>Ga0214192_1002165_pt1 | contig 10363 bp, 8 predicted proteins | sample TroBogEpilimnion_44_FD_153030 | JGI IMG/M metagenome (GOLD analysis project Ga0214192, IMG submission 153030) | Freshwater microbial communities from Trout Bog Lake, WI - 29JUL2008 epilimnion | ecosystem: Environmental > Aquatic > Freshwater > Lake > Epilimnion/Euphotic zone | place: Trout Bog... | reverse complement strand
ACGGGCAGCGTGTAATCGATGGAGTGCAGCGGACCGCCATGGATGGTGAGGGGCGGGAAGCGGTTGTCGCGCGCTTCGATGCGCGCGCCCATTTGGGCCAGCGGCTTCATGACGCGATCCATGGGGCGGCGCGAAAGCGATTCGTCGCCGGCGATGCGGCTGGTGAAGGGCTGGGCGGCGAGGAGGCCGGCCATCATCCGGATGGTGGAGCCGGAGTTGCCGGCGTCGAGTACGCCAGCCGGTTCACGCCAGCCGTGCAGACCCTGGCCGTGAATGGTGACGGTGGTGCCGGCTTCTTCGACGCCGATTCCGAGGGCCTGGACGCAGCCGAGAGTGGAGTGGCAATCGGCACCGGTCGAGTAGTTCGATATTTTGGAGACGCCTTCGGCGAGAGAGGCCAGCATGGCGTAGCGGTGTGAGATGGATTTATCGCCGGGAAGAACGAGAGATCCGGAGAGGCATCGCGCGGGGCGAATGGTCTGTTGCATGAAGCTCCATTGTAGACTTGTAACTTCGATTCAGAAATTGAAACCACGCGAGTACGCCGGGGAATTTACGGGCTGGTAGTTCGGTCCGGAACGGCGACTCCAGTGGCAGCCGGGAGCCGTGCGAATGCGCGCCGGAAGCCGAGGCTGAACTTCCGCAGGTTTGACGCCGAAAGGCGGCGAAGGAAGAAGCCATCGCCGGGGCAAGAGTTGCGTCCATAAGTCGATGAGGGCCGGGGAATTAACGGCGGCGACCGGTGAGAAAAAGTTGGTCCCGGACCAACTACTGGATTCAGGACTCGACGGAGCGCCCGGGTTCAGCGGAAAAATGCCCGGTTGCAGTCGGGTAAAAAGTTCGGGAAAGTAAGCAGCGTTTTTGGGGAAAACGGAAGCGATGGAGCATAATAACCTCTTAGCCGTTTTTTCCCATCGATTGGATGCGGCCGGGGCCGGGAAGTTTCCGGGTCTGCGCTGATTTTGTGTTTCAGCAGGAACCTGGTCCCGGGTTGGGCGCCAGGGCGGATGAACCGGATGCTCGTGAAGAGCAAAAGGGCGGAGCGTAACTGAACTTTACATGTCTCAGATATTCAAACCCAGCGCGAACCAGCTATCACGGATGAGCATTGTCATCGGCGTGATCGTTCTCGGCGCCGCCGGTGGCGCACTGTTCGAGCTGATTGCCGATTCCCGGTACGCGACGCGCCAGGGCGATGCGCGCGAACAGCCGATTCCGTTCAGCCACATGCACCATGTGGGATCGATGGGCATCGATTGCCGTTACTGCCACACGTCGGTTGACAATTCCGACTGGGCGGTGATTCCGCCGACGAAGACCTGCATGAACTGCCATTCGCAGATCTGGGTGGGCAGTTCAACGCTGGAGCCGGTGCGGGAAAGCTACCGGACGAACCAGTCGATCAAGTGGACGAAGGTTTACGATCTGCCGGATTACGTTTACTTCAACCACAGCATTCACGTGAAGAAAGGTGTAGGCTGCGAGACCTGCCACGGACGTATCGACCAGCAGGCGCTGACCTGGCAGGAGCCTTCCCTGCAGATGCGGTGGTGTCTCGATTGCCACCGGAACCCGGCGCCGAATCTTCGGCCCGCGGATAAGATCACGACGATGGGATACGTGCCATCCGAGCCCCAGGAAGTGCTGGGCGCACGTCTGATGAAAGAAAATCACGTGCAGAAGCTCGATACTTGCTGGACATGTCACAGGTAGCCGACTAGCGATGAGCGAACAAAACGAATCGTTGAATTTAACGTCGATCCAAAACAAGCTGGAGCAGGCCAAGGGCTCCGGTTACTGGCGGAGTCTCGACGAACTGGCATCGCTCGATGGCTTCAAGGAATTTCTGCATCGCGAGTTTCCCCGCCAGGCTTCGGAATGGATTGACGACGAGGGCCGGCGCAACTTCCTGAAGATCATGGGCGCGTCGCTGGCGCTGGCCGGACTTTCGGCCTGTACCAAGCAGCCCACCGAATACATTCTGCCGTACGTGGAAACGCCGGAGCATCTGATTCCGGGCAAGCCGATGTTTTACGCCACCGCGTTTCCGGTGAGCGGCATTGCGAATCCGGTACTGGTGGAATCGCACGAATTCCGCCCGACGAAGGTGGAAGGCAATCCGGAGCATCCGGCCAGCATGGGCGCGGCGGATGTGCCGACGCAGGCTTCGATCCTGGGGTTGTACGATCCGGACCGGCTGCAGTCGGTCAGCTATATCGGTGAAATTCGTTCGTACAGCTCGTTCCTCGAAAACTTCATTGGCGTGCTGGAGAAGCAGAAGGCGAAGAACGGCGCGGGTCTGCGGATTCTGACCGAGACGGTGACGTCGCCGTCGCTGGGCGCGCAGCTGCAGGAAGTGCTCAAGGCGTATCCGGGCGCGAAATGGTATCAGTGGGAACCGACCGGCCATGGCCGCCGCATGGGCGCGCAGCTGGCATTCGGGCAGTTCCTGAACACGACTTACAAGTTCGATCAGGCGGAAGTGGTTCTGTCGATCGACGCAAATTTCCTTGGCAACGGGCCGGGCGGCGTGAAGTATGCGCGCGATTTCATCTCGAAGCGCGCGGTGCGCGGCGGGGTGCGGACGCAGAGCCGCTTCTATGCGGTGGAAACGACGCCGACGGCGACGGGCGTGAAGGCCGATCACCGGCATCCGATTCAGCCTTCCCATGTGGATGGATTTGTCCGCAATCTGGCGGCGGTTCTGGCCGGAGGTTCTCCGTCGGCCGACGCACCGGTACCGGCGGAAGCGGCGAAATTCTTCGGCGCGCTGGTGAAAGATCTGCAGGCGGCGAAGGGCAAGTCGATTGTGATCGCGGGCGAAGATCAGTCGCCGGAAGTTCACGCGGTGGTGCATTACATCAACCAGCTGCTGGGCAACAACGGCACGACGGTTGTACTGGCGGCATCGCTCGAGCAGAAGCCGACCGATCAGATGGCCGACCTGAAGGCGCTGATTGCGGATCTGAATGCGGGGTCGGTGGATGCGCTGCTGATTCTGGGCGGCAATCCGGTTTACAACACGCCGGCGGAGCTGAATCTGCGGGGTGCGATCCAAAAAGCGAAGCTGCGGATCCGGCTCGGCATGCACGAGGACGAGACTGCGGAAGTCTGCCAGTGGAACGTGCCGGAAGCGCACGCGTTCGAACAATGGAACGACGTACCGGCGTATGACGGAACGATCTCCATTGCGCAGCCGCTGATTGCGCCGCTGTATGGCGGGAAGTCGCTGCACGACATTCTGGCGGCGTTCACGGAGACACCCGAAAAGTCCAGCTATCAGGTGGTTCGCGAATACTGGCAGGCGAAGCATGCCGGCGCGGATTTCGACGCCTGGTGGCGGCACTCGATTCACGACGGTTTCGTGAAGGGTTCGGCGGCTGCTCCGGTGAATGCAACGGCGAAGCTGATTGCGCCGGTGGCTGGCGCGGCTGCTGCCGCGGGCGGGTACGAAATTTCGTTCCACTCCGATCCGTACATTCTGGACGGACGCTATTCGAATAACGCGTGGCTGCAGGAACTGCCGCGGCCGATCTCGCGGCTGACGTGGGATAACGCGGTGATTGTGAGTCCGAAGACGGCCAAAGAGCTGGGCGTATCGGATGAAGAGCGGGTTTCGATCGATTTCAACGGACACAGCGCGTGGGGCTCGATCTGGCAGGTGCCGGGTCAGCCGGATGGTTCGATTGCGCTGACGCTGGGTTACGGCCGGCGGCGCATTGGACGGGCCGGCAACGGCGCGGGCTTCGATGCGTATCCGCTGCGCGCGGCGGCAACGCCGTACTTCGCGCGCGGCGCCAAAGTGACGAAGCTGGGCGAAACGTTCCGGCTGGCCGCGGTGCAGCATCACTTCGCGATGGAAGGGCGCAATCCGGTACATGCCGGCACGCTCGATGAATTCAAGAACGACCCGTACTTTTCGCAGCGACAGAGCGAACTGCCTCCGAAGGGGCTGACGATTCTGCCGGAGACGTTCAAGTACGAAGGCTATGCGTGGGGCATGGCGATTGACCTCACGAGCTGCATGGGATGCCATGCGTGCGTGGTGGCCTGTCAGGCGGAAAACAACATCGCGGTGGTGGGCAAGGAGCAGGTGCTGAACACCCGCGAAATGCACTGGCTGCGGATTGACCGCTACTATCGAAACGAAGTTGAGAATCCGCAGACCTACTTCCAGCCCGTGGCCTGCTCGCACTGCGAAGATGCGCCGTGCGAAGTGGTTTGCCCGGTGGCGGCGACGGAAACGGACGCCGAAGGTCTGAACAACATGGTTTACAACCGCTGCGTCGGGACGCGGTATTGTTCGAACAACTGCCCGTACAAGGTTCGCCGGTTCAACTTCCTGCTGTACACCGACTGGGAGACCGAGAGCCTGAAGCTGCAGAAGAATCCCGATGTGACGGTTCGCAGCCGCGGCGTGATGGAAAAGTGCACGTACTGCGTGCAGCGCATCAACTACGCCAAGATTACCGCCGAAAAGCAGGATCGCAAGGTGCAGGACGGCGAAATCGTACCGGCGTGCGCGGCGACCTGCCCGACGCAGGCGATCATGTTCGGAGATCTGAATGACCCGAAGAGCCGGGTTTCGGAGTGGAAGCGCGAGAGCACGAACTACTCGCTGCTGGCGGAGCTGAATACGCGCCCGCGCACAACGTATCTGGCCGATATTCGCAACCCCAACCCGGACGTGCCCAGCACGGAAGCACGGGGAACGGAGAAGAACAGCTAACATGTCACAGCCGGTCGAGCTGCCATCGGAAATAAAAGTCGGCAACGTTATCGACGAAGGGCACAGCCTTGCGTCGGTATCGGACAAAATTGCCGGAATCGTTCTGAAGCGGAAGACGACGTTCGGGTGGATCGTCGGTCTGCTGATCTCGTTTGCGGTGCTGCAGTCGCTGATGGCCGCGGCGACGATGTTGTTTGTGAAGGGCGTCGGCGTCTGGGGAATCAACATACCGGTCGGCTGGGGCTTTGCGATCGTCAACTTCGTCTGGTGGATCGGTATCGGCCACGCCGGAACGCTGATCTCGGCAATTCTGCTTCTGCTTAATCAGAGCTGGCGCAATGCGATCAACCGCTTTGCTGAAGCGATGACGCTGTTCGCCGTGATGTGCGCGGGCATGTTCCCGGTGCTGCACACGGGCCGTCCGTGGCTGGCGTACTGGCTGCTGCCGTATCCGAACACGATGGACCTGTGGCCGCAGATGCGGAGCCCGCTGCTGTGGGACGTGTTCGCGGTGTCGACCTATCTGACGATTTCCGCGGTGTTCTGGTTCGTGGGGCTGATACCGGATCTTGCGACGCTGCGCGACACATCGAAAAAGCGCTGGCAGCAGGTTCTGTTCGGCGCTCTGGCGCTGGGCTGGCGGAGTTCGGCACGGCACTGGCAGCGATACGAAAAGGCTTCTCTGTTGCTGGCGGGTCTGGCAACGCCGCTGGTGGTCTCGGTCCACACGGTGGTCAGCTTCGACTTCGCGGTGTCGATGATTCCGGGCTGGCACACGACGATCTTCCCGCCCTACTTCGTGGCGGGCGCCATCTACTCCGGTTTCGGCATGGTGCTGACGCTGATGATTCCGGTGCGGAAGTTCTACGGGCTCGAAGACATCATCACGATGCGCCATCTGAACAACATGGCGAAGGTGACGCTGGCGACGGGCATGATCGTGAGCTACGGTTATGCGCTGGAAGCGTTCTTCGGATACTACAGCGGCGACATGTACGAAAAGTACATGATCCTGAACCGCATGACGGGGCCGTACGCTCCGTTCTACTGGTGCCTGATCCTGTGCAACATGATTACGCCGCAGTTCCTGTGGTCGAAGAAGATCCGGACGAATCCGCTGATTCTGTGGATCATTTCGATCATCGTCAATATCGGCATGTGGCTGGAGCGGTTCGTGATTGTGGTCACGAGTCTGCACCGCGACTTCCTGCCTTCGAGCTGGAGCATGTACTGGCCGACGGTGTGGGACTGGGCCACGTATATCGGTACGATCGGTCTGTTCATGACTTTGATTTTCCTCTTTGTGCGGGTGCTGCCGATCATCACGATCTTCGAATTGCGCATGCTCCTGCCGGGAGCGCGTGTTAAGGAGCCTGTGGCGAGATGAGTTCTCACTCCACTCTGGACGTACATCCGCTGTACGGAATTATGGCCGAATTCGCAACCGCCGGCGAGCTGGTGGCGGCGGCGCGCAAGACGCACGAGGCCGGGTTCCGCAAGTTCGACGCGTACACGCCGGTGCCGCTGCATGAGCTGGACGATGCGATGGATCTGCACGACAACCGCGTGTCGCTCTTTACTCTGATCGGCGCGATTCTGGGCGGGTCGGGCGGCTTTACCTTGGCGAGCTGGATTTCGGCGAAGGCGTTGCCGCTGAATATCGGCGGGCGTCCGCTGATCAGCATCCCGATGTTTATTCCGGTCACGTTCGAATGCACGATTCTGATTGCGGGTCTCACGGCGGCGATCAGCATGATCATGCTGAACGGGCTGCCGCTGCCGTACCATCCCGTGTTCAATGTGGAACGTTTCGGGGCGGCATCGAAGAGCAAATTTTTCCTGTGCATCGAAACGGACGATCCGAAGTTCGACCACGCAGCGACGGTGAAATTTCTGGAAAGCCTGAATCCTGAAGAAGTGGCGGAAGTGGCGCGATGAAGATTTCGCCGATTGCAGCATCAGCACTGGCGGTCCTGAGCTTCGCGGCGCTTGGGTGTTCGCGTCTCGACATGCAGGATCAGCCGAAGTACCGGCCGCAGCGGCCGAGCCAGTTCTTTGCCGATGGACGCAGCGAACGGCAGCCGGTGGAAGGCACGATCGCGCGCGGGACGCTGGACGAAGACACGGCGTTTTACCAGGGCAAGGACGCGGCGGGTAAAGACATCGAAGCGTTTCCAATCGCCGTCGATAAGAAAGTGATCGAACGCGGCCAGCAGCGCTACGACATCTATTGCGCGCCGTGCCATGGACGGATTGGCAACGGGCTCGGCATGATTGTGCGGCGCGGATTCAAGCAGCCGCCCTCGTATCACATCGATCGGCTGCGTCAGGCGCCGGTGGGACATTTCTACGACGTGATCACGAACGGTTACGGCGCGATGCTGAACTACTCGGCACAGGTGGAGCCGCGGGATCGCTGGGCGATTGTGGCTTACATCCGGGCGCTTCAGTACGCGGAGAACGCCAACATCAACGATCTGCCGCAGGAAGCGCGGTCGCGGATCCCCGCAGCGGGCACCGCGCCATCGAAGGCTCAGCAAAGCGAGCCGATCGCACCGAACGACACGGACTTCAGCAACTTCCCGGCGGTGCCGGCGACGCCTTCGGGTGTGCCGGGCGCGGCGGGCGCGGGGGCGGCTCCATCGAACCAGCCGGAAAGAAAATGACGACGACGGAACAAAGTTACGCAATGTCTCCGCAGCTTGCGGACACGGTCAAGAAGTACCAGCAAACGTCTGCCTTCGTCGGTCTGGTGTTTCTGGCGCTGACGATCAGTGGCTATTTCTTTGTCGGCGCACAGCAATTCCTTCGCGCGTATCTGGTGGGCTGTTTCTTCTGGTTCGGCGCGGGTATCGGCTGCCTCGGGCTGCTGATGGTGCATCTCGTCACCGGCGGCGCGTGGGGCATGATGATCCGGCGGCCTCTCGAAGCCGGTACGAAGACCTTGTATGTGATGTGGCTGGCGTTTTTGCCGCTGCTGCTGATGGCACCTAAGCTGTATCTCTGGGCTGACCCGGCGCACGCGGCCGACAAGATTGTCCAGGCCAAGGCGCTCTATCTGAACATGCCGTTCTTCTGGCTGCGCTGGGTAATTTACGGCGCGGTGTGGCTGGGGCTGACGACGCTGCTGAATAAGTGGTCGAAGCTGGAAGACGAAACGAAGTCCACGGATTACTCGAAGAAGCTGGAAGCGCTGAGCGCGCCGGGCATCGTGGCGTTCTTCCTGACGATCACCTTTGCCTCGGTCGACTTCCTGATGTCGCTCGATCCGACGTGGGCATCGACAATCTATGGGTTTATGCAGGCTGTGGGGGCTGGTCTCACGGCGCTGGCGCTGATCATTGCCGTGCTGGCGATGATGACGAAGTACGCACCGATGGATCACGCGGTGACGAAGAAGCATCTGCACGATCTCGGCAAGCTGATGTTTGCGTTCGTCATGCTGTGGGCGTATCTGAATTTCTCGCAGTTGCTGATTATCTGGTCGGGCAATCTGCCGCAGGAAATCACCTGGTACATCCGGCGCCTGAACGGCGGCTGGGAATGGGTGAGCTTATCGCTGCTTCTGCTGCATTTCGCGCTGCCGTTTGCGCTGCTGCTGTCGCAGTCGCTCAAGCGCAATGCAAACACAATTTCGCGGATCGCGATCTTCATCGTGTGCATTCGGGTGGTCGACCTGATCTGGCTGGTGGAACCGAACTTCACAAGCGTGGATCATCCGCTGCTGGCAATTTCCTGGCTGGACCTGACCGCGCCGATTGGATTCGGCGGACTGTGGCTGGCGTTATTCTTCCGCGCGCTTCCGGAGCGGCCGTTGCTGCCGCTGGGAGCCCCGGATCTTCAAAAGGCATTGAACCATGGCAGAGACCACTAAGAAGACAGGCGGACATGAGCCGGGCCACGGCGGCCACGGACACGACCATTCGCAGGGAAACGCAGACGTCTCCTTTGAACGGAGAGACGTGGACATTTTCCAGGTCTCGGCGTTCGGAATCGGTCTGCTGATTGCATGCATTGTTGTGGTGTTCGGAATGGTCGGCATGTTCACCTACCTTTTCAAGGTAGAGGACAAGAAGAACGAAGGTCTGACGACGCGCGGCATGCTGAGTGAGCGCTCCAAACTGCCGGCTGAACCGCGGTTGCAGGGATTCCGCGACGAAGAGGGATACAAGGCTCCTCCAAAGGTGGAACTGGAGGACATGCTTGCGGCCGAAAATGCCATTTTGAATGGTTACGGGTGGGTGGATCCGAATAAAGGAACGGTGCGAATTCCGATCGATCTGGCAATCGACATGGTTGCGAAGAAGGGTCTGCCGGTGAAGCCATCTCAGGCCGGAAGCGACAACGACGGATACCGTGTCATCCCGATGGATTCGAGCAGCGGCCGAACGCTGGAAAAGATAGCGCAATGATCCTGAGGCAGTCCAATCCGGTACTGGGTGTAACGCTCTGCGGCGCATTTTTGCTCGCGGGGGCGTTGCAGGTGTTTGCCCAGACGCCGGCCGCGCAGGGATCGCGCGAGATTATTACCGGACCGCTCGCGGCTGCCGGCGAGACGCCCACGATCAATTCCGGGCGCAATGTGCCGGTGCCGGATCTGCTGAACATGAAGGGCGGGGACCGGCCACTGCCGCTGAAGGACATCGGAATCGAACAGCGCCTTGGCGCGCAGATGCCGATGGATGCCCTGTTTCGCGACGAGAACGGGCAGAGCGTACCGCTGGGACATTATTTCGGCAAGCGTCCGGTGGTGCTGGCGCTGGTGTATTACGAATGCCCGATGCTGTGTACGCAGATTCTGAACGGACTGGTGCGGGCGGCCAAGGTGCTGTCGTTTAAGCCGGGTCAGGATTACGATGTTGTGGCGATCAGTTTCGACGCGCGCGAGACGCCGAAACAGGCGCTGATCAAGAAAGCCGTTTACGTGAAGGCTTACGGGCACGAAGAGACTGCGGCGGGGTGGCACTTCCTGACCGGCGACGAAGCCTCGATCAAGCGCGTGACGGAAACGGTTGGCTTCCGCTACAAGTGGGATGTTCACATTGCGCAGTTTGCGCATGCCAGCGCGATTTACGTGCTGACGCCCGATGGGAAGCTTTCGAAGTATTTTTACGGGATCGATTACTCACCGAAGGATATGCGTCTCGGGCTGGTGGAGGCGTCGCAGAACAAGATTGGAACGGCGGTCGACCAGATTCTCCTGTTCTGCTATCACTTCGATCCGACGTCGGCAAAATACACGCCGGTAGCGCTCGGAATGCTGCGAGTGGCGGGAGCCGCCACTGTGCTGACACTTGGGGGATTTATTTTTATCATGCTGCGTAGAGACAGCAGGCAGAAAGGGATACGGGCCGTCTAACCGATATGGAACCGAGAAGTTTCCAGCTTTTTCCGGAAGCAGCGTCTAACTTCGCGGGCCAGGTCGACGGGCTTTATGCCTTCCTCGTCCTGACGAGCGCGTTTTTCTCGCTGATCATTGCGTTTTTCACGGTATTTTTCGCCATCAAGTACCGGCGAAAGGACAATACCATTCCGACGCCGATTGATGAACACGGCATTGGCGGCATGATCCTCGAAATCACGTGGTCGGTGATCCCACTGGGACTGTCGATGGTGATGTTTGGATGGGGCGCG
>Ga0214192_1002164_pt1 | contig 10366 bp, 4 predicted proteins | sample TroBogEpilimnion_44_FD_153030 | JGI IMG/M metagenome (GOLD analysis project Ga0214192, IMG submission 153030) | Freshwater microbial communities from Trout Bog Lake, WI - 29JUL2008 epilimnion | ecosystem: Environmental > Aquatic > Freshwater > Lake > Epilimnion/Euphotic zone | place: Trout Bog... | reverse complement strand
GCTTGAATACATGGACGCTAACGAAACCGTGATGATTGCCGTTGGCGCAGAAAAGCCCGCCGCAAATCCTTACGGCCAAGAAGTCGGCAAGGGAAGCGCGTCGCACATCATCCTTGAACGCATCCCTAACCGCGCCGAAGTCTGCCCCGTCATTATTGCTGGTCGCATTACCCTAGACCGCTTGCAGGGGCAGTTTGACCAGATGCTCGGTATGTACCAGAGAGAGGCAAAACTTGACGCCCTTAACACCATTGCCGTATTCCGAAACGTATTCCCCGATGAGTGGATCGTGTCTCCCGCCAACGCTGCGACGAGTCCCCGAGTTATCCAAGAGGCCGATGGCAAGATGGGTATCCGAGGAATTTTGGATAAGGGACAAATCCAACTAATTCACCCCCAGCAAACGCAAGACGCCCAGATTGCCATTAGCAACCTTGAACGCGCCCAGCGCATGACTGGCAACATCCCCCAAGAACTTAACGGCGAATCGGGTTCCAATATCCGCACCGCTCGACGTGGCGCCACCGTTCTCGGTAGTGCCATTGATATGCCGCTTCAAGAGTACCAAGAGATTTTGGCTAACTCAATGGAACTGGAAAACAACCGTGCCGTGAAAATTATGAAAGCGTACTACGGCAACAAGCCAAGTATGTTCTTTTTCGGTTCAGACGGAAAAATCTCACGACCGGACTACACGCCTAATGAAACCTTTGAAACCGATATGTCGCACGTTGTCTACCCAATGCCGGGAAGTGACATCAATTCTATGGTGGTCAGTATTGGTCAGCGCGTGGGAATGGGCATCATGTCCAACGAAACGGCCCGTACCATGGACCCGGCTATCAAAGACCCAGCGCGTGAAGCTGACCTTGTGGAAATTGAAGGTCTACGCAAAGCGTTGCTTACGGGCTTGGAGCAGCAGGCTGCTCAAGGCCAACTAGACCCCAGCATTATTGCTCGCATCGCTATGGCTAAATCCCAGCGTCACGTCACGCTTGAGGACGCCGTTACGCAGATTCACAAAGAAGAGCAAGAGAAGCAACAGGCGCAAGCCCAGCAAGCCCAGCAAGGTCAACAGGGTCCGACCGCCGAGCAACAACCAGGCTTGGGCGTTAGCCCCGACAATCCTATTCAGGGCGCACAACCGCAGGGTAAGCCCGATATGCAAGCCCTTCTCCAACAACTACATCAAGGTGGCGGCGCACCGATGGGTGGACCAGTCGCACAGGCACCAGCACCAGCACCAGCAGGAGTGTAATAAATGCCACGTAAAGGTAGGGGCGGGGAACGCCAGGGCACACCAGGCACCGCCTACAGCAACCGTAGCGATTTAAATCAGCCCATCTCTACAGTACCGAATCAGGAGTATGGAATGGCTACACAACAAGCCGAAGCACAGCGAGCGGTGCCAATGGGTGCTTCCCCGGTGGCGTCTGCGCCAACTCAACAAGAATCTGCTCAGCCAATGACCGCCGCGCAAGGGAAGCCATTACCGCGTCCAAGTCAAATGCCGTTTCTTGAACCAACGACGAACCCAAATGTTCCAATTACTTCTGGTCTGCCGTTTGGACCCGGACCCGGACCGGAAGCCATCCCGCAAACATCGCTGTCCTCTAAGTTCACAAATATGATGGCGCAGGGCAATGCTTCTTCTGGTTTAATGGAACTTGCTGCCGCCGCTAAAAATCTAGGAATTTAATGTCAACAGACAGCCTTTCTCCCGCAAGCGATTTTTCCGGCGACGCACAAGCACACGCAAAACTAGCTTCCGACCCTGCGTACAAAGCAGATCAAATTGTTCAAGGCAATCCGTCAATGCTTCAATCCCCCGACGCCGCTTTGCTATTGGCAAATCAACCCGGTGTTTCAGGTGAGGCCGCAACCGCAGCGTCTAGGTACATGGCGTTGTCGAATCAAGTTATTAACTCCGCACACGCAACAGCAATGTCAAACCCAAATGTTTCTAAAGGACACGGTTGGCTAGATGACACCATTGATTCCGTTGGTTCCGCATTTCAAAAGGTATATCAAGAGGGCACGGGTATATCCGAAACCGTTGGTTCAGCCGTTGACGGCGCCTATAACAAATCAATGGATTGGGCAAAAAGCGTAGCCAGCAAAGAACCCTCTTGGTTACAAAGTATTTTGGAAAACCCGCTTACGGTTGGCTCGACGCCCGGAGGTGTAAGAGCGGTTAGTGGATTTCCAAAAGCGGGTGGCGCCTTTGCGGGTGGCGTTAAGAATTTCATGCAAGACATGTTTAAGTGGATTTATCTTGGCGACCAAAAATCTGCTAATGAAGCGGGTGGTTATGTTGCTCATGCATTAGACCTTCCGTTGCAATTTAATCGCATGGCTCAAACTATTGCTTTTTACGGCTCATTGCAAAAACGCTACGGTTCACAATACGCTTCACAGTGGGCCGAAACAAACATCGTGGCGGCGGTTCTGACTGGTGGTAAGTTGGGCCTTCTTGACGCTGGTGGTGAACTGGCGGCTGGGGAAACGTCAAGTGGGCTTATAGGCTCGGCTGCCGACAAGATCGTTGCGGGTAGCGATTCACTAAGATTTAAGTATTTGCAGTCCATTAAAAATGCCGGTAATAGCCTTACCCCAGAACAAGAAGAAGAGTTTCTTCGTTTGACGGTTCGCCAAACGGATAGAGCTACCAATGCCGCCGCTCGTCAAGCGGTAAAAGATGCACAAAAAAAGCGTATTCAGGAAATGACGCTTATTCGTCGTGGCGTTAGTCAAAGCGTTCGCGCCGTTTCTTCTCCGTTGCGCCTAGCAATGAAAGCCGCCGAAATCGCCTTTAAGCCAGGGCAAGACGCTACCGCAAACATGGCTTACAATTTTACTAACGCCTCAGCCTATTCGTCGCCGGAATTCAAAAAACTATGGGATGATTCGGCTAACGGCATTGTTACCGACGCGCACGGACGCAGGGTTGGAACCTCTGGCCAGCAAATTATGGAATGGTTTGGTGCGCGTCCAAATGACATGGCTTTCCAAATTGGCGCAGACGGATTTGATTTTTATTCAAAATACTTTGGAGCCGACATGCTCGGTGCCGGTGGGAAAATAATTGGTAGGGCACGGTCTGCCGAAGGATTCACACAGGGTCTTATGTCAAAGTTCTTTAACGGCATGGGCATCTACAAAGGCGACGACATGTATCGCGCCTACAGTCAATATTCACGTGTTCGCGCCGCCGTTAATTTTATGGCGAGTCACGGTGTTGCCGACATTCTAAAAACATTCCGCAATTTCTTTGACTTCTCTACCGAAGGTGTAAAAACCATCGTTGACAAAATTGCCGCAACCAACGATCCGTCCGAAGTATTGAAGCATTTAGCCGACCTTGCCGAAGGCAACGGTTTGGTGGGTCATCTTGCCCCCAGCCTTACCTCGTATGAATTGATGAAATTTACTATTCCCAAGGTGGGTATTCTTGCCGGTAACGCTCTTTCGGCAGACTTTGAATTTATCCGTCAAGTAGGCGAAGCGGTTAAAGATGGAACGGGCTTTGACATAGTTCCAAAGAGCATTGCCGAGGCCGCTACAAATGATGTTGGCGTTCGCACCCGTGCTACTTTTGGGCGTTGGTTTGCTTCGCAGTTTTCTCGTAAGGCTGTTTACTTTGATGAGATTACTAGGAAGTGGCAAGACTTTACAATCATCCCCGGAAGCCGCAACGCCATAGCCGCCATTGGCGACAATCTCCGCGCCTTAGCAATGCCGGAAGATGTTATCAACGCAGCGATGGAAGCACTTTGGAACGCCCCGCCTGACGACTACCAAAATGTTGTTGCTTCTATTTATTGGCATGCAGGCGCCAGGAAGTCTTTGGTTGGTGGCGTTGGCGTTATGGCCGATTCTGTTATTGCCGAAAGCATGAATTTTCTTAAAGAAGTTGTTGAATCTAAGGTTGGCTTTGACGGCGCCGGTAATCGTGGAATTATGTTGGCTGGCGAGTTTGGCAAACAACTAAGCGAAACCATTAACAAAGACACTGGCTACAGCAAGTTTTCTGGTATTGGTGATATGCACCTTGGCTCCCTGCGCTTCCCCAATCCCAAAACAATTCGTGGTTTAAGCGTTACTGTTAAACAAGCTTTGATCAATTTGTCGCGTCAAGATTTGGGTGATGCTTACCGCCTGGCTCACATCAGCATTGAGGCCCTTAACAACGCCGCACAATACAGCAACGCAACGCTTGAGGGCATCCCAGATGACATTCGTGGTGTTCTTCGTGGAATAGAAAATCCAAAAGAAATTAACGCTGTTGAGGGAGGCAGCACTAGCGGTCTAAACATAAACGATTTAATTCCTGCTCCTAAAACAGAAGATGTTTTTGCTAAGGCTCATGCAAAAGAAATTGAACGGATTGCCAAATCTATTCCAACATTGGCCTCAACCCAAGCAGAACGCATTAAACAGTTTGTTGATTTCTTCCACGCCACTCGTACCGACTTTATTGCCAACAAGAACACCCTAAGCGCCCTTACTCGTTTCAACGAGGGCAAGGAAGCCGTTAGCGCCATTATGAAAGTCAAGACTCTTGACGCAGAAACTATGGCATCTCTTGAAAACGACGTTCGTGCCGAATACAACTTGCCACCTGATTTTGACTTTAACAAGTACAAGACCGCGGCTACTCGCAAACTAAACGCCGAAACGTCTGCTCAGTATGAGGCCATTTCTGCCATGACGCGGAAACTGGACACGCAATCGATTAACATGCGTAGTCTTTTGAACCAGGTAAAGCAGTATGAAAAAGAGTTTGGTCTTATTAAGGAAATTGATAACGCTCAAGCTCAGCAGCTTGTGGCAAAACTAAACGATGCGCGTAGAAACAACTCGCGCTTTCTTAACGGGTGGGGACACTTTGTGGAGGGGGCAAACAGGCTTCTTACTAACACCTTCGTTCCTATTGCGCTAGGTTCGGGTGGTTGGGCAATCCGTGTCTCTGCGTCCGAAGCGTTGTTAAATAGTTTGCGTCAGGGTGGCTGGGATTCGTTTGAATCGCGTGTCGTCACCGCTATTGCCAAACACCAATCAGTAACTAAATCAAGCTACGAAGAGTTCTATACCAGCGTTGGTGAAAAATTGGATGGCAAAAACGCTTCTGCGGCTACTCGTCTTATTGTCAATTCCGTGGCCCACGCGCTTGTTGGTGTGCGAGAGATTGCCGCTGGTGTTGTTCTCGGTGTTGAAAAAGGATTGTTTAATCCTTCCGACCTTGGTAGCCAGCGCATGATTGAAAACTTTACTGGCGCTCTGTTGCGTCACGATGGTTGGCTTCCCGTGGGCGTACACAGCCAAACGGATGACATTTTTTCCGATGGCTTTTCTCATCAAATGAAAATTTATGGCCGAGATGATAACGGCAAAATTACCGTTAGCCACTCATACCGCGGTCAAGGGTGGGAACACGTAAGTGCGGGTGTGGGGCGTACCGGGCGTGGTTACGTTACTGGAATGTTTGAACACCTCACGCGCATCAGCAAGGACAGCGTTATGCGCCCTAATATGCGTGAATTCCAAAGCATCCTAAAAGACATTGGTTCTGACGTTCTTGGAGAAGGAGCCAAGACCGCAACCGAAAAAGAACTAATTGAAGCGGGCATCGGCACGATTAAGACCGAAAGAGATGCAGACAGGATTATTACCGAGCTTGAAGAACGCGCATATCAAGGAATCCAAAAGATGCCGTCAGACTTGCGTAATCGTTTTGAACGCAACAACGCCGAGCTAAAGCCCAAGTTCTCTACTCGCGGAGAGACAAACCCCCTTACTGGCGTGGAACACCCCGAAAGCGAAATTGCCCACCGCGACTGGGCTAGAGCCATTGCGTACAACACTGTTCACAGCGTTATGGGCATTGACCGCGAAGGTGTTGCAAAAATATATTCCGATTTGATTGAACAAGCTGCCAGCGGTCAAGTTGTCGCACCGGACGTACTGGGTCGTTACATCAAGAAAATGAAGCCTGGCGCCGAACCCAAAGACATTCCCGCCCGCCAATTTGTAGACCGCGATCCGCTAGGAGAGGGAGTCCGATTTGACTTTCTTAATCGCGCCTCAGACAAACTTCACTCAAAACTACTTGGTCCAATGGTGAACGCTTTAAGTCGTGACCCCATTTGGTTGCTTGAATACCACAACGCTTACGAGCGTATTCGTCCGTTGGTCGAAAGCAACTTTATGACAATCGAACAGGCCGAAGTTAAAGCCGACATTGAAGCAACTATCAATATGACGAAATACGTTCACAACCCCAAAGACAAAACTTTGTTTGAACAGAATATGCGCGTTGCGGCACCGTTCTATTTTGCACAGAATCAGGCTTGGCGTCGTGCGTTCCGAGTCCTTCGCGATGACCCCGGCGCATTTGAGAAATACATGAAAGCCTGTCTTGGCATAACAAACTATGTAGCGACCGCAGCACAAAACGGCACGGGGGTGTTTGCTCTGCCCGGCACTCAATTTATGGGTGGCGTTGGTGGTTTCTACAATTCCATTGAAAGCCCATTTAGCCGCATGATGTTTGGTCTTGCCGCCGATCCCGTTTCTATTTCTTCGGTTGTTCCCACCGGAGCAGAAAGCGGCCTAGGTATGCTGGGCAATATTTTCCGTCCATCGTGGGGGCCAATAGTAACTATTGTGTGGAAAGAAGCTCAACACTTCTTGGGCATGGACCACCTGCCACTTGCTCAGAAAATTTCACAAGCGGTTCTGGGTAAGGTAAGCGCCAATCAAAGCGTTCTTTCTGAATTGGCGCCGTCAACTACGTTGCGCGGATTGTCAAACGACATACAAGGTTTCTTTGGAAATGACACCTCTGTAATGGGTTCCGTTATGAACCAGGCTATGAACGAAGCAATGAAAAATAAGTTCACTGATTTTTACGACACCGTATACAATTCCATCAAAGACGCAACCACGCTAACTGAGGCCAAAAAGGTTTCTATGTCTCGGACTATTGCCGATATGAAACTTAGTGAATTTATGGCCAACGCCAAAAACCGTCAAGACATGATAAGCGCCGCCCACGGCACGGCGATATTTATGTATACCGTAAAGGTTGCTTTGGGTTTTGTTTCTCCGGTTGCCCTTTCGCTTCAAGCAAACTTTTCTTCGTACCCTGATTTCCAAAAAATCCTTAACGAAAAAAATCCAAACGGACAACCAAAGTACACGTTTGAACAGGCCGCTAATTTGTTTTCGCAAAGCAACCCAACCGGGATTCTTGACCTAGTGGCGCACACTTCTTCGACATTCTCCCCGTACCCAGAAACCGCCTCTGCGCTAGACCTGTTAGGCAATCACCCAGAAGTGGTCAAGAATTACCCCAATGCTTCTGCCTACATGATAAACCGCAATTCAAGTTTCAACCCCGCGGCCTACCAGTTAGAGCTTGAGTTGAATCTTCGCAAAAAAGAAGCGCCGGACGCTTATTACAATTCTCTGATGGTTGCTTTAGGTAATGACCTTTATTACAACTGGTTTGTGCCTCAGTACCCCAGCACGGGCACTAGCACTCAGTCGTACCAAAACTACAAAGAGTTGCAGAAGATTGCCAAGAACTACGCAGCACACTCCAACCCCATCTGGGGCGAACAGTTCTCTGGCGCCCAGCGTCATTACAACGAATCACAAGCGGCCACTCAAATGAGTCTTATGGTGGATGATCCCAAGGTTCCCGACTCCGTGTTTGGCGGTGTTGATTCACGCGCAATGTATAAAGCACTTACCAAGCAATATTTCCAAACGGTTCTTGAATACAACGCAGCAACGGCAAGCAAACAAAAGGCACAAATTGAAAGCGATTGGTATAACCGGATGACCGCCATCGCACCCAAGTTGCCTGCATACTCTTATTACATTACCGGCGTGTTACGCGGGCTACCGAACAGGCAGATATAACTATGGCAGAACAAGCACCATCTCAGACAGAAGCAAAGCCAATGGACATGGCGGGCATGAAACAAATGCTTCACGATTACCAAGTTCCCATGAGCGAGGAAACGCTCAAGGGAATCGCCGGAGAGGGTCCTGTAGACCCGTCTAAGGCTGCGGTTTTTGAGAGCTATGTAAAGACTACGGCGCAGGGTTTATACCCCACGTTTGCCCCACAAATCAAAGCAGGTATCCCTACTGCTTACCTGCTCGACCCTTACCGACAGGTAGGCAAGCAAGTGCTGGGCGAAGAGTTTGAACCGAACTTTATGGGCAACACGCTTCACGCTAAGGCGTTGAACGGAAACACGGACCCGACCACGGGGCGCCCTGCACCTATGAGCCTTGACCAATGGAAAGACCACCTAAAGACTGAACCTTCTTTTGGCTGGTCAAATACACAAGACGGTATCCAAAGCCGACAGTCTGTACTCCAAGCAATTCACCAGTCTTTTAGCCAGGGAGGACAATAATGGCATCAAAACTTACAAAGGCGCAAATTGCGGCTAATAAAGCAGCCGAAGCCGCCCTCGCCGCATTGGGTAATTTGCCAGGTGCCATACCTGCTAATACAAACATCTTGCTTCCCTCCAAGGAAAAACTTGAAACGTATTTCAAGCAAACCAAACTTGATAGCAAGTCAATTAAAGCGATTGTGGACAAGTACGCAGGAAAGCCGCTTGTTGACAGTGTTACTAAAACAATGCCCACTAGTAGCCATGGTCTAGTTGAGTCCATCGCATCTTTGCCAGGACCGCTAGGGGCGTACATGGTTCAAGCGACCGGCCTAGAAAACCCCGTCTTTGGCAACGACCTGTACGTGCGAGCGAGCAAGATTCTTCCGTTTTTGCAGGCCGCGGGCAATGTTGATAGCTACAACACAAGCCTCGTAACACAATACGAAGCCGAATCAAACGCACTATCACAAGCCAACGCCGCCCTTACTTCCGGCGACAGGTCCGTAAACCTAAGTGCCAAAGTTGGTTCAATATATACGGCTGCCGCAACTGCCGAAAATGCTTTGGTTAATTGGGGGATTGACACACCGGAATTAGATGCTTTGGTTATTAACCTTGCAAAAAGCGGCATGACAAATTCTGGCGAAATAATGAACCAGGTTCGCGCAACAAAAACCTACCAACAAGCATACGCTGGCTTGGCTGAATACAACGCCGAACGCGCAAAAAATGGTGACCCGCTACACCAGGCTATGACCGAAAACGAATATCGTTCATACGCTCAATCGGTGCAGGGCGCCGCTCAACAATACGGCAACATGGTTCTGAACCAGCAACAGGTTGGCGAATTGCTAAAGGGCAATGTTACTGCGCCTGAATTCAATCAACGCATGGCCGACATTGGTTCCGCAGTTCGTAACGCCGACCCCAACGTAAAGGCTTTACTTAAAAGCGAATATGGGATTACCGAGGATCACCTATTTCACTACCTTGCTCACGGCTCTTTGCCGAATTTACAACGCGAAGTTGCTAATGTTGACATTCAAGATTACGCCAGCCGTGTTGGTTTAACTGGTCTGAGTCGTGGAAACTTTGGTCAACTTGCAGACATGGCTAAATTAGCAGGCACCGCTGGGAATCAAGGGCTTGGATACGGCATTGGTCAAATCGAGCAAGGAGTCCTTGGCGCCAGCCGTGACGTGACTTTGACCAAGGCTTTGCCTGGTGCCGGTACTCCAACCGTTGATACCAAAACCCTTATTGCTTCTCAGCTTGCCGGTTTCGGTGGCATCAACCAAGTTGCCGCTCAGACGCAGGTGGCTCGTGCCGAAGAAGCAAAGGTCGCCCCGTTTGAAAAGGGTGGTGGCTACGCCGAGAGCGCTAAAGGTGTTATCGGATTGGGCGCGGCCCGAACGTAGCGTAACATTGGCCTACTCGTAAGGTACAATTTAATCAGGTAGTTGGCCCTGTTTGGCCGCAGGAGCGCTAACCACCAAACCCATTTGGGGACGGCACAGCCCCGATGCGTAACAGGTGCAGTTTTACAACTTATCCGCTTTGTTAACCTCTGGCAAAGTGCGTACCCGCAAGGAGCGATTGCATGGCATACGATGACGATGAAGAATTAGAAGCCCAGCAGAACCAGCCGCTTGACCCGAACATTCGGAAGCAGTTGCGTGAAGCAGAAAAGGCTCGCAAGGAACTGGACGCTCTCCGTTCAGAACTGGAAGATTCCAAGCGTGAAGTGTTGCTGGCAAAGGCAGGAATTCCCGATTCACCTCTTGGAAACCTTTTCCGAGATGCTTACCGTGGTGAAGCGTCACTCGACGCTATCCGCGAAAAGGCCCGTGAGTATGGAATTTTGGATGCCCCAGCCCAGCAGTCAACACCATCGAATGACTTTGAACTCGAAGCCCTTCGCCGGGCGCAGGGTGCGACTATTGGAT
>Ga0214192_1002163_pt1 | contig 10369 bp, 27 predicted proteins | sample TroBogEpilimnion_44_FD_153030 | JGI IMG/M metagenome (GOLD analysis project Ga0214192, IMG submission 153030) | Freshwater microbial communities from Trout Bog Lake, WI - 29JUL2008 epilimnion | ecosystem: Environmental > Aquatic > Freshwater > Lake > Epilimnion/Euphotic zone | place: Trout Bog... | reverse complement strand
ATCAATAAAATCTTTTGCCCTAGCTTCATCTGTTCACCTTCACGCTTCCACTCACCGAAGATAAACTTACCCTTACGCTCCACAATCATGTCAATGTTGCTTGGCATAAAGAAAGGATTGCTCGGAATCATCCCACGCAGAAAACCAAAGTCTACATGAGAAGCGTTCTCATTACGCATTGCTGGTGTCATTGGTGTTCACTCCATTTCTCAATTTCTTGTGTCGATGCAGCTAATTCCCATAATGCTCTTTCCTGTTTCATTCCTAACTGTCTACCGATTTCGTGCCCTTGTTCAAAACCTCCAGCGTGTGCGATGCCTTCGTGATGGCTTGCGTTTTCAACCATGAACTCAATACGAGCTTTCAACGTCTCTATTTCAGCTTGTTGCTGGCGTACAAAATTGGCTGCTTTCTTTTTGTTGTAGTTGGTATCAGTAAACATGCCATTTTCTATATCATCAGCTAGTTCATTTGCGTTCATACTTTTTCCTACCTTTCTTAACTTTTTCTTACAAATCATCTATTTAACATACTTTTTTATACATTAACACACTGTATGTTAATTATGTTTATACTTTCTCCACTTCTGTCCAAGCTGCAAAGTAGTAACGCTCGCCATCGCTGCCTTCGCAAGGTGCATACATACCATCAACATGTGTGTAGGTATACGTTACAGCCCTATCAGGTACTGGTGCTGATACTGGTACTTTTACATCTTCATCAGCAATAATAAATTTATCACCACGTTTTAAGTTATACAGTTCCATTATAATTCCTCCGTCATCTCTAACATACGACCAGTATCTTTGTTGTAAAGCAGTGAAGCACAATGAGGACTGGTTAAACCACTGAATCGATTCTTGAGGATACTAACTCGTGTCGTGTTACGCTCGATAGGGTCTTCGTGCTGAGCATTACGTACTAAGCCAATCACGATGTCGCTAAGCTGAGCAATAGAACCAGAGCCACGCAACTGAGACAGCGATGTTGCAGCACCTTCTTCATGTCCTTTAGATTCAGGACGCTTGAGGTGCGACACAGCAATCAAACTAATGCCAGTCTCTTGCACCAGCATGCGTAGCTTAGTCATCAATTCATCAATGGACTTCCGCTCATCACCATTAGACTGAGCAGAAACAACCATAGAAATATGGTCAAGAAAAACGTACTTGCAGTCTGCTGCTTTTGCGAAATAACGAATACGATTGACCACGTTATCAATATCAGTACTGCCAAAGTTATCCCAAAAGAAAAGCCTATCAGTGCCAAGTGTTGTATCAAAAGCATTCTTTAACTCCTCAGGCGATACAGGTGTATCAGGTAAATGTAAGGGTTTGTTTAGATGTAAGGACATAATGCCACGAGCAGTCTTACGTACTGACTCTTCCATAAACATTAAGCCGATGTTGGAGTCTGTTGTTTTGATTAAGTGCCACAGGACTTCACGCAAGAACTGAGACTTTCCTAGTCCTGAGCCTGCTGTGACTGTGATAAGTTCTGCTGGACGAATACCGTAGGTAAGGTCATTGACTCCTGCCCATGGGTAGAGTGCTGACGATTTCTCCACAGGTCGATTAACTTCTTCCCATAGCGTAGAGCCTGCGATGATTCCATCAGGTGTCCACTGTTCTGCTGCCCACCATTGTTTGACATACTCTGCTCCTTTGCCTACTGCAAGATAATCACAAGCATCTTTAAACCCTGAGACATGCTTCACGATTTTACACTTACTGCCTAATATTTCAGCAACCTCGTTAGCCGCCTTGACCCCTGGCTCGTCAGCATCAAAGCAAATATAGATGTTGTCAAAGGAAGATAACCACTCGTAAGCTGCTTTAACGTCCTTCAGAGCTGCTTGTGCTCCGTTGCGTACTGACACGTTAGCGTACTTGCTACCACTCATCTGAAAACCTGCTAATGCGTCTAGCTCACCTTCGTGGATGGTGACTGTTTTGCCACCTTTAGCGAATAACTGCTGACCGAACAATCCAGCGTTCTTCCACTCGCCTGAGATACCAAAAGACTTATGCTCTACATTACGATTTTTTGTAGCTACGATAATGCCTTCTGCATCTGCGTAGGGATAATACTGCGTAGTCTCGTCTTGAGTTACTCCGTAATATTGGCAAGTATCTCTGGTAATGCCTCTGTCGCTAATCGACAATACTTGACCTTTAATATCTAACATGTTTTTCTTTCTCGGTGTTGAATCATAACTTTCTGTTCCATCGCCTTTAATGTGATGACCACAAACAAAACAATATTGGTGATTATCATCGTAGATAGCGTTGCCGTCTGAGCTACCACATTTAAGACATGGAATATGTTTTATTAAATTGCTCATTTTCTCTCTATTTAGTTTATAATGTAGTTTAATAATATAATAATAACTTAATAATCATCTAAGTTACTTAAATCATCTAAGTAGTAATCTATATCATCTATATCTTCACTACTTAGTAAATCTATTCTGTCTTTATATAGTATGTCTGTTTTTACTGTTTTTAGACATTTCAAACACATGTCAAGAAAATCGTTAGTATTCACTGACTTAATCGTTGATTCATAATCAGTTAGTAGATTATTACAGCAATAACATCTCATAGGGTCTCCGTACTACCTTTTAAATCGATTTTAAGGCTGTTTTTAGCCGTTTTATTAGTCATTTGATACCTACCCCTCATCTTCATCGTCATCGCCTCCTAGAGCCTCTCCTGAGACGTTGTCACAATCCCATGGAACATACTCACAATCCATCTCTTGAGGCGAATAAGTGGATGCTCTATCTTTTTCAGGCATTATCATCTAAAAATGAACCTCTAGCATCAGATTGAGTTAAATAAAATACTTCATAATATTGCTGAAATTCTTTAGCTAATTTTCTCCATGTAGGCATATTAGTTTCTCCAATTTCACCTTCATATAATGTTTCGCCAATACCGCCACGATTAAGTAATGCTTTTAATTCTGCGTCAGTCATAATAAATGTTCCTTTAATATGTTTCTTTTAATTAAAATGTTTCTTATTTTCAGTAAAGCTCTTTTTTCAATCTCCCAAACTGCTTGATGGGATATACCTAACTCATCTGCAATCTGTTGATACGTGTAAATCATTTAATTAACTCTTTATAGATATTGATAGCAGTATCAATGACAGAAGATACGGCAAAAATAACCAATAGAATGTCTTCTCTGTTCAAAATAGTGCCTCCTCAAATTCAAATTTAGGTGCTTTGCGTAGCTCGATAGTCCATGCGTTAGTGCCAACGAATGCGAGAGCTTCAGCCTTAGTATAAAACCATCTAAAGGCGATGCCGTCCTCATCCATGACCCAGTATTTACTTAGCATTCACAATCTCTTGCGTAAGTAGTGCAGTGCACTGCATCAAAGCCTTTTTAAGTTTATTCATTTTCTTAACATCGTCCCAGTCTAATGGATGGTCATGCCTAACCTTATGAGAATCAACCTGCATGCGTACTAGGTCAATCAAAGGAATCATCTCTAGTGGTTTAGGGTCATCTCCCATGAAGAGTTGAATTTGCCCTTTCTCATTCATCCAGATACCGATGTCGAGGTCTACTGTAATCTTGCTCATAGTTTCTCTTTCTTTTTAAAGTCTTTAGACATCCATGCGTCTACGGATTTATCTACATGGTCGCCAGTCAGCCACACGTGCGTAGACATCTTTCCATCACAGAGCACGATAGCAGGTGCTATGACATCTTGAGGCACGTCCCATGAGCCGTCACGCAACCAGCGATAACGCTCTGCATCTACAAAGTTTTGACTATCGTTAAGCATCTTAGCAAACAAATGCGAACGAGTGTCTTCCTGAGCTTCTAAGGCATCGCATAGCTGCATAATCAACGTGCGTGTGACTACGTAGTCATCTTTCTCTGCGTAAGCTCTAGCCTTGCGTATAAGGTTCTCAACCATTTTTGATTCTTTCTGATTCACGATACATGCTTAAAATATCCATGATGACTTTGCCTTCACCATGACGCTCCATCATCTCTACTATATCACATAAGGCATTGTGATAACAATACTCCTCCCACATTACTTGAGCTTCTCCGCTTGTCATCTCTGCTTGTGCGTTGGTCATTTTCTTTTCTCCTTGGTAGTTGATAAGGTATAGGTATTACAGGCGTAACAGGTCTAATCGGCATCAGGATTTTCCTCATAATACTCCGTAGCTTTAGCGAAAGCAATATCGTACCAATAGACAGACACCTTCTCGATAACCTCCACAGGTGCGTGCGAGGGAGTAGGATATTCTGACTCATCATAGCCACACTCAGATAAGCCCTCATACCAGTTATGAGGCTCACGATAGTTATACTCATCGTTTAGCATCTCGAAAGCATATTGCTCTACCTTCCAGTCCCAGTCATCGGGGTAGCCGTCATCGTATGGTGCTTCGTAATATCTATCTTCTGCAAAATTACCCATTTTAAAGCCCTCCTGAGCCGTTTAAATCAATAATAAGATGTAAGCCCTTCACTTCTAACAAACAGCCTCCAGCGTCGTATTTTGCCCCATCAGCTTCTACATGCGTAAGACGAGCATCAGGGAAGTTCTCATCAAGCCATTCGATGAGTAAATCTTTAGTATTAAAAAATATATCATGTTTCATTTGATTTGTCTCACTCTAAAGTTAAGGTCATAGTCTACATCAATCATAAAGCCTTCTTTTACCGCTTCTTCGCAATCTTTAAAATACTCGTCTATTGCCTGCCATGCTTCTTCCTCGCTTGCGTAGGTCTGTGGCTGGTCGCCATCGTGCCACACATTCTCATAGTCTAGCACCACTTCCCAGCGTGCGTCAGTCTTAATTGTATTGTGAAAGTCTATCATAATGAATACTCCAGTTCGTAAGATAAGATTTTAAAATCATTGTGGGGAGTGTCTTTCATTAACTCCACTAGTTCGGCTTCTCCTTCGGGTGCGTAGTAGAATATGCGACTATCAGCCACCCCGAAATTATCAAAGATTTCGCCTTCCTCGTGCTCGTCATCGTCTCTATATGTGCCAAACGATATATAGTAGCCGTCAACCTCTTGCCCGTCATCTTTGAAATATATACATGCGTAAGCACCAATCGGACTCATTCTAAGACCTCCTCAATATCATATTCAAGAATCTGCTCTTTAGGTTCTAGCTGTTCCTCAATGGCTCTATAAATCCAATCATCATAATTCAATGATTTATCTTTTACGGATATTTCCATAACAATTTTAAAGGTTCTCATAATTCCTCCTGAGCTGGTTCGAATTTTGGTGTGGTGTATTCCTGTGAAATCCTTGCGTCGATATCTTGGATAACTTCCTGAGCCTGTAATGCTTCTTCCTTGTCGCTTTCGTATTGTTCGCCACTTGGCTCTTGGTCATCTAGATACCAATCGGCAAAGTTTGAGAGCCTGCGTAATTTGTCATATTGCTCTAGTGTTAGTGTGATGTTCATGCTGTCTCCTTGCGTAATTGTTTGACATGCTCAACCCATGCGAAGAGCACTTCCCAGTTAAGCCCATTCTCTGCATTATGGTATTTTTCAGCTAAGCGGAGAACCTCTCTCGCTTCCTCATCTGTCAGGTTTAGCTCTTCGGGGTCTTCCTCTGAGTTGTAACAGCTCTGCACATCGTCTATATGCCACCAATCAGCGTGCCAATCGGGGTCGGTGAGCCTAGCTATATCCTCCGCACGTGGGACGCTCTGCCCCTCTTTTAAATCAATTTCTATAATGTGTTTCATGCTTGCTCCTTATCTAAATATCTTTCAATCTGTGATATTTTCTGTTTTTGCTCATGGATAAAATCTCTTAGGTGTTCAAACTCATAAAAACCCTCAATTTTCTCCGCTAATTCGTTATTGTCCAACAGGTCGCACAGGTCAAAGTAAATTTCCTGTGATAGTGTCAATATATCGTTACTCATGCTTCCTCCTCTACGCTTTCTAGTTCTACGTTTTCAATCTCTGCATTTCCGTAGTCGCACCAGTCCCAGTCTAAAGCGTCAGATTCTAAAGCGATTCTCTTCGCTTCCTCCTCAGAGTTAGCCTTGACGTTAGCGACTAAATAAGTGTATTGCCGTGTAACTATTCGATAAGTTTTCATTCTGCTGACCCTCTCAAGGCTAAGACATCAAAGAAAGATTGAGGCTTGCGGACTGGTAAATGTGCCCATTTGTTGATATGTCTTGAAGTTGTCTGACTCCATTGTTTATCGGTTCTATAAAACTGCCCATCAATCCAACAAGCTACTGGAGTTTCATAACTAAATAAGACTTGTGTGCCATCGTTTAGGACTAATTCGGTCTGATTGCTGCCTAGTTGTTTAAGTTTCATAAAAGCTCCTTAAAAGTTAAAAAATACTATTGTTGTATCTGTTTCGCCTACGATAGTAGTCTGGTCGTTTAAATAGTCGATTACGGCTTGGGGGATGTCTTCGGGGTTTAAATCCTCGCCTTCGCCTATTGCGTAATAGTCGGCTACCTCTTTATAAGTCATTTCTGAAAGGTCGCAACAAGTTGCTATGACATCAAGCTCCATCGGTTCGCCTGTGTCTTGCTCGTATTGCTCGTAATGATTAAAAATAAGCTCTAGAGCTTCATAAGAGAATTGCTCGCCTCTGCCCATGTTGTGAAAGGCTTGGCGGAAGTCGTAAAGGTTAATTGTTTGTACCATGATGTTGTTCTATTCCTATCTTGTGGTTAGTGTTTCAAGTTGTATTTCTACTGCTATTTATAAAAGCCCCAAACGAGCTGGGCAACGATAAAGAGAATGATTGTAAGTAGTAACGCTTGCCAGTTCTTCATTTTATAACCCTTTCAAATATTGTTTAACTTCTTTTGTATCACTCTTGGACAGCTTTAAACCCTGTTTAAATCTTTGAACCATTAGTTCCATTCTATTATTAGCATTAGAACTAGCCCATTCTGTATCACCGAAAGCCCTAGCCTTCTCTTGCGGTGTCAGTTCTAAGCGTGGCAGTCCTAACTCTTTACGAATCTTCATTTCTGCTTTTAGTTCTGTGTATGTTCTCATAATCTTTGTTTGTATAAAAATTTTTAAAATCAATCTATGACTCAAATTTAACTGAAAAAGCTACATAAAAAATAAGTAAAAACCCTAGGTTTTGCCTGTTTTCGTTTCATAATGTGAGAAAGATTAGTGTTTTACCTTGTTTTCGTCTATTGCATTAAGAATAGCCTGAGCCATTACTAGGGCTTTATTGCTGGTAATGTCCTCGAACATTTCGCCAATCATAATATAAGCCCTGTGCAATCTCATAGCTTCTCGTTGTTCTAGGGTAATTGCTGGGGTGTTGTCTGTTGTATTCATAATAGTGTTATTAGTTCCATAAAATTTTGTAAGGGTGTTTCTTTACTATAAGACAAATGAAAAGCTCTTTTGTGAGGGCTTACTATAAAGACGATTGAGAACGCCAAAACTCAGGGGAATACTTAATAACATTTAGTTATAAGTGATGGGAATAGCTACTCAATATTGATATAAGTCTGAGAAGGGCTTGAGAGTGCTAAGTCTTTGAATAATAATGTGGAGCTACTTCGCACCCCAAAATGACTCTGTCCCCTTTTTCAGGTCTTAATAGTTTTGCTTAGAGTCTGCATAGCCTTGCACAGATGCGACATAAAACAACATGACGGCTCTAGTTAGGGCTGGGGAGGGCTGGGGTGAGCTGGGGAGGATTCTCCCTAGAGATACAGGGGCGGGGGAGGGTAAAAAGAATTATTATTATTATATATATAACGCTATTTTTAACGCTGGCATAACTTTTAAAACAAGGGGTAGTGTCGGACCAAGGTAGTTCTAGGTCGTGCTCTCCAGGACGGAGTAGACATTAAAAGAAAAGAAGTGTAACATGTACTATAGTGTGCTCTATAGCTCTAAGTTGTGCTCTTTAGCTCTATGTAGTTAATAGTTTTTATTACTATATTAAAAACTTACTATATTGTTACTAAAAAGATACTACATTGTAAACTTCTCTGTATCTATATAGATATTATAACACTACTTTCTGTTTTTGTCAAGTCTTTTGTGTTGTCCCCTATAGGTTGGGCTTTTGTATCTCATAGTATACAAAACGTAGGTACTTGTAAACAATGAGTTACATTATGTATTATAAATGAGTCCTTAAGTACCTTAAAGCTTCTTTTATGAGTCATTAAAATAACGCTTGACTTTTTAAACAAAGTATGTTACAATACCGCAAAGAGTAGAGGAATGTATGACACGAAGAAAGAAGCGAGAACTTAAAGCAGAAGGTAAGTGGTGGTCAGATAGTCAAAAGCTTGAAGCTGCAACTACGTTCCTAGCTATCGGTAATGGTGCTCAGACTGCTGCTGCACTAGATATCCCACTAGCGACATTTAATCGCTGGAGATATACCGAGTGGTTTAAGAAGATGGTCGACGACCTCAAGGCTGAAGACAACCTTAAACTCAATGCTCGTTTAAACAAGATTGTGTCTAGAGCTTTGGACGTTACAGAAGATAGACTTGAAAAAGGTAACTATCAATATGACCCTAAGACATCTGAGCTGATTCGTGTCCCTGTGTCGATGAAAGATGCAGCTAAAGTTGCTAACGATATGTTAGAACGTAAAGACATCATAGAGACTAAGCCAGTGCAAGAACAGATTGAAAAAACTGTCGATGCTAGGTTGCAACAGTTGGCTGAACAGTTCAAACAGTTCGCTAAACCTAAAGAAAAGGATATCACCCCTAAGCCGTTGGTGATTGAGAATGAAGTCTAATGGAGTTGTCTAGTGAAGTTATTGAGGGTTTTAGTAACGCTTGCTTGGTTAAAAACTTTGACTCAGCAACTCAAACCCCAGAGTTCCATCGAGAGTTATGGGACTTATGTTGCTCTAAAGACAAGTTTGTGGCTATTGCTGCTCCTCGTGGTCATGGTAAAAGCACTGCTGTTACTTATACCTATTGTCTTGCAGAAGTACTATTTCGTCGGTCTAAGTATGTTTTGATTGTCTCAGACAGCTTTAGTCAAGCTGGTTTGTTCTTAGGTGATATCATCAAAGAACTCAGGGACAATGAAGACATACATGGTTTATTTGGCAACATTGAGTTGACAAAACAAACCGAAGATGATATAATTGGTGTATTCGCTGATGGTACGTCCTTTCGTATCCAAGCAAAAGGCTCAGAACAAAAGCTTCGTGGTCTTAAATGGTTAAACAAACGTCCAGACTTAATTATCTGTGACGATATGGAATCTGATGAACAGGTTCTAAACAAGGATAGACGTGAGAAGCTTCGTAGATGGTTCTACTCAGCTCTTATCCCTGCCCTGTCAGTTACAGGAAAGATTCGCATAGTCGGTACTATTTTGCACTTAGACTCCCTTCTTGAAAGGTTGATGCCTGAGTCTCAATTAGCCTCACTAGGCACTAAAGCATTAAAGAACTTAATTACTGACGATTTAAAGCAGTATACCCATTATAAAACTTCTTGGTTATCCATTAAGTATCGTGCCCATACAGATGACTTTAGTCAGATTCTATGGCCTGATAGATGGAACAAAAAAGCATTAGAAGAGCGTAAAGCTCAATACGTAGCACAAGGATTGGCTGACGTATATTCTCAAGAGATGTTAAACGTACCTCTTGATGACGCTAACGGATTCTTTAAAAAGAGTGACTTTGCTCCTCTAAAAGAAGAAGATAGATTAAAGAATTTAAATTACTATATTGCATGCGACTTAGCGATTAGTCAAAGGCAGCATAGTGATTACAGTGTTTTTGCTGTGGCAGGGATGGATGAGAATCAGCAGTTGCAGTGCGTGCACGTCGTCCGTGATAGGATGGATGCAATGCAGATAGTAGAAACCATTCTTGCCCTCCAGCGAACGTACAACCCTGAGTTGTTTGGAATCGAAGCAGGTACAATCCAGAAGTCTATCGGACCGTACTTGAACGAAGCAATGATGAAGCAAGACACATTTATCAACATAGTGTTGCTCAAGCCTTCTGGTGATAAGTTGAGTCGTGCAAGGTCAATGCAAGCTCGTATGAGAGCAGGAGCCGTCAAATTTGACATGTCTGCTGATTGGTATCAAACTTTTGAAGATGAGTTGTTGCGTTTCCCTAGGGATAGACATGATGACCAGGTGGATGCTTGGGCCTACATCGGTTTACTCTTAAATCAAATGCAAGTAGCTGCTACTCAAAGTGAAGTCGACGAAGAAGAATACAGGGTTGCCCTACACGAGTACGGATATGACCACGCTGGACGAAACGCTGTTACAGGATATTAATGAAACTAAATACCGAACTTAATTTAAATGAGCTAGTCTCTCTTCCTAATATTTGTGAAGTATTGGACGCAGACGACCT
>Ga0214192_1002161_pt1 | contig 10375 bp, 12 predicted proteins | sample TroBogEpilimnion_44_FD_153030 | JGI IMG/M metagenome (GOLD analysis project Ga0214192, IMG submission 153030) | Freshwater microbial communities from Trout Bog Lake, WI - 29JUL2008 epilimnion | ecosystem: Environmental > Aquatic > Freshwater > Lake > Epilimnion/Euphotic zone | place: Trout Bog... | reverse complement strand
ATGTCCCGAAAAAACCAAACACGACCAAGATAGAGACCTTCATCATTGCTGATGACATTAGAATGTCGTTCCAGTGTTCGACCATCTAGTAATTCTATTTCACAAAAATCTTGTAATTTCGGATTTGCGTATAACTCTTTAATTCGAGATACAAAAGAGTCTTGGTTTTTTATTTTATCTAAAACTGAGGATAGTACTGTAACATCATCTAGACCAATGACACTGGCAGATGAGGATTTTTGCAGGATATGTTGGGGAATTTGCCATATTTCGACAAATTGATGGTTGTGAGAAACGATAATATTTTTTTCATCGACAACCAGAATACCTTCGGGTGATACTTCATAAATCCGTTTTATGACTTGGCTTTGAAACTCGGAGTAAGATTCGCCCATTTATTTTTTTACAATAGCTATTTAATCGGATTGATTGTACCTAAGTTTAAGTGGCTGTCAAAATGTTGTTGATTCGGCGAATATTGTTTCTAAAAATCGCCATCATAATACCAATACACAAAGTATTGGGTATCATTTGTTAAAAATTGAAAACGACTTATAACCAATTGCTCATTAACTGGCTACCATGCTGTTTTAACCATTGTCTTTGTTTTTGATAATGCGGTAAATGCAGGGCGACTAATGCCCAAAAATGTGCTGAATGATTTCTGATACGAATATGGCAGAGTTCATGAACTACGACATATTCCAGTACTTCTGGTGGTGCTATGATCAGTAGCCAATTAATATGGATGTCGTTATGGATGCCACAACTACCCCAACGACTTTTTAGAGTTTTAATCACAATAGTGCGCGGTATTAATTGGTAAGGAACACTGTGCTGGTTAACAAGGGTTACAACGGTGTTTTTGGTGTAAGTTTTTAGCCACTTGATTATGGCTGCTTTGATCGCGTCATGCTGAGCTACTGGCGGTAGCTGTTCAGGGACATGAGCGACTAAAGTGTCGGTAAACATTATTTTGACCCGTTTGCGTGCACTGGATTGGACTTTTAATGGGTAGGTAGTATTTTGGATAGTTATTTCAGCGCCATCACTAAAATGAATAGGATTGTGTTGGTGGTTTGCGTTTTCTGTTGCTAATTTGTTTAAAGCATTAACGACCCAAACCTGTTTGCTGTGAACAAACTGTTTGATTTGGGTCTCGGTGATTAGATAGGGGGCAACGATTTCTACTTTATTTAAGGTGACGACGAGACGGACTTTCTGGATACGGGCATTGCGTCGAATGCTATAATTAAAAGGCAGGTTCGTCATCTGGCGTTTGGTCGTTTGCAGTTAAGATGCTGTGTTTATTGCAAACTCAAAACGGCTGCTAAGAGTTCAGTGTTTAATGATTCATTTTTAATTACGCCTTGTTCAACATCAAAATTGTCATAAAAATTAGGTATTGCCAGACTAGCTTTTACTTGGCCACCAAAGAAAGGGGCAGAGTTAATGGCTGTAGCTAACACGGTAGCTCCGCCTCTGGGTCCTGGTGAGGTAGAAAGTAACAGGAGTGCTTTATCCTGAAATACTGTTTTGTTAATCCGTGAGCACCAATCAAACAAGTTTTTGTAGGCTACACTATAAGTGCCATTATGCTCGGCAAAGGAAATAATGATGGCGTCGCTTTCTGCCAGTTTGGACAGAAATAATTTTGCTAATTCAGGTTGACCTAATTCTTGTTCTTTATCGACGCTGAATAAGGGTAATTCGTAGTCATTTAAGTCTAAAACTTCAACATCAGCATTTTCTAGTAAAGAGGCTGCGTATTTTGCCAGTTGCTTGTTGATCGATTGTTTACTGTTACTTGCTGCAAAAGCTATTAATTTCATGTTTTTTCTCAGTGGTGATTAATGATCTAGTCTATGGTTGTCTATTTGAGTAAGGGCAATACAAAAGCGGCAATTTTTTCACAAATAATCGCTTGGGCTTTGGCATTGGGGTGTAAGCCATCGAGTTGCATTAACTCTGGATTCAATGCTACATCTTCAAGAATGAAGGGTACTAAAGGGATGTGTAATTGTTCAGCCAGTTCTGGGTAAATGTTATAGAACAGATCGACATAGCGTTTGCCATAATTAGGGGGGATTTTCATCCCCAGTAAAAGCACTTTTGCACCCGTTTTGAGTATTCGTGCAATGATCTCAGATAAGTTGGTTTTCATTACAGCTGGCGACAGCCCGCGCAAACCATCATTGGCTCCTAGTTCCAATAGAACCAAGTCAGGATGATGATTTGTTAGTGCTTGGTCAAGTCGAGCTAAACCGCCGGCACTGGTATCACCGCTGATGCTTTCATTAAAAATTTGATGCTTAGGGAGTTTTTTTTGTAACAATGACACCCAACCCTGATCAACATCAATGCCATAAGCAGCACTGATACTGTCGCCTAAGACGACTATTGACTTAGCATGTGCTGACAGCGACATTGATAGTAACCCTATAATAAGCAAAAATTTGGACATTATGATATCTCAAGAAAACTTGGTTAATAGCGTTATCGTAGCAGAAAACCTCGGTAAAACGGTGACTACTTCGGAAGGTGAGTTGGCTATTCTTTCTGCAATCAATCTAAAAATTAACGCCGCAGAAAGCTTGGCTGTTGTCGGCGAGTCGGGATCAGGTAAATCGACATTAATTGGCTTGTTGGCAGGGTTAGATACACCCACTACAGGTACAATTTACTGGCACGGACAAGCGATTACTCCATTGAACGAGGATGGTCGAGCGGCATTGCGTAGTCGTTATATCAGTTTTGTATTCCAAAGTTTTCAGTTATTACCTGCCTTGACGGCATTAGAAAATGTCATGTTACCGTTAGAGCTTCGGGGTGACAAAAATGCACGATTGGCAGCTTGTGATTTATTGGCACGAGTCGGCTTAAAACAGCGTCTGCATCATACGCCTAAACAATTATCTGGGGGAGAACAGCAGCGGGTGGCTTTGGCAAGGGCTTTTGTAACGCAGCCAGATATTTTATTTGCAGACGAACCAACCGGTAATCTAGACAGTAAAACGGGTCAGCATATTATTGATTTACTGTTTGAACTTAATAGAGAAAACGCGACAACATTGATTTTGGTGACGCACGATCATTCTTTGGCAGCACGTTGTCAACGTACTATTAAGTTATCAGCCGGAGAGCGGATATGAGACGCTTTAATCTGGCGTTAAAGCTACTGTGGCGTGATATGCGTTCCGGTGAATTAACTTTACTGTTGGCTGCGTTAATCATTGCGGTGACCAGCTCTACGGCTATTGCTTTGTTTTCAGATCGTTTGCAACGCACGATGACTTTACAGACAGCTGAGTTTTTGGCAGCTGATTTGGTGATTGCAACAGCACATGAAATTCCTTCTGCTTGGTTGAGCAAAGCGCAAGAATTGCAATTAACCGATGCCCACACCGTGGAGTTTTCTAGCGTGCTAATCGAGCATGAAGATATGTTGTTAGCTAGCATTAAAGCGGTTAGTTCTGCTTATCCGCTAAGGGGGCAACTTAAAATAAAGCGTTCATTAGATGACGCTGATGAAACGATACGCCTGCATGGACCGGAGGTTGGCAATGTGTGGGTAGAAAAACGGTTGTTATCGGCTTTGAAATTGCAAATGGGTGATTCTTTGACCATTGGCGACAAGAATTTAACTATTACTGCAATCATCAGCTATGAACCAGATAAGCAAGGCGATTTTTACAGTCTTTCGCCACGCGTTATGATGCATGCGGATGATTTACCGGCAACCCATAGCATTCAACCCGGCAGCCATGTTCATTATGCTTTTCAGTTTATCGGTTCAGCAGAAGCATTACAGGATTTTAATAACTGGCTTAAGCCGCAATTAAATCCTTCCCAGCGATTGATGGATATTTATAATGATCGTCCGGAGTTGGGTGCCGCCTTGAATAGGGCGCAACAATATCTCGGTTTGTCTAGTATTCTTGTTATTGTGATTGCGGGTGTTGCGATTGCTATGGCAACCCGTCGTTACAGTGAACGTCATTTTGACAATATTGCCTTACTGCGTTGCTTAGGTAGCAAACAGCAAGAAATTCTTGGCTTATATGGTTGTCAGTTTATTGTCTTGGGATTGTTTGCCAGTCTTGTTGGATGTTTATTTGGCTGGTTTTTGCAATTGGGTTTATTAGCGTTATTAAAGAATTTATTACCCCAACAGATTGCCGAACCAAGTATGACGGCGCGCTTATTCGGCTTTGTAATCGCTCAGGTAATGTTGATTGGTTTTGCTTTGCCTCCCTTGTTGCAACTTAAACAGGTTTCACCATTAAGAGTTTTACGCAGAGACGTGCAACCGCTACCGATAAGTGGCTGGTTGGTTTATGGTTTATCACTGACTGTTATTGCTGTGCTGATTTGGCAATATACTCAGGATATTAAGATGACGATTACCTTATTAATAGCGGGTATTATTAGTCTGCTAATATTAGGCGTTAGCTTTTATGGCTTGCTGACAGTGGTACAAAAGCGGTTACCAACACTCAATTTATATTGGCGTTTTGGGTTACAGGGGTTAACTAGAAACCGGCGTACAACGGTTCAGCAATTATTAGCGTTTAGTCTGACGATTACGGCGATGATACTCAGTTTTACTGTGCGTAATGATTTACTTGATAACTGGCAACAACAATTACCCATAGATGCGCCGAATCATTTTGCGCTGAATATTTTTCCTGAGCAGCAAGCGGCGTTGCAGCAAGATATGCTACAGCAAGCGATTGCAAGCAGTCATTTTTATCCTGTGGTTAGAGGTCGATTAGTGACAATCAATAATACCCCCGTACAAAAAATAGTCAGCAAAGACAGCCAAGGTGAAGCGGCTACTCAACGGGAACTCAGTTTAACGTGGACAACACAATTACCAGAAAAAAATAAGATAACCGATGGTCAATGGTGGGCTGCACAAGAGCAACAAAGTCATCTAGTATCTGTAGAACAAAAACTCGCTAATAATTTACATATTAAATTGGGTGATCAGTTGGGTTTTACTATTGGCAGTCAAACTTTGACGGCTACCGTTGCCAGTCTTCGCAGTTTGCGCTGGGATACTATGACCCCCAATTTTTATATGATTTTTTCACCGCGAACGCTGGATGAATTTCCCAGTACTTTTTTAACCAGTTTCTATTTGTCCAGTGAACAAAAAGACAAAATAAATACGTTGGTAAAAAAATACCCTAACATGACGGTATTGGAAGTTGATTTAATTTTGCAACAATTTAAAACTATTCTTGCGCAACTGACACAAGCTATTAACTATTTGTTATATTTTGCTTTATTGGCTGGTTTTACGGTACTCTTGTCAGCTATAAACAGCACTTTAGATTTGCGAATACAGCAAGCTGCATTAATGCGTACCTTGGGGGCTAATCGTTATTTGCTCAATGCTATACAACAGATTGAGTTAGGCGCACTGGGATTACTGGCCGGCAGTTTTGCAGTTATGATGGCAGAGACTATCAACTTTATTTTATATAGCCAGATTATGGATATAAACTATCATCCTAGTTATGAGCTGTGGTTGATAGTACCGTTTATCAGTTGTGTCAGCGTTGCTGGTGCTGGTTTTTGGGGGTTGCGAGGGGTTTTAAATCAAGCACCTCTTAAAGTACTTCGCGAACTATGAATAATCACTGTTAATGTTTTGTTATACTCTGTTAAAGGCTTGACTTAACCTGAACTCTTGGAGTAGAAATGGAGTCCATAATATTTTCCCCGTACCGAATTTATTCCGATAGAAAAATGAATCGACTCTTTTTACAAATTTGGTTGTTATTAACAATGTTGTTAAGTGCTTGCAGTAGCACAGCGCCTACGCTGCCGGATTCTGTGGTACAACCGCAGCCTGTTACTCCGCAAACCCCATATCCTTATTATTCGGAGAATGACAACGGTGTTTTCCAAAAGCCAGCCGAATTGAGACCGGCAGTCGAATTTTGGCGGAAAACTTACGTTAATTGGCGTCGTTCGCAAGTGGCTTTTCATGATGATCGCTATATGGATGTTATCTATGAAGTAATGCAATTACCGGGTAACGTCGGCGAAAGTCTGACCAGTGATCAAAAAGAAATAGTTCGGCAACGGCGTGATTATTGGAAAAGTCAATTAGTGATGCTCGATAATAAAGTTCGTTATAACATGCAATTAACGCAGACAGACCAGGAAATAATAGACAAACTCAGTGCTAACGGTCGTTCACTGAACACTGTGTTGATGGGTGCTGCTGAACGGGTACGATCACAAAGAGGAACCCGAGAACGCTTTATACGTGGTCTGGAAATCAGCCGTCGTTATGACAGTCACTTTAGAAAAATATTCCGTGAACACGGTTTGCCTGAAGATCTGGCTTTTCTGCCTCATGTGGAATCTTCATTTCAACCGTCGGCAAAATCTTCTGCTGGTGCGGTCGGTATGTGGCAATTTACTAAAGGTGCAGCAAAAGTATTTATGCCGGAGGGTGACAAGGTCGACCAGCGTCTTGACCCGTATGCATCAGCTTTGGGTGCGGCGCGTTATTTAAAACATGCCTATGGCAAATTGCATGACTGGCCGGCTGCAATTACTTCCTATAATCATGGTATTGGTGGCATGCAACGAGCACAAAATCAGGTAGGCAGAGATTTTGTCAGGATTGTTGATTTGTATAACAGCCCTACCTTCGGGTTTGCTTCTCGTAATTACTACGCACAATTTTTAGCTGCACGCGATATTGCCAGTAATCCGAATCAATATTTGCAAGAGGGTGGCTAACTCGGTTGATGTAATGCTCAAATGAAACCGGACAGTTTTATAAGACAGATTTTATTTAGTTTTAAACTGTCCGTAGTATAACTGCGCAGAAATTAATAGTTTTATACCTGCGAGCCAAAAGTAGTTACAAAGAGCTCCAATTCATTTATTGCCAAATCGGACACTGCCCAGTAATTCATACCACTCGCCGTCCAACGTATTAAATGATAGCCTTGGCGACTCTGCACTTCGGGGTTCGCATCCATATCTGTGCTTGACCAGACATAAAGATTGATAGGGTGCTGATTGCGCCGATAGATAAGCACTGCCACGGTGTGTCCATCAAGATAATCCAACCGTCCGCCCACTAGTGGAAATCCTTGGGAAGCAAGGTCAATTATTGGCGGTGAAAAATCAAGCTTGCCATTAAACCAAGGTTTTACCGTATGACGGTCTGATGAAATAACATCCGCTAGGTGATCAACCTGTAGCGAACGGACATGGCTGGAAATCAGCTCTTCCGTAAGTCGTTCCTGAGCGGAAGGTAGCGTAAGATATAAGCCTCCACTCCAGACTACAGCTAGCAACGACACCATCACGGCGCCTACGTTTAACCAGCTAAAACTCCAAGCTTTGAATTGCCTAGATTGAGAATGATCTTGAGGTAGAGCAACTTTGATGCGTTGGGCAAGGTGGTCAGGGGCCTTGAAATATAAGGCTTCCCTTTTTAGCAGCGCACTCACGCCACTTTGTTCCGCATACTCATGTTGGCATTCAGAACAAATTTCAAGGTGTCTTTCTATGGCAATTGTATCTGATATGCCGAGTTCTTTATCCAGATAGGCTGGTAGCAGTTCTATAACTTCTTTATGATTCATAATGCATCTCGATTCGTTAGCGCAATAATTTCCGCCAGCTGCTTACGGCTTCGTCCAAGACGAGACATTACCGTACCCATCGGTATGCCCATAATTTCAGCAATTTGCTTGTAAGACAGTTCTTCTAGCTCACGCATTACTATCACCTCACGAAATTCTACCGGCAATGCTTCGAGTGCTTGGTGCACTAAGCGCCGATTATCTTCCTGAATAAGCATTTCTTCCGGTTTGTTGTTGGTATTTTGCTCTAGAGAAGCATCTTCTTGCTTGATGCTGTGTAAATCTTCTTCAAATGGGGTGTTTATGACCTGCATTTTATTCTGCTGATGCCAGGTGTAAAATGTGTTACGTACAATACTCAGCAGCCAAGCACGGCCATCCTCGCCATGAAAGCTATCGAAAAATTTGAAAGCGCGTAAATAAGACTCTTGCACTATATCCTCCGCATCTTGATCGCTGCGGGTTAGCCAGCGTGCCAAATTGAAAGCTGAATCGAGATGCGGCATTATCATAACTTGAAAACGCTTCTCTTTCGTTAATGCAGACATTCGATTTTTCCATTTTGAATAATACTAGGGCAGCTCATTTCTTGGTAGCATGTTGTCTTTCTTAAGGTACACAATTTATCAGAATTCACCCATTACCAATACCAGCTATGCAGGAAATTTATTCCCGTAATGCAACTTAGATTACAAATCATAAGTGTCAGGAAAAATTCCGTTTATCTGCCGACACTCTTATCTGAAATATATAACCCTTGGTAAAAATTTAAAAAATTTCCCTAGTATTTAATTTTAAGTCAAAAGTGCAATACATTTTATGCTAAGCCAAAAATAAATATTGTTTTCGGGAATATTTAGCAGCTTATTTCAGTATTAGTGAACAGATAGGTAAATATTTGCCTATCAATTCTATTAAGTATTGGAGAAAAAATGAAAATTTCAGAAAATAAATTCTTAGTCGCAATGTTCAGTCTTATTTTATCTTCTGCTGCATTTGCGGATAGGGCAGCGGAAATGAAGGCGGAGGCCGAAAGTGTAGCTGCGGTGGAGGGGGCAAGCATTACGATTCTATCACCTGCTGATGGAACGCACCTTGATGCCAATGAGGAATATCCTCTTACTTATGAGGTTGCCCTAGGTAAAGGTGGTGATCATTTTCATGTGTGGGTGGATGATAAAAGAGGCCCCGGCGTACATGACAATAATGGCACGTATACCTTACCTAAATTGACCGCTGGTGAACATATTATTAACATTCAAATAGTGGACAAGAGTCATGTCGGTACTGGACCAAAGAAATCAATTAGTGTAATCGCTGATGCCGATGAAAAAAAATAAGGGATACCTAAATGGGAGATTTTCTCTATGCATGTATTCAGTTAATCCATAACGTAGGTGCTGCCGCAGTCGTTGGCAGCCCTGCTGTTCTCTGGTGGTTAGCCCATGTCAATCGAGTTAATGTGGAATCTGATCACAGTGCAGCGATTTGGCAAGTTCCCAATAAACTTGTTTGGTTGACAGTGGTCGCATGGGCGACACAGATTGCAAGCGGGGCAGGATTTGGTGCAACAACCTATTACTTAAAACATGCGCTTCCCGAGCTTACCGGCATTGGTTTCGCTGCAATAGCCATTAAAGTGGTCTGTGCCCTTATTTGTTTGCTACTTGCATTGCTTTATTTGCGAAATGCTTCACGTTGGTCAACATTTATGCAGATCAGAGTTTGGCAAACATTGTTCGTGTTAGGTCTTACAGCACTCATGTCCGCGGCTTTCCTGCGTTGGTATGGATGAGTCATTTTGCTTAAGCTGAAAATATGGTTGCTATATTTTGGTCGATAGTCAAAGTTGATGTTTTTGATTTCGAATTTAGAGTGCCGCACCCACTGCATCCTTGAGTGAGTGTAATAGCTCAAACCTGATCTGACAGTTACCAATTTTGTAGGGTGTCTGTCAGATTAGATTTTGTTCAGATTCTTTTTATCTAAAATTTGTTGTCCATAAAAAATGGATTTTTTGCGCTACTTCATTAGCGGAATATAGGCTAGCAAACAGAGCGTTAGTATCCATGACAATTTGAATAATACTACATACAGTATTACAAAATACGGTTGTTTAATAGCTGATATAGTTACTGATCCCATATTTCAACAATGCGTGCATATTAACGCTTATTCTGGAAGAACTGAGCAGGTAGATTGTCAGGTAAATATTGTAGGTAGATACTAGAGCGATTTGTAATGATTACAAATCGCCGTTGTTCGTTATAACCTGTCGATAGCTGTCACTTTTCTAAATTTGGAGAACCGCGATGCAACTGATTTTAAATTATTCATCGACCTTGCCTGATGCCTTACAGCAATCAGCGCAAGAATTTGAACTGGAAGCAAAAATGGCAATGGCTGCCAAATTATACGAACTTAAACGTCTGTCAAGTGGCATGGCGGCCAATTTAATAGGCATGGAGCGCGTGGAATTTTTGTTTAACCTACACCATTACGGTGTAGCCATTCACGATTTAAATGCAGAAGAATTGCAAGCGGATTTAGACAATGCTTGATAAACAAGAAATTGTAATTAATACGACACCATTACTTTCATTGATAGCAGCAACGGGTTCATTGGACGTTTTACAGATTCTCTCGCTGAAAATCTTGGAAACGGAGCGACAGCGAAGTGAAGATTTTTAGTCCCCGATAGCCGTAGCGCCGGGCGGGTTGCCGAAACGAAGTGTAGGCAACCTGCAAGGCAT
>Ga0214192_1002158_pt1 | contig 10383 bp, 5 predicted proteins | sample TroBogEpilimnion_44_FD_153030 | JGI IMG/M metagenome (GOLD analysis project Ga0214192, IMG submission 153030) | Freshwater microbial communities from Trout Bog Lake, WI - 29JUL2008 epilimnion | ecosystem: Environmental > Aquatic > Freshwater > Lake > Epilimnion/Euphotic zone | place: Trout Bog... | reverse complement strand
CCCAAAGCCACCCGCTGGGCTCTCCTCGCGATTGCCCTGGCGGTGGGTTTGATTTTCGTCCCGGAATATCGCAGCAAGGCTTACGTCAAGAAAACCGAGGACATCAAGCTCATCAAGGAAGCAGGCAGGCAATTGTCTGAATTGACCAAACGCAACATGACAAACCGTCCGCCTTCGCTGGAAACCACCCAGAAATCGATGGATTCCGTTGGCGAACTGGGATCCGAGTTGTCCCGCAAAAATCTGACCCGCGCGGAAGCCTTGAAGGACATCGCGAAAGTGACGGATCAGATCAAGGAGCAATTGAATGATCTCAGCCAGAACCCCGGCTTGAAACGCATGGCGCAGGATGCCCGCGCACCACAAGGCCAGACCTCCCCGGAAGCTGCCAAGCTGCAGAAACAGATTGCCGAAACGGAAAAGCAGTTGGGCGATCAAAAGGCTTCGCCTGAGGACATGGATAAGCTCCAGAAACAGTTGGATAAAATCCAGGAAGCCGCCAAGGCCGCGGCCGCGCAGAATGGCGGTCAGCTGAGCCAGCAACAAAAGGAAAACCTTTCCAAATCCCTTTCGACATTGTCCAAGCAAGCCCAGGAAATGGGAATGCAAACTCCCAATCTCGACCAGGCCATTCAGGCTCTGAATTCCAGCCAGGCGGATCTCATGTTAAAGGATCTTCAACAGGCCAGTTTCGATCTCCAGAAGACCAAGGAAATGGCCAAGAGCCTTCAGCAGATGCAGCAGCAAATGGAAAAGATGGGCAAGGATCTCGCCGAACAGCTTAAGAACGGCCAGCCCGAGGAAGCCCAGAGCACTTTGCAAAAAATGATGGATCAATTGAAGTCGGCCAATCTCACGCCGGAACAGCTGAAGAAAATGTTGTCCGAAGTCAGCAAGGCCGTGGATCCGGCCTCCAAATATGGCAAGGTGGGCGAGCATTTGAAAAAAGCCGCTGAATCCATGCAGAAGGACCAAAAGTCCGGCGCATCCAAGTCTCTCTCGGACGCTGCTAAGGAATTGGCTAAATTGCAGGAACAAATGAACGACGCCACATCGCTTTCCGCCGAGCTCGATGCCCTGAACCAGGCTTCCGCCAGCGTGGGTACCGGCCAGAGCTGGTCCAAGTGCCAGGGCCAGGGTAGTAAGCCGGGTTTCGGCAAGGGAGGCAAACCCGGCAGCGGCGTGGGCACTTGGGCGGATGAGGATTCCGGCTGGGGCGCGGCTCCAGCCATGACCGATCACTGGGATAACACCGGCAAGGTGCGGCCCGACACCGACCCAAAAGGTTTGACCGATCGCCCTGCCGATATGAATGACGCACTGAAGCCCACCAAGGTGAAGGGCCAGTTCTCCCCCGGCGGCCAGATGCCGAGCATCACCCTGAAGGGAGTCAGCATCAAGGGTCAGAGCAAGGTTCAGATTGAGGAGGCATCGGTCAGCGCCCAGGCAGACGCCCAAAGCGCGTTGAACCAGGAAAAAGTCCCACGCGCTTATCAAGGTGCAGTGCGTGATTATTTCGATGATTTGAAAAAATAAACCGGCACCCAAAGAAATTTGACCACGACACGGACAACATGACCGACCGTTCCTGAAATAAAGATGATTCCCTCCGTGTTCCAAATTTCCTGCCGCCCTTCCAACGAATGGTTTGCAAAGGCATTTGCTTTCGCCGTCCCACATGCGTTTTCAGCTGATTTTATCGACACCAAAACAGTCTCCTCAGTGAAGTTGAGTGGATCCTTATGAATATCGAAGAACAAATCGCGTCCTTTCGTGAAAGTTACCAGGCCTTGCGCACTGAAATCGGCAAGGTGATTGTCGGGCACGACGCCATTGTCGAAGGCACTTTGATTGCCGTGCTTGCAGGCGGTCATGTGCTGCTCGAAGGCGTTCCCGGCTTGGGCAAAACATTGCTGGTTCGCACCCTTAGCGAAGTGCTGGACCTCTCCTTCAACCGCATTCAGTTTACACCCGACCTCATGCCCGCGGACATCCTCGGCACGAACATGGTGATGGAAACCTCCGGTGGAAAGCGCGAGTTCCAATTCCAGCGCGGCCCGATTTTTGCGCACATCGTCCTCGCGGACGAAATCAACCGCGCCACTCCCAAGACGCAGTCCGCCATGCTCGAGGCCATGCAGGAAAAGAGCGTCACCGCCGGCGGAGAAATTCGCAAACTGGTGGAACCCTTCTTCGTTCTGGCAACGCAGAATCCCATAGACCAGGAGGGAACCTATCCGCTGCCGGAAGCGCAGTTGGACCGTTTCTTTTTCAAGCTGGTAGTGGGATATCCCAGTGCGGCGGAATTGAACGAGGTTTTGACCCGCACCACCGAGGGTAGCAAGGTGACCCTCAATAAAGTCATGGAGCGCGAACGGTTGCTGGAATTGCAAAAGCTCATCCGCCAGGTGCCCGTGGCTTCGCATGTGAAAGATTATGCAGTGCGGTTAATCCTTGCGACACATCCCAACACCGAGACCGCCGTGGGCGTGACCAACCAATACCTGCGCTTCGGCTCCAGTCCCCGTGGCGGCCAATGCCTGTTGCTCGCCGGAAAAGTCCGCGCTCTCACCCAGGGCCGGTTTAACGTCAGCATGGATGACATCGAAGCCGTGGCCACTCCCACACTGAGACACCGTTTGATCCTGAATTTCGAGGCCGAAGCGGAAGGCATCACCACGGATCAAATTGTCGCCCAGATTTTGAAGGATGTCCCCAGGGATGCCGCAGTGATGGCATAAGAGCGATTGGAACTGGATGATGTTTCTTGAAGGTGACATCCAGCCCCGCTGCGAATGGATTGCATAATGACCGCCCCGCTACTTCCCCCCGAGCTGTTGCGCAGACTGGAGCAATTCCAATTGCTCTCGGCCCGTCGCGCGAAGAGTTCGGCCCGGGGCGAAAGACGCAGCCGCGCGCGCGGTCAATCGGTGGAGTTTGCCGATCATCGGAACTACACGCCGGGCGATGACTTTCGTTATCTTGATTGGAACTTGTTCGGCCGTTTGGAAAAACTTTTTCTGAAACTGTACGAGGAGGAACGTGAACTGCCGGTTCGCATATTTCTTGATGCCAGCGAATCCATGGCGTTTGGCGAGCCGCGTAAATTCGATTTTGCCCGCCAAATCGCCGCGGCCATCGGTTACGTGGCACTCTGCGGATTTGATCGCGTCGGTGTGATTACATTTCCTCAAATCGCGGAGGACACCGCCGTTCTCGGAGCGCTTCGCGCCGTTCGTGGAAGAAAATCCGCGCTGAACTATTTCAAGAACATCACCGCCCTGCACTGCGGTGGTTCGGCCGATCTGAACGAATCCCTGCGTCGCGGCGCACTCGAAGCGCGCCAGGCCGGGGTGGCCGTGGTGATCAGTGATTTTCTGGATCCCGCCGGATATGAACCGGGCCTCGCGGCATTGGTGGCACGCGGATTTCAAGTCAACGCCCTGCAGATTCTTGCTCCGGAGGAACTCTCACCCTCGGCTTACGGCGATCTCCGGTTGATCGATGCAGAAAGCGGAAATGTGCAGGAAGTCACCTTTGGGAAATACCGTCAGGCGGCCTATCAACAAATGGTGCAGAATTTCTGCCAGCGCCTCCGCGAATATTCCCAGGCGCGCGGAATCAGTTTCTTCATGGCAGCGTCAAACACTTCGCTGGAACAATTACTCCTGCGCCAGTTGCGGCAGGCGGAGGTGTGGGGCTGATGAATTTCCTTTCGCCATGGGCCTTTGCATTTGCCGCCACCATCCCGCTGGTGGTGGTGTTCTACCTGCTCAAACGGCGGCGCGTGGTCAAACTGGTTTCCAGCACCCTGCTCTGGCAAAAATTTCTCGCAGAATCCCAGGCCAGCGCGCCCTTCCAAAAACTACGTCGTAACTGGCTGCTCCTGCTCCAGATTCTTATGCTGATCCTCGCGGTGCTGGCCTTGTCACGTCCCTACTTTGCCGCGAAATCACCGAACAGCGATTTACGAGTCCTGATCCTCGATGCCTCGGCTTCGATGCGAAGCACCGATGAAAAGCCCTCGCGTTTTGAGAAGGCCCGCAAGGAGGCGCTGACGTGGGTGGACTCCCTGCGCGACGGTGATCAGATGGTGGTGCTGCAAGTTTCGGGAAACACCGAGGTCAAACAATCCGCCACAGGTGAAAAATCCGCCCTGCGTCGTGCCATTTTATCATGTCAGGCAGCCGATGCCCCCACACGTCCGGCTCCTGCGTTTAAGATGGCGGAGTCGCTGATTCGCGACCGCTCGAAGGAGAGCAATCCGGAGATTCATTTTTTCAGCGATGGCGCATTTGCCGATCTCGCCGGATTTGACAACTCTTCTCTCCCGGTGATTTATCATAAAGTGGGAGTTTCCTCTGAGAACCTCGGCATCACCGCGCTGGATGTGAAAGCCAATCCCGAGAACGCCTCCCAACGCGCGATTTATGCCAGTGTGTCGAGCTTCTCCACCAACACGCTTCAAACAGATTTGGAATTGCGATTGGATGGAACGCTGCTCGAAACCCGGCCCGTGACAATGAAACCCGGCGAGATATCACGTCAGATCTTTCTGGCCACCCAGACCAACGACGGCATTTTCTCAGTTCATTCCACCTTGGAAGATGAGCTTGCGGCGGATAACGACAGCTCCATCGTCAGCCTGCTGCCGCATCCCGAAAAGGTACTTCTGGTGACCCGGGGAAACCGCTTCCTGGAACGCGCCATTCGTTCCGTGCCCAACGTGCAACTCGCCATCGCAGATAGTTTGAACGATGAAGCGCCGGAGTTTGATTTCGTGGTGCTCGATGATGTGATTCCCACCGTCTGGCCCAAAGGCAATATCCTGGCCTTCCGCGTCGCGAACACCAATTGGTTCGAGAAAATCACTGAGATCGAATCCCCTGCCATCGTGGATTGGAGGGCCACCCATCCACTGATGCATTACGTCGGCTTCGACACTGTGCAAGTCGCCAAAAGTCTCCAGGTCAAAACCCCGAGCTGGGGGGTATCCCTGGTCGAATCACCTCAGGCCACCCTGATGGCGGCGGGAGAGCTGGGACATCAACGAATCGTCTGGGTTGGCTTCGACACACTGGAGAGCACCTGGCCTTATCGTGTCTCGTATCCCATCTTCCTGGCCAACGTGGCCGACTGGCTCAACCCGGCTTCCGAACGCAACAATCAACTGCTCGTTCACGCTGGCGACCCCTTCCGCTTTCGTTCCCCTCCAGGCGTTACGAACGGAACGATCACCCTGCCCGATGGAAAGAAACGCGAGCTCACAGTGGATCCCAAGGCCGGTGAAGTGGTGTTTGGCGACACCTTGAAGCAGGGCGTTTATCACCTCTCCATCGGCAGCAACGAGATACCCTTCTGCGTGAATTTGTTGGACAGCTCGGAAAGCAACATCAAGCCGCACGAGGAACTGCAATTTGGCAAATTTGTCAAAGTGGAGGCGACCACGCTTCACCGGACCAACTTTGAACTGTGGCGTCACATCGCGGCGGCAGGCCTTGGCGTGCTCATGCTGGAATGGTGGTATTACCACAAACGAACCGCATGATTCACCCTGCCTGCAACTCGATGCTTTTGATTCCCGCAAGGGATGGCTCGTCTGTCGTTCGACGCATCGCAGCGGTGGCATGCTTGACCATCCTGCTCGGCATCATGACCGGATGTAGTCGTTCACCCGATTCAACGACAGGATCATCCAAGGGCACCGTCATTATTTACACCTCGCAGGACGAGGAATATGCCGAACCGATCTTCAAGGATTTCCAGGGCAAAACGGGAATCGAGGTGAAAGCGGTTTACGATAGCGAAGCCGTCAAGACGGTGGGGTTGGTGAACCGGATTCTCGCCGAACAATCCCATCCGCAATGCGATGTGTTTTGGAACAACGAGGAATTCCGCACGCGCGTCCTGGCTTCCAAGAACATTTTTGAACCTGCCAACGGCTGGACTTTACTGGGATACCGGAGTCGACGAATCATCATCAATTCAAAGCTGTTGGCCCCTTTTGCAAATGCCACCTCCTCCTTTTCTGGCGCTTTGAAGTTGCTGCCCGCGGCACAAAAGTTAACTTTGGCCTATCCATTGTTTGGAACCACCTGCACACACTTTCTAGCACTCCGGCAGGCTTGGGGCGAAGCCGCATGGAAAGCATGGTGCCAGCAATTAACAGACTCCCATTGCTTATTGGTGGAGGGCAATTCGTCTGCGGCACGAATGGTGGGAAGCGGTGAGGCCATGATGGGCTTCACCGATTCGGATGATGCTGCGTCCGAACAGGCTGCTGGAAAACCGGTTGAGATTCTTCCCCCGGCCGACGATACTTTGATCATCCACAACTCCGAGGGAATCATTCGCGGTTGTCCGCATCCGGAGGCCGCACGCCAACTTTTCCAATTTCTCCAGAGTCATGAGGTGCAGCAAAAACTGGTGGATGCCCATGCGCTGGAATCCGCTGACCCGGGTGATCCAGCGCATCTTCCCGGTTTGAAAGTCAATTGGGATCAACTGATTGCCGACATGGACAAAGGCACCGAGGAATTGCGAACGCTTTTTCTAAGATGAACTGGACACTCCTCCAAAACAGTCTTGTGACCAGCGCGTCCGCAACCGCGCTGTCGGTGGTGCTTGGTTTTGGAGTAGCCGTGTTTGTCGCCGGTTTTAGTCGTCGATTCCAATGGATCTGGCTGGCTCTCATCCTCGCTGCATTATGCATCCCCCCGTTCGTGGCCACCAACTGCTGGCTGCATTATCTCGGGAACGGAGGGGCATGGAGCCGGTGGTTGCCTTGGAATATTTACTCCCTCTCCGGCACCGTCTGGATCCTTGCCATGCTCCACTGGCCGATCCCTTGCCTGATGACCCTCGGTGCCTGGCAAAGACTGGACACCGCGCATTTCGAGCCGGATAGCGCGGTTCGCGGACATCACCTTCTGCGCTGGGTGCTCTTGCCCTCTGCACAAGGAGCTCTCGCGACGGCGGCGGTTCTGACCTTCGTCCTCGCCCTGAACAACTTTGCCGTTCCAGCCATTTTGCAGACCAAAGTGTTTCCCTCGGAATTATGGGTGGAGTTCAACACGACCTTCAATACCTCCGAAGCGCTTCGTTTAAGCTTGCCAATGGTGGTGTGTCCCCTTGTGGTGTTGATCGCACTCAACCGCTCGCAAGTTTCCTGGCCGCGAATCATCGGCACCCTTTCCAGCGAATTGTTCCGCCAACATACTGGTCGAACACTGCGAATGATCAGCGGCGCGTTGACCCTTTTTGTGCTGCTGCTGTCACTGGCTCTGCCCGTGATTCAACTCGCTTCGACCCCGAGGACATGGATTGAATTTCCCGGCGCTCTAAAGGCGGGGCAACTGGCGTTGTGGAACTCCCTCTGGCTCGCCACAGCATGTGCCACGGTCTGCGTGGTATGCGCTATGACTGGATTCCGCAACCGGGCCGGCAATGAATCCAAGTCTGGTTTCTTGAGTCACCTTTTGTGGCTGCCTTTTCTTATTCCCGGAGTTTTGCTGGGAATTGCTTTGATAGGTATTTTCAATCGACCCGGGCTTTCCGACTTTTATCAAAGCGCCGGGATCGTCGTTCTGGCCCTGGTGATCCGATACTTTGCGGTCGCCTGGTCCGGGGTCCAGAGAGCATTGAGCAGTGTGGATTCGGATCTGCGGGATGCCGCGCGTCTCGAAGGCGCCAATGCATGGCAGCTGTTTCGCATCGTTCTATGGCCGCAGGTATCCCGTCCATTGCTCGCGGCGTGGTATGTAATGTTTCTTCTCTGTCTTTGGGATGTGGAGTCCATCGTTCTCATCGTTCCACCGGGTGGCGAAACTCTTGCCCTGCGTATTTTCAACCTCTTGCATTACGGACATAACGCCCAAGTCAACTCCTTGTGCCTCGCGCTTCTCCTGATGGCTCTGCTGCCGCTGTTGGTTTTCGGAATCACCGGCGCTGCCGCGAAGTGGTTCACAGGGCTACGCACGGCACGAATTGTCACGCCGCTTGCCATCCTTTTGTGCGGGCTCGCCTCGAATGGTTGCTCGGAAAAACCCGCCAGTGAAGGACCTCTCAACAGTCATGTTTTTGCCTCGGTGAAGGTGATCGGTTCGAGAGGGGTGGGAGTGGGGCAATTCAATAAACCACGCTCCATCGCGGTGGATCATCAGGATAATATTTATGTGGTCGACATGACCGGACGCGTCCAGAAGTTCACTCCGGAAGGCCAGTATGTCCTGCAATGGCAGATGCCCCAGACCGACCTCGGCAAACCCAAGGGAATGGGTTGTGATGCCGATGGTAACATCATTGTCATCGAACCCCATTATCAACGCATCAACGTATTTTCACCCGAGGGCAAACTCCTCACCCAATGGGGACATCACGGAACCAATGAAGGACAATTGATCATGCCTCGTGCTGTGGCGATGAATTCGCACGGGGAATTTTTCCTGCCCGAATACACCGTGGTCGATCGCATCCAGCGTTTTGCCGCAGCAACCCATGATTTCCTTCAGCTCATCGGGCACTCGGGAAATGCCGACGGCGAATTCAACCGTCCCGAAGGCATCAGCATTGATTCCAAGGACAACCTTTATGTTGCCGATTCCTGCAACCATCGCATCCAGGTTTTTGACCCCGGCGGACATTGGCTCAAAAGTTACGGCAAGCCAGGAACCGCGCCGGGCGAAATGAGTTATCCCTACGATGTCCGCGTGGACAAACAAGGTTTTCAATTTGTGTGTGAATTTGAGAACAGCCGCATTCAGGTGTTCGATACCAACAACCAGCCGCTCGAGGTCATTGGCGGACCCGGCTATGCACCGGGTCAATTCAACAATCCTTATGCGATTGCACTGGATTCGCATGGAAACCTTTACGTGGCAGATTCACAGAATCATCGCGTGCAGAAGCTTATCCGGCGCAAGGAGGCGGCGTTGCTATGAGTTTTCAATTCTCGCATCCTCTTTATCTGCTGCTCCTTCCGGTGGTGGTGGGCTGGATCATCTGGTTTTCCTGGAAGAGCGATGTCCAAATCAATCGCTGGCGTCGCTGGACGTCTTTCATCCTCCGCCTTGTCTTGAGCATCGCCGTGGTTCTGGCGCTGGCAGGCTTACAGTGGCTTCAGAAACAGGAGGGCATGAACACCTTCTTCCTGCTGGATCGTTCCGACAGCGTTCCCTCCGCACAACAGGAACTGGCCCGCACCTACGTCAACCAAACCTGCGTGGACAAAAAGAAAATGGACAAGGGCGGTGTGATTGTTTTCGGCAGTGAAGCCAACATCGAAATCACAGCGCAGGAAGCAGTGAAAGTTGAGAAAATCCAGGCCGTCGTGGGCACCGAACGCACGGATATCGCCGGGGCCATCCGCCTGGGAACTGCTGCATTTCCGGAGAACGGCCAGAAACGATTGGTCTTGATGTCCGATGGAAATGAAAACATCGGCGACGCCATGAACGCTCTTCTTTCGGCGCGTCAACTCCACGTAACGCTGGATGTGGTGCCCATGGGAGTCGATCGCGGAAACGATGTGGCACTTGAAAAATTGAGCGTCCCCGCCAAGTTGAAAAAGGGACAGGTCTTTGAAGTGAAAATCTTCCTCCGTTCCGACACGGACACCCCCGCCACGCTGCGGCTTTACCGGAACGACCAATATTTGGGCGAACAAAAGGTTCAGCTTTCCAAGGGCAAAAATCTATTCACCTTCCCGCAGACACTTCCAGATGCGGGCTTCTACACCTATGACGCCCGGGTGGAAGCCGCTGGTGACGCGGTGCCGCAAAACAATCGTGCCAGCGCCTTCGCCAATGTGCGGGGCGAACCTGAGATACTCGTCGTCTCCAACGATCCCGAAGCCGATCGTCCGCTGGCCCAGGCATTGCAAACCGCCCGTCTTAAAGTAAAGCTCGTCAACCTCAAGGGATTCCCCGGCACGCTGGCTGAGATGCAGAGTTATGATTCCATATTTCTTTGCAATGTGGCCGCAGGGGATTTGGGTCATGACCTCCAACTGCTGCTTGAGAGCGCGGTTCGCGATTTCGGCGTGGGCCTTGTCTGCGTGGGCGGCGATCAAACTTATGCCGCAGGCGGATATCGCGGAACGCCGCTCGAGGAAATCCTCCCGCTAAGCATGGAGTTGGACAGCAAAAAAGTCCTCCCCAGCGGCGCCGTGGCACTGGTCATGCACGGAATGGAATTCGCCAACGGCAACCAGGTCGCCCGCGATTGTGCCCAGGGCGTTCTTGCAGCGCTGGGTCCCCGCGATGAAATGGGTGTGGTTCTTTGGGATGGGAACGAACACTGGCTATTCCCCATGACCAAGGTCGGGGACAAAAAAGCGCTCAGCGGGCAGATCGCCGGAATGAACCAGGGCGACCTAAGATCGGA
>Ga0214192_1002156_pt1 | contig 10388 bp, 19 predicted proteins | sample TroBogEpilimnion_44_FD_153030 | JGI IMG/M metagenome (GOLD analysis project Ga0214192, IMG submission 153030) | Freshwater microbial communities from Trout Bog Lake, WI - 29JUL2008 epilimnion | ecosystem: Environmental > Aquatic > Freshwater > Lake > Epilimnion/Euphotic zone | place: Trout Bog... | reverse complement strand
TCTTCCTTCTTCCTGTATTAATAATTTTACAATTTTTGTCTTTTTATATCCTTCCTCATTTTTATAATCTAATAAAATTGTACGATCTGTGGGAATGGATATTAATTTTTTAAATGTCGTTTCCATATAGTTTTTTACTTATTCCCCAAATTACTGCCTGAGTTTGATTTGGAATCATACCCACTTCTCTAGAGAGTTTTTTAATTGCATTACTGATAATCTCATACCTTTTAGGAGTAATATTTCTATTCTCTCCTTTATAGGATAGTTTTATTACATGTCTGTCATTACACACATATCTTGGATTTTTAGGATTGTACAAATTGTTAAAAAAGCTAACAGTTTTATCTCCTTTTATAATACTATTAGCTTGTTTCACTCTAATATCTGGCATTTTAGATATTAAAACACATTTATCAATTTGTTTTTTAAAATGTCCTGACCTACCTCCTTTGCAAAAACTCAAAAATAGTCTTTTATTCTCTTCTACAGATTTCATTACACTTAAACAACTAAAAATACCACAAGCCTGTATAAGTGTATATTTTTCTGGACGATTTTCATCTACCCATTTTTGCATATCTATATACCAATTTTTATATTCTTCAATAAAATCAGAAGAAACATTCTTCCATTCTTTCTTTAAATTGTTATAAATTTGTCTTTCTGTCATAGCTTATTTGCAGAATATTGTTTATGTGTTATTAATATTTTTTTGTAAACAAACTCCTCAATAGTCCAATCTTCTGGAATTTGTTTATTAGGTCTACCAAAATCATTTTTCTTGTATTGAGTTAAATGAGATTTTAAATCTCTTAATCTTTTCCAGGTTTTTCCTTTCTTTTCAAAAGAAGGTTCAAACCCTCCTGTAGAATATAAACCCTTTTTATTTAGGATTTTATAATGTGTTATTATTTCCTCTTCTTTTTGCATAATTATAAAAAAGAGGGCAGAAAATTAATTCCACCCTCTTTGATTTTTAGTTAATTAAATTGATATTACCCTTTTCCTCAATACCTTTGCTATATCTACAACTTCTGGAAGTGTAATAGCTGGAAGATTTTCTTGACAACTAATTGGAGCAAAATTCCTCTCTTTAAGAGCTTTTTCCAAATCAGCAAGAGAATCATTATAATAACCATCTGAAAGTTCTAGCACTTCCTTAGTTTCTACAAATTCCTTATAATTATCAAAATCTACAATAGCTACAGGAAAAAGTTCACTACTTCTCATTTTTGCAGTGTCTGATACTGGCACAGATCTAATTTTCATAGGATTCACCAAACACATAACGCCAGTATCTCCGAAACTATTAAAACTGCCAAATGATAAGGAGCCTGAGTGAATTCCAGAAGAGCAGTCTTTGGTATTATCAGTATCTATTTTATCTTCATCTTCCTTGTAAACTTGACCAATTTTTATGGATTTTGTTTTAGTGTAGTTGTCAGTAAATGTATTTTGAGATAAAGAACTAATATTAAGATATAAATCATTCAAACTACCAATATTATCCATTTCACCAGTAATAACTTGAATTGGATCTTTAATGTCAATTAGATGAAACTCCACAGGATCTTTAAATACTTGATAGTTTTTAGGGGATTTCTTCCATCTTTTTATTTTAAAATAAGAATCTGTTATAAATTTAAGTAATTCTTTATCTTTTTCACCTGTAGAAACTACTTTTCTGAATGTAATTAACATTCCGTTAGAACTTAGGGGAATATTGTGTTGTTTAACAAAATTCAAAGCATCCCTCCTTGCAGATTCAATCGGATTAAGCAAAAGCCAAAAAGTAAACATTTTTAAAGCATCATACTCTTTACAACTCTCTTCTGTTTTAAAACTTATCAATTCTATAAAATAAGCTACAATACTGCTAGGAATAGCTATAGATTTAATTCCTTTAAAATATAGCTTATTTTCATGTACTTCAAAGTCAGGATTGTCATTAAATATTCCCAAATAATCTTTAATTACTTCTGATTCCTGAAGTTCCTCTTCTTCAAAATTAACATCTACTTCTTTTACTTCAGTTTTAGGAGTTAATTCTCTAATTATGTCTTCCTTATTAGACATTTCTTTAATTCTATTATACTGCTCTTGGCTACAATTACCTGCCAGAGTATCTCCATCATTAAATATTAATGTAATATGATTGTGATTAAAATCATAAATGGCTCTTGGTTTAAATCCAACTTTGACCTTTCCTACCTGTTCTTCAATTTGGTCTTTTGTAACTTTTTCTTCTATTATTTTTTTCTTTTTAAAGCTTTCTATACTTATTTCTTTGCCAAAAATTTTAAATTTCATTATTATTTGTTTTATTGTTTCCAAAAACTTCTGTTAAATCTACTCCTACCAACTCTGCAATTTTCTTAAGAAGAGCTACTTTATCTTCCATTTCGCAATTTGGTTCATTATTCTTTTCATCATAAATTTTTGCTTTTATGAGCATTTGCTTCATAAATTCTACTTCTTTTTTAAGAGCCTCAAACTCTTCTTTACTTACTTGATCTCCTTTCCAGATATTTGTTATGGTTTTATCCATAAACTTTTCTGGGTCTATTGGAGCAACATAAGGATTTGGTTGCTGAAAAGAAGGATACCATTTTTGACCAAATGAATCTCCTACAAATGATACTACACACATAATTTTTTAATTTTTATTTTTATTTAATACGTCCCAAAATCTTTGTGGTAAACACACATTTTCTAATTCTACACATTCCTGAAACATTGGTGCTATATCTTCAGGTGTATAACCTGCAAGCCCTGTTCCGATGGCAGTTACATAATATTTTATATCAGGAACAGCTTTGGTAGCTTCTACGAATCTTTTAATATAGAATTCTATTGTTTTTAAAGGTAATATTTGTATACTCCAATCTTTTGTGGGAATAGCGAAAGTATAAATATATCCTTCTTCTACTCTATCCCATTTTTTAGAAAATCCAAAACCTTGATACATTCTAGCTCCAAATTTTTCAACTGCTAATTTTGCTGCACCTGCTCCTGAATATCCACTTTCATTTGCTCCCCATATAAAACATTCATCTTTTTTTAATTCCTGAATATTTTCAGGTGTTATTCTATTATTGATTTATATTGTTTTAATATTTCTATAAATTCATCTATATTTTCTTTAGGAAGAGATATGAAACCTTTTGTTTCAAAACCTTTTGAATTTATAGAAGAAATTCTTACATCATCCTTATTATGTACAAAACTTCTTATTTTAATACCTTTTTGAATACTTGTACCGTTTTTTAGTTCTGCCCAACATTCATTTTCAAATTTTATTTGTTCTTTCATATTGTAAAGTTAATTAAAAAAGGAGAATAAACTAATATTCTCCTTTTCTATTTTGTTAAAATCCTGCTTCCTCTTCTACCAATTCTACTTTTGGTGTAACTGTCACTGTAACATCAAAATTTTCAGTGTCATATTTCTTTCTAAATAGCAAGAGCTGATTGATCGTTTTTTTGTAATTAATTTGCTCTTCAGTATTCCAACTATTTGGTTCTTTAAGACATGAAATAAATGTATATTCTTTATTACATTTTTTAAGATTCTGATATTCAGACCATAAAGTTTGATCAAAAAGATTAAATTCTGTAGCTATTTGGAGAATTTCATCTTTCATATCTCCAGAATTTTTACGGTTATTATTGCAATATTTCTTCAAAGTCTCATAATTTTTGTGAAATTCTTTGATGCAATTTCTAACTAGCTCATTTTTAGCTCTGTAAATCTCCCAATATCTATCACACTCCTGATCAAAAAGTATTGCTGTAGCTATTTTTCTAAATGTTTTATTATCTCCCATTATAAATTTTTCTATTGATATAAAATTGTGTCTTTCTTTAAGATGTTTTATCTCTGATTTGTTAGCTATTACAACATGTACTTTACTAGGTACTATATTAAAAACTTTACTTAGGAATTCTTTTTGATCAGAAGTTCCATAAATTGTTAAAAAATGTCTATTTTTTAGGTCACTAATATTATGAACAGCTTTGTCAAATGTTACCTTCTTAGCATAACTTTGTTTAGCCCATGCAAGAGTTACTTGTCCTTTTTCTTTATTTAGAGCTTTAGAATTATATTGTTTAGGTTTATCCTTATTAGCTTTCCTTAATTCTTTTTCTTTACTAAGCCATTCTTCAGGAATTTGAACATTTGTTTCATCTTTTATAAGAGCTTTATATTCATTTTCTACCCTTTGAAATTCTTTAATTCTATCTCTCCAGGTTTCTTTTTTATGATTATTAAGACTTAAAAGATATATGTAGTCTTCAGCTTTCCATTTCTTTCTATCTCCTAGTTTCCTATTTGTAAACTTTTTAATAAATAGAATTTTATTTCCATATTTTTCTATCAAATATTTACGCTCATATCCTACAGGAACAGAATTTACTTCTACAATAACATGTTTTTGCTCCAGATGCCATAAAATAGAATTATATCCAATTCTTTTAGTTTTAAAAACACCATAATCGTAATATGCAGCTTTATGATATTCTGCAAGCATATTTCCCCTCAAATTATGATAGAATTTAGGACTTTCTATGTCTATTCCTTTGATTTTCAGTTGGTTAATACTACTGTCTGCATATTTTTCCAAAGAATCTATACAAAAATCCACATCAGCTATTTTAACATAATGATATGTATTAAAAATACTAGGAACAGCTTCTATAAAACTTTCATACTCTTTCCATTTGTTATTATACCTATTAACAAAAAAATTAGCTATTTCTTTGATTTTTCCCAAAATATATTCTTTAGTTTCTTTGCTATAAGCTAAAGTTTCTCTATTCCAATGTGGTTTTACAAAAGAATCTATAGGAATTTTAATACCTACAGGGACATTTATTTTGGCTATTTTAAGAATGTCCCACGCAATATCATAGTGACAATTTCCAAAAGATATGTGCATCTCTGTAGAGGGATATATTTCTGACCAGATAAAATGCTCTGTTTCAAAAATTTTAGCGTTATTATAATCAAAAGAATCTCCCTCTATTTGTATATGAGCTGTAGGAAAATAACATAGTTGAGATTTTATAGCATTTGAAAATTCACTAAAATCATACCTATCTACAGGAACTTTTACAGTTATTCCAGATTCTAGCTCTGTATCTTTCTCATAAACCTTAGTACACTCTGGTCTTTCTTCTCCTTTAAATACTAAGAATTTATATTCTTTTCCTTCATGTCTGGAAATTACCTCATAAGAATCTGTATAACTTAGTGGACTCTTGCATCCAGCACCATAAGCTCCTAGATATCTATTATCACCTCTTTTAGTACTCTGACCTATGCCCATATAGTATTTATAAAATCCTTCCTCAGAAAGACCTTTTCCACTATCAGAAGTTTCAAATGTATAATTTCCCATTTGATTTCTATATAGTTTTACAGGAATAGGATTATCTAGTTTATCATTCTCTAAATTTGCATCCCAATGGTTTGAAAATACCTCACGAATAGTACTTTGTACTGGATATTTGTAGTTTTCCGTTAAAACTTTAATTATATGATCTTCATTATCTTTGTCCATAGAAATAGACATTTTTACTGTCTCTTCTATTCCTTGTTTTTCTATTTCTCTGCTTGATCCTTTTAATTCCATTTTTTTAAGTAATTTTTTAGTTTTAAAGCTTCTTTACTTTCTAATGCTTTTAAAGCTTTTAATTTTGATTGTTCTTGATCTTTTTCATATTCTTCCAAAGTTCTTCCTCTATGATTTAAATTAAATCCAGATTTATTAAAATAAGAACTAAAATAAGAATTCATTCTCTCCTCTATTATAGAAAAATCTGATTCCATTAATGCTTCATAAGGCACATATAAAGTTCCAAATTCTGTTTCTAGATACATTTCTGGATCATTATAAAAAGAAGAATATATACGCCATAAAGACTTATTAACTGTAATTTCTAAAGGTTCTGACAGTTCAATCAATTTTTCAAGAGTTAAATTTTTATACTCTAAAGGTATATCTTTTAACCTAGTCCAACTTCTTATTTCTGGTTTTTGTTTCTCTACCACTGGTTCTGTAAAATCTTTAAACCATTCAAATTTGTTAGAAAATAATATTTCTATTATTTTAGGATGTTTTAAACTTTGATATTCTCCTCTAATTCTAACTAATTTTCCCTGAACTTCTACATCTTTACTATATTCCCCTTGATATTTTTTAGTTGTAAATTTGTGTCTTTCTTTTATGATTTTACAAGGATTATACCATTTTTCATTAAAATTTTCAAAACCTTTATCATCTGTAAGATCAATTTCTGTATATTCAGATTCTTCCAAAGCTTTCTCTATTTCTTCTTTAGTAAATCCTATTTTTATTAAATCTTCAGTTATTGATAACCAATCAATTAATTTTATTTCGTTCATTCTAATTTTTTTATGCAAAGTGTTTCAATACCAAATCTTAAATTTAATCCATATGGGTTTTTGTTTTCAAACCAATCTATTAAATTTAACAAAGTACCTTTAGTAATTTCCATATAAATTATATCAAATTCTCCTGAATATCCTGTTTCTGATTCTGGCTTTGTATAATTTCCTTCTACGAATATCCACAAATCTTGATTTAATTCAATATTTAGTTTTTCTTTCATATTTTATTCATTTATTCCACAAATTTCTGTATCTACTAAACTTATAGTGTCTTTTTCAATCTCATTAAAAGCTCTTGTAAGTCTAATGTCATAATAAAGATCAGATACTATCTCTTGGATAACTTCTTCTGTTATTTCTTCTTTACTCTCTAAATCAAGTCTTATAGTTATATAAATTGATTTTTCTTTCATTAATTTTTGTGTTTAAATCCTTGTTCTTCAATATGACTATAAATAACATCATAAATATCATTAAAAATATCTTGATATTTATCATTAAAAATATCATCTCCTTCTGCTCCTAAATTTATAGAATGTTCTTCTCCTAGTTGCTGTGCAAGATTTTCAACATAAGCAAAAGATGCCTCACTTGCAAGCTCTACAATATTAATTTCCATTTTCCCAAATTTTAACATCATCTTTGTAAACTTCTACTGTAGATTGTCCACCATTTTCAGAAGGAGTTAAATGAGTACCTGTGTCATACAATACTTCATATTCTACAGAATTTCCTACATTTTCTTCAATTTCCCAGGGTTGATAGCCTTCTTCCAGCAATTTTTTAGCTGCCAAAAGATCTTCTTCAGAATAGAAATTTATTCTTTCCCAAACTGTTTGTTTATAATCTATGTAATGTGCCATATTTTTAAATTAAAAAGGGAGACTTTTTACATCTCCCTTTATTTTTTGTTATTAAACTAGTTCCAATTCCTCTTTATTTACTAAAAGACCAAATTCATTTACAAAGAAATCTCCAAGCTCTTTATGAGTTTTATGCCATGAAATTGGTGTAGTGTCTTTTGTTGCAAATGTCAAATTTTGATATAATTGCCAAACTGAACCATCAGCTTTATAGTTATAAGTAGGATTCTCAATTTCCTTCTTAAGAATACCCAATTGGGTAGCTGTAATTATTTGATCATTAAGAAATAACCTACCAGCAATTTCAGAGATTTGCTTCTTGTTTACTTGAATTTGCTTCATTTGTTCCCTTCTTTTAATTTGAAGTTGCATAGTTTCATCTATTCTTTCACAAGCAAATTGAATTTGATTAAGCATTTCTATATTATTATTTCCAACATGCTTAGATTTATAAGCAGAAACATCTCCATATATACTACCATTACTACAAATCCAAGTATTTGCACCTGAAACTATAGCAAAACTCATACTTCCATCCAATGAATTACGAAAATTTATCATATATCCCATTTCAGAATCTGGATAGGCTATATTATACTTACCAATTACCCTTTGACCATTAGAAGCTGTAAGAAATTCTTTTCCTCTTACACTAATATTATTTTTATACAAATACTCATCTATAGTATCTATCACTTGTTTATGAAGAATTGGACTATATCTTGTTCCTTCATAAGTTATTTCTGTCACATTCTTTATGTCTTGTTCTGTTGCTCTTCCTGTTAATTTTATGCTCATTTTAAGTGTTTTTTATTATGTTAATTGCTTCTTTAATTCCATTAGCAAACCCAGATAGCTCACAATATGATTGTTCTGTTGTTGCATATTCTACTGAAAGTCCCATAAGTCTTTTCTCTAATTTAGCTATTATTAAATCTCTATAGCTGTCTATTAATAGTTGTGGTTCTTCTGATTCTACTAAGAATCTATCTTCTTCATCTATCATCATTTTTGATTTAAATCTTGTAATAATCTCTGTAAAGCCCCTTCCAAAAAGATAAATGTCAGCCAAGTTCTTGTAAGAGGAATTTTATCCTGATCTGGTATCAGAGATATTGCAAGTATTAAAATTACAAAAACTAATGCTGTTATTTCAATCTTTCTGTTCATATGTTAATTTTTATCAAAAAGCGCAATCTTCTGGTTGTATAATATAATTACCCTTTTCATCATAAACACTTTTTTGTTCTTTTAGCCAGTTAATTTTAAACGAACTGCCATTATTTTCCTGTAAAATTCTATTTGCTCTGCTAAATACATTATTATGTATCATATCCCTATTAGAGTAACTAGCAGCTACAGGATGTTCACATTCTAAAACATAATGAATAAATGGAGTGGAATATTTTTTAACTATTTTTTGAGCAGATTTTCCAAAAGTTATTATTATAAGTCCATTTTGAGTACTCAAGATTTCTAAAAACACCTTTTGCCAAAATATTTCCCATAATTGTTCATGTTTTCCTGGTTTATCCTTTACTGTAGTTAAACTTGCATTAGTGAGCATAATTCCCTGATTTTCAAGATATTCTAGACTTAATTCCTTCTTAGCATCTCCAATTTCTACATTTTTATAACAATCATCCTGAATAGCGTCATATAGTTTACTTAAAGATGGACTAATTTTTCCATAATTTTCACAGCAAAAAGCTCTACCATTACTAGCAGGTTTATTATTAAACACTTGAGGATAAACATCTTGTCCAAACATAATTATTCTAAGATTGTTCAAATCTACTTTAAAACTGGCAAAAGTATCAGAAGATAGAGGCACAATTCTGGCTCTTTTAGATTCTTCTTTAAGTTTTTGATAAATTTCAAATACCTCTGCACTTTCAATTATTCCCCTCATTTTCAAGTGCCATGATTCATGAAATTGATCTTTAAATCCATTTTCCCAATCAAGCTTACTCATCTCTTTCTTTTTCAATATGTTTTAAAACTTCTTCAGGTAATTCATGAAATTGAAGAATCTCAAAATTACCATTTTCTAATTTATTAAAATAATAAGGAAGATAATATAAATCATAATTGTTTGATTTTATCCTGCTTCCTGTTTGTAGTAAGTTTTCCTGTTCTTCAGTTAATTTAAATTCCATTTTCCTTCTCTTTAAATAATTTATATTCCTTTAGTATTTGATCCTGAATTTCTTCCTCATTTTCTGGTTCTTCATAATCCCATTCTACCCAATCATCATCAATAATATGAAAACAATAATCATCTTCACCATTATTATAAACCCCTTCATATTTAACTACTTTTCTTATTTCTATCATGCTTCTTCTAAATTTAAGTATATTGAATCAGTATATTCTTCGAGAGATCTTAAATTCATAAGATTTCTCTCTTCTTCATGGTTTACTCCTTCTGTTATTACTACAAAACTAATTTCCAAATCATCATCATATTTTTCTAGTCTGTTTTTTAATTCTTTAATTGTCATATTATTCCTTGTTTTATTTCATTAATAAATCTTTCTACTTGTTCTTTATTTCCAAATTTCCAGCAATCTGTCACGTCTTTTGAGTTACATTCTAAATAATCTGGCTTTGGAATAAAATCTATATTATATTCTTTTTTATAGAATTCAGCACTTTTAGCTCCAGCATCATCAAAATCCATTAAGGTGAGTAATTTTGAACAATACTTTTTTAGATGTCTTATTAGATCTGGATCAGGATAATGATTTTCTCCATGAAGTGCTAATCCAACTAAATTTCTTTCATATAAAAAAGCACATTCTTTTAAACTAGAGGTTATTATAGCTAATTGTGGTTTTTTAGTTTTGATAGAATTTTCATAATATCCTTGTAAGTCCATTAGATTATTAGTATTACTAATAAATCTACCTTCTCCTTTCTTTCTTTCTGGAAAATATACTTTGATATTATTACTGTGGGGAAAAAAGTACCCAAAACACAGCTCATTTTTCTTCTTACTAACTATCTGTTTATTTAAATAAACCTTATCTACAGAATAGACATTAAATAATTTAAGAGTTTCCTGCTTTTGAATGCCATAGGATTCCCAAAATTTAATATCTTCTA
>Ga0214192_1002152_pt1 | contig 10400 bp, 9 predicted proteins | sample TroBogEpilimnion_44_FD_153030 | JGI IMG/M metagenome (GOLD analysis project Ga0214192, IMG submission 153030) | Freshwater microbial communities from Trout Bog Lake, WI - 29JUL2008 epilimnion | ecosystem: Environmental > Aquatic > Freshwater > Lake > Epilimnion/Euphotic zone | place: Trout Bog... | reverse complement strand
CACGGCTCCCCAAAGGTTCATGGTTCCCGCCAGGACGGTGTCGCCAATGGATTTATCCACCGCTACCGATTCCCCCGTGAGATTGGATTCATCCGCTGCGGTTTTTCCAACAATCACCTCGGCATCGACCGGAAACTGTGCCCCGGGTTTGATGAGGAGTCTCATGCCGTGGTTAAGGCTTTCCACCTTTAATTCCAGTTCGTTGCCTGCGGCGTCCAGCACAGTGGCTACTTTGGGGGCATCTTTGAAAAGGGAACTGATTTCCCGCTGGGTTCGTCCCAGGGCATAGTGCTCAAGCGCTCCGGAAAAGGAGAACAGGAATAGCAACGTCGCTCCTTCGCCCCAGGCTCCAATCGAGGCACTCCCCGCGGCCACGGCCAGCATGAGGAAATGAACGTCGATGGCCCGGTGCTCCAGGCGCTCCCAAACCTCTTGCGCCGTGAACCATCCACCTGCGAGATAGGCGGCGATGTGGAAATAGAGCGACGCGGGATTGCCCTTGAGAAAATAGGCGGTTAATCCGAAAGCCAGGCACAAAATGGCGGCCGCCATCTGGGCTTTCCATTCGTCCGGATGGTCTTCGTGGATATCCATATCCACCTCGCGAGCCATCAACTTGGGCCATGGAAAATTGCGCCAGCGCCAGAAATTGGGGGCGGTGGGGCAGGTGACGCGTGCGATGGTGGTGGAGCCTCCATCCCTGCGGATGGTCACGGTTTGGTGTTGTGTTTTGGTGAGCCCATGGATGCAAGTCAGGCAATCCCCTTCGCCCGAGATGAGGCCGCAATGGGGCGATGCCTCTCGTCCCAGTGACTCCATCGAAGTCGTCACCCGATTCATAATGCCGCTGACATCCGCCTGACCAAAGGTCGCCACAGCGATCGATTTTTTTTCGGGATCAAAACAAACCGCCTCCAGGGAAGGTTCAGTTTGGAGCATCGAACAGACCGTGCGCGCCAGGCAGGCCGGATCGTCTATGGACGCATGAGCTTCTGGTTTCGATGATTGAGGCATAATCGTTCGTTCGGGATTATGGTAACCCCTTATTGGATCAAAGTCATTCCTGATTACTCATCTTAATTTGCCCATGAAAACAACAAAACTTGCAGCCATTTCCCCAGCAGGCACAATCAAAGCGTGCCGATTTACTATGAATGCCAGCGCTGTACCGCCTGTTGTCGTTGGCCGGGTCAGGTTCGCCTGTCCGGCGAGGAGCTGGCTGCCATCGCGGCCTTTAAAGGTTTGAGCGAATTTGATTTTATCCAGCAATTCACCCGGTTGTCGCTGGATCGGAAAGGACTGGCTTTGATGGATAAAATCAGTGGCGAGTGCATTTTTCTGGAGGGAAATGATTGTGCGATTCAAGCGGTTAAACCAAGACAATGCCGGGAATTTCCCAATTTATGGAATTTTCCAGGATTTCAAAAACATTGTGAAGCGTTTCCTCGCGAGGTTTCGGACGACGAATATGTGCAGTTAACCGGAAAGAGTTTTGTCTCTCAGGCTGGGGGCTCACCCGAGCCCAGTTGAGTCCCTGCTTGCAGTTTGTGTCCCATCAGGAAATCTGCCGCAGCCATGCGTTTTCCGCCCTCTTTTTGCAGCGCTAGAATGCGGAGCGAATTTTCACCGCAACCCACGATGATTCCACTTTCATCCACGGCGAGGACGTTTCCTGGTTTCCCATGGAGGAGGACCGGTTCAGCCTGCCATATTTTGAGAAGAACAGGTTTTATCCCTCCGGGTGAGAAATGGGTGTAAGCGCCCGGCCATGGAGTGAATCCGCGGATGCGATTCCATAAAACTCTGGCGGGAAGGTTCCAATCCAGCCGCCCGTCCTCCTTGGTGATTTTTCGGGCGTAGCTCATTCCTTCAGCAAGTTGCGGGATTGGCTTGATATCGCCAGCGACCCATTGGGGTATGGTTCGTACGAGCAAATTTCCTCCGAGAGTAGCCAGCCGGTCATGGAGTGTCTGGGCATCGTCCTTTGGATCAATGGGAGTCCTTTGTTGTGCAAGAATATCGCCTGTGTCCAGACCGGCATCCATTTTCATAATGGTGACACCAGTCTCGTGTTCCCCATCGATGATGGCCCACTGAATGGGTGCTGCCCCTCGATATTTGGGAAGCAGGGAAGTGTGGACGTTCAGGCAGCCATGGGAGGGTATTTCCAATATGGATTTCGGAAGGATCTGACCATAAGCCGCCACGGCAATTAAATCCGGCTTAAGGGATCGCAGGGTTTCGACAAAGTCAGGATGCCTTGCCTTATCGGGTTGTAAAATGGTGAGAGAAAGACTTTCTGCGAGTTCCTTGACCGGGGTGGGATGCAGGCGCATTTCGCGTCCCCGGGGTTTATCCGGTTGGGAGACCACGGCCACGATTTGAAAACCAGGCCTTTTGGCCAGAGCCTCGAGACTGGCGCAGGCCAGGTCGGCGGTTCCCATGAAAATGATTCTTAATGGTGGCATGATAAAAATCAAAAATCCTTGTCCAGACTGGAATCCAATTTTCCCGCCAAGTCATTTCAGACCGGTGCAGCAGTGGCATGTCCGCACGCGATCCATCCTGTTGTCAGGAGTCCCAAATCCGGGTCCCCTGCCTATCAGGCTTTATTAATGTGTTTGAGGATTTCCTCCAGCACCTGGACGGGAGTCTGGGTGGAATCGATGGTATGCACGACGTCTTTCCCGTAAAAATTCAACACGGGTTTGGTCTCGTTTTCATAACCTTCAAGGCGGTTCTTGATGATTTCGAGGTTGGCATCATCCAGGCGGTTTTCGCGCAAGGCCCGGCGCTGGAGCCTCTCCACCAGTTTATCGTTGTGGGAGCAATGCAAGAAGAAGACACCACGCACGTCCAGGGTGTCCTGGAGTATTTTTGCCTGATTTACATTGCGGGGGATGCCGTCCAGGATCAGGGTGTCCTTTTCAGGGTTGAAGCGTCCGGCCCCGGTGTTGGCGATAATGGATTGGCGCCATAGCTGGATGGTGGGTTCATCGGGCACAAGTTCTCCACGGCCGGAATACTCAATGAACACACGCCCAATAGGGCTGTCGATGGAAAGGTTTCGAAATACATCCCCGCACGAGCAATGGTAAAAGTTTGGGATGGTGCCCAGGATTTTTCCCTGTGTCCCTTTGCCAGAGCCTGGAGCGCCAAATAATAAAATCGTGCGGTATTTCATAGGATATGAATGCAAATCGGGTGAATCTGTCTGTTTGTTTAGCGGCTTCAGCAGGATTGTCAACTCGCTTCTGGACGGTTTTCGGGTTTATTACGGGCTGCCGGTTGATTGATAAAGCATAGCACCGTTGAATCTCTTGTGCCAGTGCGCGTTAGGATTCTGGGGCGTCTTTGTGGCGAACAACCACTTCCTGGATTTCAAGAAACGGGGTGATAACATCCTCGGATGCCGATCCATGAACTACTTGGAAGGTTACTTCATTGGCAGAAATGCGAACGATTCGTTGGGCAATAAATGCACCCCGGGTGGACTTGACGCTGAGGAGGTTGTCCCGCTCGGCTTCAGGACGGACCACCGGGAAATAGGTGGGCAACTGGGTTTCAAAGAAACGACGGTTGAAAGTGAACTGACCCCGGGAAAATTTTCTGGCTGGCGGATGCTTTGGCACCTCAGGCTGGGCGGCGGCTTCCTGATGGCCGGATGCTTCGGCTTGAGCCACTTCTGCCACGGCTGCGTCTGCGGCTGCAATGGCTGCGATCTCTGCCGCGGCTTCATCCTTATGACCGTGCAGCTCCTTGAGGCTGGATTTTAAGGGTTTGCTGATGCAGATGAAAATGATGGGGGCGAGGATTGGAACGATGGCAGAAAGACCTGTCACCATGACCACAGGATGACCGCGGAAAAGGGCTATTTCATAACCCGCATAGGCATTGGCACCCACGAATAAGACGACCAGGAACAAACCCATGCTGCTGGTGAACATGGCTCCAATCAGTGAACCTTTTTGCGCACGGGGCAAATGCGGGAAATCTTTGATCTCAATTTCTGTCTTCTTCATCTTTTCTTCCTGGCTCTGAACGATGAAGGGCTGGGCAAATTGAGCAGCCTTGGGATTTTGAAGGAGTTCTTTGAGATCGTCCTGCGCCAATTTATTCCATGCGGTGCGTTGAGAATAGCTGCCGTCCGACATCTTAAGAATAAACCCGGTTTCATCCATGGACACAAAGTCGCCGGTCATGGTGTTGCCATCAGTCAGGCGAAATGTGGCTGAGGAAGCCACACACACCACCGACAGCAGGCAGATCAGAAATAAAATGGTTCGCTTGTACATTTGCACGATGGGATTGAATATCAAATGGGAGGCCGCAAAGAAAGAAAATTTACTGCTTAAAAATCGCCAGCTGCCTTTTTATTCAGTCAACATGTCGGGCATTCCATTGGAAACCTTGTTTTTCAACAGAAAGGATCCTCTGTTCCACCAAAGGCAGGAGATTACACCCCCCATGAAATAGCAAGTCACATCCCAGACGTCGGGAGTCCCGATATGAAGGTGATGCGGTCCCAGGTATTTGCAAATGACCGACCACACAATCAGGTGCAGGAACATTTCCTGCCATAAGGGTGGTTTGTCCTCCAATCGAAGTCTCACGAGATGCTGAATCCACAAAACCACCGGCAGAGCTGCTGGTATCAGCAGACAATCATTAAAATGAGAATGGAGAAACGAAGTGAACGTTTCTCCTGCAGGCAATGTTTTTAAACTCCTGAGGTGGGGTTTGAGAAACCACTGATTGATGGCGTAAGCAGTGAATGAAGCCAGGAATAAAGGGTCCTTGAGATACCCAAACCGCCTCATAAAGCCAGCAGCACAAAGCCCGTAGCCACCGCAAGTAATAATTTGATGATCAATACCATGGTGCTGATAGAATAAATTCAACCGAACGGTACGTCAAAGAAAGTTACCGATTTCCGCGGCCAGATCTTCCACCACCCAGTTCCGGCGCAATTTACACAGCGCGTCCGCGGTTTTGCCATGTTGCCAGACGGCAAAGGAAAGTGTTTGTAAAATGTTTTGTTGAAGACACGGTTGAACCACAAGTCCTCCAAGATATCCTCCCAGTACGTCCCCGCTTCCGCCCTGGGCCAAATGAGGATTGCCGGTTGAATTGACACGGATGGCTCCTTCGCTGTTGCCGATCAGGGTTTGGGCTCCCTTAAGAACCACCCAGCAATGGTTGAATGTCTGCGAAAGTTTGCGTAAAGATTCAGTCCGATTGGATTCCACATCGGCAATGCTGCACTGAAGCATCCGGGAGGCTTCGCCGGGGTGGGGTGTAATGAAGCGTAAATGCGGGCTGGAATTATCTTTTCCGCCCGATTCGCCGGAGAGCCAGTCCAGGGCCGAGGCGTCCGCCACCACCGGACCTTGGAATGCTCTCCATTGCTGCCTGAACCAGTCTTTCAGGGAGTCCGGAATTGAGTTTGAGGCCAGTCCTGGACCTACCAAAAGTGCATCCACTTTTCTGAAAAGATCTGAATGCTCAGACCAGCAGTCCACCATCACGGCCTGAAGCTGACCTGCTGAAACAGGATAAACTTCGGGTTGAGTTATCAGAGTGATCAGTCCCGGTTGAGCTCTTTGAGCTGCGCGAGCCGCCAATATCCCGGCCCCATGAAACCCCTGACTGCCCGCCACGATTCCAAGATGCCCGTAGGTACCTTTGTGCGAGAAAGAATCCCGCGATGGAGGGTAGTTTTCGAAATCCTTTGATAAAACCCAATCAACCCCCGAGGCCTCGGGGCGACCTATCAATCCGATGTCATCCGCGAGCTCCAGCCTGCCGACATAGGGACGGGCCCTGGCGTTAAGCAATCCGATCTTGGGTGCTCCAATAGTCAACGTGATCGTGGATTTTACCGCTGCACCCATGGGTTCCCCGGTATCTCCGTTTAGTCCGGATGGTATGTCCACGGCGAGTATTTTGCTGCCGGATTGATTGATGGCTTGGATTGCCCTGCACCAGGATTCGCTCAAGGGACGGTTAAGTCCGATGCCGAACAACGCGTCCACAATCCATCCTGGTTTGCGTTGAATGGACTCCAGCACCAAAGGGAGATCATTTTCAATCGAGTGAATTTGGATCAATTCGGCTCTAAACCGCTTGAGATGAGGCAAGGCTGCCCGGCCATCGTCACCGTTATGACCTTTGCCCGTGAGAATTAAGATTGAATCCCCGGGTTGGGCGCATGGGTGGAGAGTGTTGGCGATTTTCCGGCCTACCTGGTCGATGACCGCCTGCGGATTGACACCGTTCTGCCAGGAATTGTTTTCCCAATCGCGCATTTGCGCTACCGAAGTGAAGGGCATAGGCATGAGCAGACCATACTGCCGAAAGATACAATGCGAAAGCCCTCTTTACGAGGGACTTGAAAACCAAAACCATTTTTTTCTTCATTGCCGGGGCGGAATGATTCATTCTGGAATCATGGTGAGTCTGGGTTTTGATGAAATTAAGTTGGCAGTGGGTGGCGCTCTTGCGGAAGACATAGGCGCGGGGGATGTAACAACCCTGGCTTGCGTGGGCGAGCACGACACATTGTGGGCGGTGCTGCGTGCACGTGAAAATCTGGTGGCATGCGGTCTGGCGTTTGCCGAAACCGCGTTCCGGCATTTGTCCAAGGATGTCGTCGTCGAGCGCCATGCTTCCGATGGGGATATGATCCGGGCAGGCGGTATACTGCTTTCGGTGAAAGGCTCCGCCCGGGCGATTCTTTCCGCTGAGCGGGTAGCCTTGAATTTTGTCCAAAGGCTGTCAGGCATCTCCACATTGACGGCAAAATATGTCGAAGCTGTGAAAGGCACGCGTGCCCGGATTTTGGATACGCGAAAAACCACCCCGGGATGGAGAAGGTTTGAAAAATACGCCGTCCATTGTGGGGGTGGACAAAATCACCGGGCCGGCTTGCATGACATGATATTGGTCAAGGACAACCATCTTGCCGCCTTGCGAGAAGAGTTGCCTAATGCCATTGGGGTCGCGGTTCAGCGGGCACGGGTGTGTTACCCGCACCTCCGCGTTGAGGTCGAGGCGGACACGATCATCCAGGTTCGACAGGCTGTTGAAGCAGGTGCGGATATTGTTCTTCTGGACAATATGAATCTGGCACAATTGCGTGAAGCTGTGGCCCTCGCCCGCAACAGGATTCAAACTGAGGCGAGTGGCGGCGTGAATCTCGATTCTGTCCGGGCCATTGCTGAAACCGGTGTGGACCTTATTTCCGTGGGTGCACTGACTCACTCTGCCAGGTCCATGGATATTGGTCTGGATTTCCAATCCACCTGAGATTTTCTTCAGCTCTGGCGGAAAAGATTGGTTCAATGACTATCGACACCCAGATATTGAAAGCATTGCGTGATGCGGCGGAAGCCGGTGTGGCCGGCACGGAGCTTTCCAGTCGTCTTAAGATAAGCCGCGCGGCCGTGTGGGCTCGCATTGAGGAATTGCGCAAGCTGGGTTATGAAATCGATGCCAGTCCTCATTTGGGTTACCGGTTGTTGAGCGCGCCGGATTTGCTTCATGCCGACGACCTTCTTTCCGGGCTTCATCAGCCATGCCTCATTGGCCGGGACATTCAAGTATTCGAGGAGACCACTTCCACGAATGACGTGATCGAGAAACTTTCCCGCGACGGCGTGAAGGAGGGTGTGGTGGTGTTCGCGGAATCGCAAACCCGTGGCAGGGGTCGCCTGGGGCGGAAATGGCTCTCATCCTCGCGCAAGGGGCTTTGGTTCTCCATTCTTTTGCGACCTGCGATGAGGCCCAATGAGGCCACCCAGTTGACCATCGCTGCAGCCACGGCCATGTTTCGGGCACTGCGGGATCAAACCGGCATTGCGCCGGAAATCAAATGGCCAAATGACATCCTGATTCGCGGCAAGAAAGTGGTGGGGGTGTTGACGGAACTCAGCGCCGAGCTCGACAAAGTACGCCATGTGGTTCTCGGTATCGGCATTAACGTGAACCATGACGTCGCGGATTTTCCTGCGGAATTGAGACCGCTTGCCACATCACTGAAAATTGAATCAGGCGTGAAGCAAAACCGGGCGGCACTGGCTGTCAGGATTTTGAAGGAATTTGACCGGGATTATCAGCGCGTCTGCCATGGCGAATTTGAAGCGGTGGCGAATGAGTGGGAGGAGAGCTGTACCACGATTGGAAGGCGTATTTCGGTTCAAACGGGGGGGCGAATCATTCAGGGCACCGCAGAGTCATTGGATGCAGAAGGGGCTCTCCTTTTGCGCACCCAGTTCGGTCAGATTGAACGGATTGTGGGAGGGGACGTCACGATTCAAAAATGAAATCAAAATTTCTTCTGCTCGACGTCGGCAACACCCATACCCACTTGGGCTTGGCTGACTCCAGACGGATTCTCCGCCAGCACAACATGTCCACCCTGGATTGGAAAAGTCCCGGGCGCGCATTAAAAAAATTGCTGGAATTTCTGGGATCTGAAAGCGGGGTTTCCGGTTGTGCTTTATGCAGTGTGGTTCCGGCTGTCACACCGGTCATTCGATCGACGATTCTCAAGAAATGGAAGCTGGAACCATTGGTTTTAAGCCCTTCGACCGTCACTGGTGTGGGAATTGATTATCCAAAACCGGCAACCATTGGTCCTGACCGCCTGGCCAATGCCGTGGCGGCGCACCATCATCATGGCGCGCCGTCCGTGGTGGTTGATTTCGGTACTGCTGTGACCTTTGATGTCATCAATCGCAAGGGCGATTACGTGGGTGGCATCATTGCTCCGGGTTTGTCCGTGATGACAGATTATTTGCACGAAAAAACAGCTCTTCTTCCCAGGATTCAAATACGCGACGAGAAAGCCATCATAGGGAAAAACACGGAGCAAGCCATGATGATTGGAGCTGTGCATGGCTACCGGGGGTTGGTGCGCGAATTGATACTGCAACTCAAACGCGAACTGGGCGTGAGAAAACTTCCCGTGATTGCCACCGGTGGTTATGCCCAGCTCATGGCCAAGGGCCTGCCCGAAATCACTGAGATCAACCCAGTGCTGACGCTTGAGGGTTTGCGTTTGACCCTGCTTCGCCGGCAGCAGTAAGATTTCTTGCCTCCCAACCGTTCAGTCGAGCGGTTGGCTCTTGCGTCCTTTATCTAAGGTTTGCGTTTGCCGGCATCGCCGGGGCCCTGCCTGCGGCGTTTTTCAAATTTGAGTTTTGAGGTGGCTTTGGCCCGGTTACGTGAATGCCTGGGCGGACCCGGTGGCTTGTTTCCCTGGGCCATCTTGGCGCGAATGGCTTCACCCCGGCTGCGGACGGATTCCACAGTTTTGGGTCTCGGTTTTGGAACCATCAAAATAGGGCAGCCCTCATATCCGAAGGCAGTGCGCATTGAGTCGGCGAGATATTTCTTGTATTGATCGGAGAACAGTTCGTCGCGGTTGACAAACAGGAGGAAAGTGGGCGGAGCCTGCCGCACTTGAGTGGCGTAGAAAAAGCGAAGTCGATGTCCTGCCGCGGTGACGGGTTGGCGTTTTTCCACCGCGTCATTCAGGGTGCGGTTGAGCAGGGCGGTGGGGATTTTCTGTCGCAACTGTGCTTCCACATAACGCACTGCTTCAAGAAGCCGGTCGAGATTGAACCCGTTGATGGCGGATGTAAAAATGACGGGGGCGTAATCGAGGAAAAACAGGCGTTCCTGCACCCATGCACCAAATTCGCCCAAGGTGGTCATGTGTTTGACCCGCCGGGCGTCGCGGTTTTTATCCACGATATTGCGTCGATCAATTTCCTCCTCGCGCTTTTTGCGGACATCTTCCTCGACCAGATCCCATTTGTTGACCACCACGATGCAGGCTTTTCGTTCCTCGACGATTTTATCCGCCACCTTCTTATCCTGCTCCGTGATGCCTTCCACGGCATCGATCACCATGATGGCAATGTCGCAGCGAGCGATGGATTCCTCGGTGCGCTTGACGCTGAAGAACTCCACGGAATCATCCACCCGCCGTGATTTACGCAATCCGGCGGTATCGATCAGGATATAATTCTGTTTTTTGCCTTCGGTGGTGACCTCGAATGGAACGTCCACTGCATCGCGGGTGGTGCCCGCAATCGGGCTGACAATGACGCGGGAAGAATTCGTCAACGAATTGATGATGGAAGATTTCCCCACGTTGGGACGTCCCACAATCGCCAGTTTGATGGGGCCAACGACCTTTTTGATGACTTCGATTGGTTCACCAGCCTCATCCAATTGAACGGGGGCACCCTCCGATTCGCCTTCTTCGGATTCCGATTTTTCCTCGGGAGGAAGGTAACTGAGGGCGGCATTCATCAGGTTGTGGATACCCTCGCCATGGATGGCGCTGGCGCCAAAAATTCTTTCGAAGCCCAGTTCGCTAAACTCCACGG
>Ga0214192_1002151_pt1 | contig 10410 bp, 9 predicted proteins | sample TroBogEpilimnion_44_FD_153030 | JGI IMG/M metagenome (GOLD analysis project Ga0214192, IMG submission 153030) | Freshwater microbial communities from Trout Bog Lake, WI - 29JUL2008 epilimnion | ecosystem: Environmental > Aquatic > Freshwater > Lake > Epilimnion/Euphotic zone | place: Trout Bog... | reverse complement strand
CCGGATCGTTTGATGAGCCCGGCTTCCAATAGCAAGCTTTACACAGGTGCATTGGCACTGGATCGATTGGGTGCGGATTACCGGATCAAGACTCCGATCTGCTTTACTGGAACCTGGGATAATGCGGGAACGATTCGAGGGGATTTGGTGATTTCCGGTCGAGGGGATCCAAGTTGGAATACTGCCCATGCCGGCAACTCTTTCTCCAGGATTTTCCAGCCATTCATTACCTTGCTTACCAATTCCGGCGTGCACCACATCACAGGTGATCTGGTGGGAGACACCACTTTTTTCCACTCCCCACCGGTGGGTGCAGGATGGTCCACGGATGACTTGGACGATGCTGAAGGGGCTGAGATATCGGCTTTGACCCTGAATGAAAACGTGACTCAAATTCATATCAAGGTGGCAACCAAGGTTGGCGAACCCTGCGCCCTCTCGATCGGAGACCCGCTCACGGGTTTGATCATGGACAACCAGACTATGACCATTCCCAAGGAGAAAGTGGGGCATATTGAGACCCGACGTTTTCGCGGAGAAAATGTCGTTCATGTCATTGGAACACTACCGTTGGAAAGTCCCTCTGTTGCCATCGATATGCCGGTGTTGCGTCCGGCCGAGTGGTTTGTGGCTGCATTGAAGGAGGAAATGAAGAAGCATGGTATTGTTGTCGATGGAAACTCCCGTTGCGTGTCATGGCCCTCCGCACCGGTGGTTGCCACGAACAAGCTGGGCGAAGTCGTCTCTCCGGCTTTGAGTGAAATGATCCGTGATTTCATGAAACCCTCCCAAAATTTGGAGACAGATTTGATTTTTGCTCATACCGGGGAAACAACCCGGTCGGCCACAACTCCAACCTGGCAAACTTCTGAACAATGCGCTTTGAATGCTTTGGAAAAATTCCTCCTCAGCAACGAGCTGCCAGCCAGGGATGTCCGTTTTGATGAAGGCTCCGGACTTTCGCGAAATAATTTAACCACCGCCAATTCCACCGTTGCATTGCTGAAACTGATGCGCCAACATGCGTCCGCAAACGCCTACCTTGAGTCGCTTCCCATCGCCGGAGTCGACGGAACATTGCGACATCGCATGGTGGGCACTGCCGCAGCGGGAAACGTGCGCGCCAAGACCGGCACCTTGCGTTGGGCGAATGATCTCTCCGGATTCCTCACCACTGCGGGGGGAGAGCACCTGGTTTTCAGCATCATGTTAAACCGTTATGTGGCTACTGCCGGCCATAGCGGACGCGATGAAATCGATGCCCTTGTCATCATGCTGGCAAATTTCAAGGGACTTATCGAGGATGCCAAGGAAACAGCATCCCTAAATCATCAGAACCTTGGAAAACTGATTTTAAAACCATTCGCAACCGCGCCTTTCCCTCATCCTTTAAGGGCCGAGGGTTACAAATATCACGAGAAGGCGTATTCAGCCTTGGAGCATTACTCTGACAACACCGTCGCTTTATTCATCCCGGAAAAATACCGTGAGACTAAAAAGCTGGATTTTGTGGTTCACTTTCATGGTTGGAACAACACCGTTGAAGGCACACTCCAGAGATACCAGTTACTCGAGCAATTTGCCGCCAGCGGCAGAAACGCCATTTTAGTGGTTCCGGAGGGACCCCATAACGCGCCGGATTCATTTGGCGGGAAACTGGAAGATACCAATGGTTTCGCGAGATTCATGGATGAGGTGCTGGAAAAAGTCCGTGCCAATGCAGGATTTACCAACGCCCAACCCGTGATTGGCAAAGTCATACTTTCCGGTCACAGCGGAGGATATCATGTCATGGCTTCCATCCTGGACCACGGGGGGCTTTCCAAAAACATCCAGGAAGTCTGGTTGTTCGATGCGCTCTATGCCGGGACACGTCAATTCATGGCCTGGCAAAGGGAAACGGGCGGACGTTTCCTGAATATTTTTACCGACCACGGGGGAACCAAGTCTGAAAGCGAGACTTTGATTGAAGAACTCAAGTCCCGGGATGCCAAATTCTATTTGGGTGAAGATATCAAAACTTCCCTCGAAAATATGCAGAACCATCGCCTGGTATTTCTTACAACCGATATGGCCCATGACGAAGTCATTATGAAACGCTTCCATTTCCGCCAATTTCTTGAAACCAGCGCTTTGGAGAAAAAGTGATGATTCGATCCCTGCTTATTTGCGTTCTTGCCTTTGGAATCGTGGGATGCCAATTTCGAGCTTCCATGAATTGCGGCGTTGAATCTCATAAAAAAACCGTGAAATTGGGAAACGAAATTCTGTTCGAGAAACACCTCGACTTGATCCGGGGCAAACGGATTGGGCTTATTACCAACCCCACCGGCCTGGATGGTCATCTCAACAGTGTCATCGACCGGTTTCGCAGTACGCCCAATGTTCAGCTGGTTGCCCTCTACGGACCCGAGCACGGAGTACGCGGCAATGCCCAGGCAGGGGAATATGTTCCTTTTTACTTTGATGAGCATTATCAACTGCCCGTCTTCAGTCTTTACGGCCAGACACACAAACCGCCAGCGGATATGTTGACCAACATCGATGAATACATGCGCTCATTCGATACCCAGCACTCTGGAAAACAAGTGGATCATGCCATGTTGCAATCAGTGGATTTGATGATCTTTGATCTGCAGGATGTGGGCACGAGGGTTTACACGTACATCGCGACCATGGCTTATGCCATGCAGGCCGCATCCGAAGCGAACATCCCGTTTGTGGTTTTGGACCGGCCCAACCCGATTAATGGAGTCTCAATGGAAGGGCCCATCCTGGAATATCCTCAGCACAGTTCATTTATTGGACTGTATCCCATTCCCTTGCGTCATGGGATGACCGTGGGTGAATTGGCGCGACTGTTTAACGAAAAGTTTCTCAAAAATAAAGTGCAGTTGACGGTCGTGCCAATGGAGAATTGGACGCGACAAGATTGGTTTGATGAGACGGGACTTCCCTGGGTGGCTCCCTCGCCCAATCTCCCCACACCTGAGGCTGCCACGGTTTATCCGGGACAAGTGATACTGGAAGGCTCAAATCTTTCGGAGGGCAGGGGAACCACCAAGCCATTTGAGTTTTTTGGTGCTCCTTGGATTGATGGGTTTGTGCTGGCCAAGAAACTGAACTCGCTGAAGCTCCCGGGAGTCCAGTTTCGGGAGGTCTGGTTCACGCCCACTTTTTCCAAATTCAGCGGCAAGCTCTGCGGCGGATGCCAAATTCATGTGATGGACCGAAATGCATATCAATCGATCTCCACTACGTTGACAATTTTGTCCACAGTGCATGAGTTGTATGGTGACAAACTGGAATATCATGCCGAGTACATCGACAAAGTCATGGGCACTTCGTCAGTAAGGGAGTATCTTCAGAGATCGGAGCCGGTGGAAAAAATTATAGCCGGGTTCAAGCCCGGGTTGGATGTTTTCGCGAAGCTTAGGGAGCCATTTTTGCTTTACCATTAGCAATGCATTAACCCCGTGAAAAAATTTATTTTATTAGTCCTGGCAATCTTGATGGCAATCGTTTGCGATCTTGATGCTGCAAGCTTCAACCTGGAAAAATTGGCTGCAATGGACCTGGCCATTCAAACAGCTATTTCCAACCATCAATGCCCGGGAGGGGTGCTATGGTTGGAACAAGACGGAAAGTCCTACCACAAGGCCTTCGGCAACCGGGCTTTGATACCAAAAGTGGAATCCATGACCGAGGACACTCTATTCGACGCAGCATCGCTCACCAAGGTGGTCGCCACCACACCTGCCGTCCTTTTGTTGATTGAGAGAGGACTGATTGGACTGGATTCGCCGGTTCATCAGTACATCCCTGAGTTCACAGGAGAGGGCAGGGAACACGTCACAATCAGGCAACTGCTGACTCATACCTCGGGATTGCGCGAGGACATCGAGACTCGTACCGATTGGCACGGCCAGTCCGTGGCGATCCAGAAAGCTTGCGAGGAGAAACTGCAAACGACTCCAGGCACTGCTTTTAAGTACAGCGATATTAATTTTTTTCTCCTGGGTGAGATTGTTCAACGCGTTTCCCATACGCCGGTGGAGGAATTTGTTCAACGCGAGATTTATGGGCCACTTAAAATGAAGGATACCGGTTTTCTACCCCCGGCAAAAAAGCTGAAGCGAATTGCGCCCACGGAGGTGGTGGAAGGTCAACCCTTCAAGGGAGTGGTGCATGATCCCACGTCTCGCCATATGGGCGGAGTTGCAGGACATGCCGGATTGTTTATCACCGCTCATGATCTGGCACGCTATGCCAGAATGCTAGTGAACAACGGGAAGTTGGATGGAGTGCAACTCTTCAAAGCTGAAACGGTAAAGCTGATGACGAGTGTTCAAACCCCGGAAAGCATTCCGGCAAAGCGCGGTTTGGGTTGGGATATTGATTCGGCCTTCAGCGGTCCGCGTGGAGACCATTTCCCGGTTGGATCCTATGGACATACAGGTTGGACAGGCACCTCAGTATGGATCAACCCAGGTTCAAAGACTTTTATAATCTTTCTCTCCAATCGCAATCATCCCACCGAGGCGGGTAATGTAAAAGAACTCCGAAAGAAACTGGGAACCCTGGCGGCGGAGGCAGTTCAGTGAAGAAGAGGAATTAAGCGTGATTCGCTATGGATGAGGCACTTACAAGGTGCCACAAATGTTTGAAAATCACGCGCATTGCGTGATCCCCGTCCATAATGTCTTGCAAAATAGCATGCAAATCAGAGTTTTGAGGCGTTTTTGAGGATGGCTCGGTGTATGCTCAGAATAAGTGACACCCGATCAGTTAATAAAACTTTGCCATGGTGCAGAAAACAACCACAGAGCAGGATAGTAAAAGATCTGCACCGGACTTTCTGGAGGAGCTGGTTCGTAAAGCGGAGGCTGTCCTTGCCAGTGATATTCATCTGCAGATGCTCGAAAAATCTGCTCAAGTCACCTTCCGTCTAGATGGGGTGATGACGCCTACTTCGGAGATTCCGGCACCCCTGGCAGAATTGGTGTTTGGAAGAATCAAATTTCTAGCCCGGCTGAAGACCTATCAAGAGTCGATGCCTCAGGATGGCAGAATCGATAAATCCGCGCTGGGTTCAAGGAATGATATCCGTGTGGCGACTTATCCCACCGTCACGGGTGAAAAAATAGTCCTTCGACTGTTTCAGTCCGGCCCGGTCAAAACATTGACGGAATTAGGTATGCCCCAAACTGCCTGCGATGAGCTTGAAAAAGTTTTGCGGCGCACCTCCGGTTTGCTACTTCTGACAGGGCCTTCCGGCAGCGGAAAAACCACAACAATCTACGCGTGCCTGAAGAGCTTGGCGGATCTTGGTGGAAGGCATGTAATCACCGTTGAAGATCCGGTGGAGCAAATAATTCCCGGGGTGATGCAAACCGAGGTGAACGAAGCGCGGGGATTGGGCTTTGCGACGGCGGCAAGGCATCTTTTACGACAGGACCCGCAAGCTTTGGTTTTGGGTGAGATACGAGATGAAGAATCGGCCAATATAGCGATTCGAGCCGCATTGACCGGTCACCTGGTCATAGCAACTTTGCATGCTGGGTCCTGCCGGGGTGTGTTTGAACGGTTGCAAGTAATGTGCCCTGACCATTCAGCCGTAGCCTCTGCAGTGGAACTGGTCATCAATCAGCGCTTGATTCGACGATTATGCAAGCACTGTAACGGGGCAGGATGTTCCACTTGCTTGACGACCGGGTTCCAAGGGCGAATACCCATTGTGGAATGGTTGCAGGTGGACCAGAGGGTGCGCACCTGTGTCCGGTCACAAGATCTGGAAAAAATAGCACCACGCCAGGATCTGGAGTTCCAGGCCAAAACATTGCTGGCAAGCGGGGCAACCAACCAGGCGGAGTATGAAAGGGTCTTTGGATTATGAAGAGCGATGAGTTCGCATTTTTCAATCAACAACTATCCTCCATGCTCAAGGAGGGAATTCCACTGGAGGGCGCTCTCCATCAATTAACTTCCAACATGGGGAATGGGAAATTGCGCCGCGAACTGGAGTTGTTGGAGAAAGATTTGGAAAAGGGAACCCCTCTTAAAACCGCGGTGGCCTCACGGGAGTTGCCTTTATTCTATATCAAAATGGTGGAGGTTGGGGTGGCGAGTGATGATTTGCCCGGAGTGCTTTTGTTACTCGCGGATTATTATCGCAGCGTGGATGCAACGTGGACGCGCCTCACTGGATTGATGGTTTATCCCGTGCTGGTCATCGCAGCGGCCTTTGGACTTTCCTGCTTTCTCACCATGGTGGTACTCTATGTTACCAGCACCATTCCTTTCGATGATTTAATGCTAAGTCCTGGGAGGAATTTTATTTACAGAATCTGGTTCTCCCCCATATTCCTGGGCCTGCTACTTTTGACGGTATCCGCGGTCTTGCTCGTGCCATCTTTGCACCGAAGACTTCGCTGGCGTTTGCCGGCTTTCAAGGAAGCCAAGCTGGCACAGGTAGCTTCTGCGATGGGTATCATGATAAAGAAAGGCTGCAATCTAAACGATGCCCTGATTCTGGTTCAATCAATGGAGCAGGGGACTATTGCATCAACAGAACTTTCCGAATGGCATCAGAATCTCAAGCACGGGCACGGACAGTTTTCCGAGATGGCCGAACCTGGGAAGGCGTTTCCGCCTCTTTTCTTCTGGTTAATTACCAACGCCGGTGAGGACCTGGCCGATGGATTTCGACGGGCGGGAGAAGTTTATAAAGAGCGTGCGGATCGCGGCATTGAAAAGCTTTTACACGCTGCTTTGCCATTTTCGATCCTGTTACTAGGGGTGATGGTCCTCCTTCAAATGCTTCCCGTGATCCAAATGCTTGTAAGAATCATGAACGTTTCCGGAGGAGGGGGAGGTTGATACCAATAAAACTGCTTCGATCAACCGTATGGAAGAATTTTTTTACTTTTTGCTCTGGCTTTTATTAATATTTGGCCCGCTGATTGGAAGCCTCTGGATAGGCTATGAATTGTTCACGCTCCGCTTGCGCCGGCAAGAGCGCGCCCATATCTTTTTGGATATTCTGGAAACAACTCTGGATAAAGGCCTGAGCCTTGAGGAGACCATCATTTCCATATCGGAAAAACGGGAAGCATCCCTGGGGATTCATTTCCATCTGCTGGCATTCTATTTGAAGGATGGATTGTCGCTGGGCGATGCCATCGGGAAGGCCAGGCTCCTGCTACCGTCACAAGTCACAGCAATGATTCAGACCGGCCTGAAAATAGGTGATGTACATAAGGTGTTTCCAGCCTGTCGTCAACTGACTAAGGATGCTCTATCACAGACACGCGGCGTGGCAAATTATTTATTGCTCTTCGCCTTCCTTGCTTTCCCCATAAATTTACTCATCACTTTTGCTATCACGACTTCGGTGATCCCGCTGTTGAAAAGCATCTGTTCTGGCATGCTGGATACCGCTCCTCAAGGCTTGATTGTTTTAGACTCATACTCTGATGCCATTCTGGCATGGCAAGTTTTCCTCTTCATCGTTATCTGGGTCCTGACTTTTGCCTACATTGACGGATTCCGGACTTTTGCCTGGCTTGACAGATGGTTTTCTCCGTTGAACCAAAGAGTCATCTATGGCCTGCCCTGGCGGAGGAAGCGGTTTCAAAGGGATTTTGCATCCATACTATCCGTGCTGATCGACGCGGGTGTTTCGGAGTCAGATGCCATAACGCTTGCGGCAGATTGCACTGGAAACATCTATTTTCGTCGAAGAGCAGCGGGGTCTGTTGATGGACTCAGACGGGGGCTGAAGTTGACCGAAGCGGTTGCGTTGGTGGATGACTCGGGCGAATTCCGATGGAGATTGGTCAATGCCATCAAAGGCTGGTTGGAATGTCTGGATGCCAAGGCTTTTCAACAGCAACAAGCAGTTTCGCAGTTGGTTACAACCGGAGTCGTCCTCGTCAACGGCCTTGTCGTTGGCCTGATCGTGGTGAGTGTCTTCTCCATACTGGTGTTCATTATCGAGGGAGCATTGCTATGGTGAAAAAGAGTCAAAGAGTCATCGGTCACCAACAGGGAGCCATGATCGTGGAACTCCTGGTCGCCATGGCGATCATCATCATTGCCATGTTTCCGCTGGCGTACACGTTCTTGCAGGAAAGAAAGCTGGCGTATCGCGCCGTTCAACGGGCCGTTGCGCTTGAGATCGTGGATGGTGAAATGGAAATATTGGCGGCGGGAGAATGGAAGTCCTTTTCGCATGGTCAGCAACCGTATCCCCTGCATGCCGAATCCCAGCGCAGTTTGCCCGCGGGGAATGCCATTTTGACGATTACCGGCAAGCGGCTTCGTCTGGAGTGGGCGCCAAAGATTCAACATAGCACCATGGCTGTCGTGCGTGAGGTTGATCTCAAATGAGGACTAAAACGACGCATTACAAGGCGTACGGGCGTTCATGCAAATGGTTGTCCGGAATGTCACTGGTGGAGTGCCTCGTCTACATCGGCCTATTCTCCACAGTCACATCTCTGGCCTTAAATGTCTTTTTTACCTGTTGGGATAATTCACGAGCATTCCGTCGTGCGGCGGACGATCTGTCTTTGATGTTAGAATGCGGTGAGCGCTGGCGTAATGATGTTAGAACCGCTAATGGACCGCTGAATATCGAAGATTCTCCCAGAGGAAAAATCCTTCGAATTCCTATTCAAAATGGCGAGGTGAATTACGTGCTGTTTGCCAATTCAGTTTGGCGAAGAACTGGGACCTCTGGTGATTGGGTTCAGGTATCGCCGTTACTGAAGTCGTCCAAAATGGAAGCCGATGTGCGACGCCAAATCACCGCTTGGAAATGGGAGGTGGAGCTGGTGACGCGTCGGAAAAATGCCAGCATCCTGCCGCTCTTCACTTTTGAAGCCGTTCCTCAACCCCAGAAGCACCCATGAAAATTGTTTCATCCACCAAGGAACGAGGATCTGCTGTCGTCGTTGTTCTCATGTTAATCAGCATCATGACCATTTGCATTGCGGTCAATCTTGCGTCCATTAGAGGCATTGAGCAGGAAGTCAAAATGCTGGATAGAAACCAGAGTCGACGATTGCATCCAGAGTTGCTTCATTCAAGAACGAACGATTCAGGTTCCATCCTCCAAAGCAGATAGAATGAAATCCACCATTCAACAAAAACCATGTGTGCTTGCCCCAAAGGAAGGGATCGCTGTAATCCGGCATTCTGTTCGATGTTTTGCATGGAGCCTTGGTGGCTTCCTTCCGATTGTAGGTTGTTTCATGCTGGCTGCTTCCCTCCTCAATTATCGCAAAGCCAGAACACTTTCCAAGAAAGGGTGGAATCCTGCAAAAAAATATTCGAAATGGGGTTTGATTATTTGCGGATGGGGAATTTTGGTTAACCTGTTTATCGTCATTTACTTTACTGTCAAATGGACTGGGATTTCCGCAGAAGATTTGTTTGGGTCTTGATTGCCTCGAGCCACTATTGATCTTTCATCCAAACAACAGCGACAAACCCAGCGCCAATCCCCCAAACGCCATGGACATCATCCAGATGAGCAGCACTGCGTTGGTTTTTGAGAAACCGTTTCTTACCAGTCGATGCGATAGGTGATTGGTATCTCCCACATAGAACGGTGTGCCCAGCCGCCAGCGCAAAATGACCACATAGGCGAGGTCAGCCAGTGGAACAAATAGGACCAACAATGGGAGTAGCACGGCCCAGTGATTCGGATGTTTGGCGGTGGAGAAATGCGGCAACACGGCCATCACAGCCAGTAGATAACCTGTCAGATGACTTCCGGTATCTCCCAAGAAAGCCGTGGCTTTTGGAAAATTATGGGGAAGAAATCCCGCGAGCGAACCGCTACCCAACAGAGCCAGAGCGGCGACGAGATATTGCCCCTTACTGGCAGCGATCAACCCGAAACTGAGCGACCCGATGGCTCCAATGCCAGCACAGAGTCCGTTCATGTTGTCCATGAAGTTCATGGCATTGATCACCGTCAAGAACCAGAGAAGGGTAATGGCATAGCTAAACGCAGTATTATGCACGAAGAGGGTGATGCGCACATTGGAGTTGGCCACGATCAATGCCGCAAGGAGTTGTCCACTGAATTTGAAAAGGGGTTTTAGTTCAAACCGGTCATCCACAGCACCAGTGATGACCACGACCAAGGCGCCAATCACAATTGCCAGCAATTCATTTTCCCGGCGATCAATGCCGTGTTGGAGATAGTGTTGGGTATTGGACAGGTGAAGCACGCCTGATTGGATCAGGAAATAAGCCAGCACCAAGGGCACAAGCATACCTGCCAGAACACTAAAGCCGCCCGCGAGCGGAATGGGAGAATCGTGAATTTTTCTGTGTCCCGGCGCATCCACCCAACCCCAGCGCTGGCATAGAGGCCTGAAAACGGGTAAGAGCAAC
>Ga0214192_1002150_pt1 | contig 10410 bp, 18 predicted proteins | sample TroBogEpilimnion_44_FD_153030 | JGI IMG/M metagenome (GOLD analysis project Ga0214192, IMG submission 153030) | Freshwater microbial communities from Trout Bog Lake, WI - 29JUL2008 epilimnion | ecosystem: Environmental > Aquatic > Freshwater > Lake > Epilimnion/Euphotic zone | place: Trout Bog... | reverse complement strand
GAAAAGAACTGGGAGAACATCTTTGGACGAAACAATCGAAACAATAAACCCTCACAAAGCCATAGCATTCATTCAGGAGAATGCAAACGCTTACTCGATAGCCAAGGGGAGCAGAATCGAGTCGGAGCATCTACTGAAGACAGTAAAAGCAATTTTAATGAACGAAGAGTCGGGAAGCGTAGCCTCAAAGGAAGCCTACGCACTCAGCCATGATACTTATATTGAAAAGATAGAAGAAATCAAGAAATACACTATTGAAGAAGAGTATTTAAAGATGATGCTGGATGCTGCCAAAGCTAGGATAGAAGTTTGGAAAGTACAAGAGTATAGTAAACGTGCAGAGATGAAGGCAGGATTATGACTATAGAAGAAGTAATTGAGATGGCTTGTCAATCATTTGGTGGAATTATTAGAAAAGAAGAACGTAATAATTTCATAGCTTTTGCCAAACTAATAGCAGTTAAAGAACGTGAGGAATGTGCGAAGCTAGTTGAGTCATCCATATACGATTGGAAAATAGATGCAACAAACCCTCATGAATGGGATGAATTAGCTATAGATTTATCTATTGCTATTGTTAATCGGACAAGGGGACAAGATGCCTCGACCTAAATCCGAAATAACTAAACAATCAACATTAACTATTAGACTCACTAAAAAACAAAAAGAATTTGTAAATGACATGGGAGGTTCACAATGGTTAAGAGGCTATATAGACAGACAAATAAGATCAGAAGAGATTCAACTAGGAATTAGTTCATGTACAGAGACCCAGACTTACTCAAACTCGCAGAAAACCAACCCTGTGTACTCCAAGCCCTAGATAATTGCCTGGGAGAAAGCGAAACAACAGTTGCAGCACACTCAAATCAATTAAGGCATGGAAAAGGCAGGGGACTAAAGGCAGAAGATTGTTATTCAATCTGGGCTTGTATTCGGTGTCATTCCTGGTTAGATCAAGGTAAAGGATCTAAGGTAGAAAAGAATGCTCATTTTGATGATAGGTGGCCTTACCAGGTTTATGAATGGAAGAAAATATATGAAGATCCATTGCAAAAGCCTTGGAAACGTGAAGCAGCAGAAAAAGTACTCAAATATTTAGAGGTGGTCTAAAAAATTGATGGGGGGGTCTATTTTTAAGGGGGGGTCTTAAACCTAATTTATTCAATTTTTATTGATCAATACTGCATAAATATACAGTATTAGGGGGTTTATTTACAGTCTTTTTTGTACAGTACTGGTTAAAACCACATGAAAAATCGTTTAAAAGCCATACAATCGTTTTAAATAGTTAATTTATACTCAGGTAGTTTAATCGTTTTAAATAGCTTATAGGTCGTTTTAATCGGTTTATGTTTATGATTGAATTAATCGGTTAAAACACAATTTATAGTTAAATTATTCCAATTATTTCAAATAATAACCTTAGATTTTAATGTAATATAAGTGAGCACTCACTTCGCTAACAGGTTCAAAAAAACAGGGAATTAACCCTGTTTAATTGAATTTTAAAATATTACATTAAAACCCAAAAATCCGTTTTTCTGACTGAATAAGGAAATGATTGTTTTTTATCTATTCTTTCAATAAATAAAAAATCATCAATTATTGAAATTACTTTAAACATGGGTGAATGATCTAATTCAAGACAAACACCTACAGAGCCTATTACTGGTTTATTAATCATATTTAATCCTTTAATAAATTAATAGTTGGTATTTCATTAGTTCCGCATTCATAGAAATCAGTCATATCTTTATATAAACAAATACATTCACTATTTATCCCAATGACTCTCCCGTCATTTAAATGTATTAAATGAATATTTGGATATTCATACGTCAATTCTTTTATGATTCCTTGATTAATTTGCATAGTAAACCCTTTATTAAAATTGTTGAAATAATACTGTTTCATTATCGTAGTTAACTATAAAAGTGTTATCTGATAAAAAATCAATAACACCTTGATTTAAATCTTTGTCATCAAGTTCTAATCTATAGTCTCTATTTATGCACTCATAACTCAATTGAATAAAATCACAACATAAACCAATAACATCAAGTTCGTAAGGCTCTCCTAAATCATTCTCTAATCCCTCACAATAATCAAATAACCACTCTAAACCCTCATTAGTGAATTGATTATTTCTATTCATTACTGAAAAAGCATTTTTAAAGTCATATAAGTCAATTGTTTGTATCATAGTAAATCCCTTTTAAATTAAGAATTCTTTGCAATTAGTGAAAAAGACTTGAAATACTCACAAGCCCCTTTGTATGTATCGCAAAGAATTTTGTCTTTTAATTCACCCGCACTTGAATACAGTTTTACAAGGTAATATCCGTGGTTTTCTTTGCTTAATACTGTATAAGCCCCATTTTTAAATTCTTTAATTTTCATAGTAAACCCCTTTTAAATAAATGATTCATCATAAAAATGTTGATGTATTTCAACGCAATTACCCATTAAACCTGTTATCTCACACTTAAAAAAATCAACATCATTAAAGGGCATAAAATCCCATACAGAGCCTTGAATATTGTTGTCCCTGTACCAATTATCTAAAAGAGTAGATTCATGCTCTGATAGCTCTGAATAATCTCCATTAACTAATGCACTTAGAAAATGATCACCTATCATGTACATATAAGAATTGTTTGTTTTCATAGTAAACCCCTTTAATTAATAACCCAAATACTTTGCTCTAATGAATAGAACCCCTGAAACGAAAACTACTACTAATAGTGAACCAATAATAAATAAATCCATATAAATCATAATTAAACCCCTTTAATCTTTGATAATTTAATTGAGCACTCATTAAAAGTACCAATAAACAATGGTTTAACAGTACTAATAGTTGAACAATCTCTAATAACGTAATCGTTATAGAAAACAGAATAAATAATCTCATACATAAATAGCCCCCTAAATAGTTAAATAGCAAAATAGCTATGTATGTAATATAACGTCTCACACTAAATAGGTTAACTAGTACAAACCCTAATATAAGCATATATATATTTATTAAACCTTAATCCTTGATAGATAAACCCTATTTAACATCATAGTAGTTAATAGAAGAATAAATGTTAGATAAGACACACTATAAAGATAAACAGTAGCTAATCTAAAGATATCCAATAATCAAGCAAATCAATGAGCAATAAATGAGTGTGCGCTAATCGCACAAATAAACCCTTTATGTACTATTAGTGTTACTTATATAGCTCGAACAATAGAAAACCCTTGATCATCAATATGCTCTATATACAGGGAGAGAGACAACATACATTGTCCGCTTAGTTCCATTAGTGAACCAAATCAACATAATCACAATCAATCCAAGTCATAGACCCCCTCCCCCAGGTTAATCAATCCCTTCCCCAACCAAGATCAGGTTAAGTCGAGGGGGGGTAGGAAGGAATCTACTAAAGAGAGGGGGGGCCCACTCCCTCATTCCCAAATTTATTTAGTAAAGTTTAGGTTAACTAACTATATAAGAAAAACGTATAGGTTGGTTTGTGTATAGAAATTTTTAACCTGAAGGTTTATGGTTAAGTACTAGTAATTGTCACAAAGATGGGAGATACTTTGGATTGGCGATATTGCCAGACTAATACGGAGATGGGATATGTTGGTATTTACTATTACTGTTGAAGAGGTAGAATCTTGTTATGATGAAGAGGGTTTTTACTTTGATGAAGATGAGGGTGTATGGTATTGTGTGGATGAGGATGGGGTAGAGTACTGGTTTGACGAAGAGTCAGATGACTGGGTTGAGTGTGAGTATGATGAAGCTGATGAACAGACTTCTGATGACATTTGCTATTACGAAGAGTAATTAAGTTAACCTAGTAATTTAATATTTAGAATATCCCATTGATAAAGGGAAGGTCGGGGTGAGAATCCCCGCTAGGTTACTTAATGTGTTACTTTGTGTCTAGTACTGCTTTACATTAACAACTTCGCCTCGGAACTGGATAGTGTCTTTTGTATGCACCATGACTAGCTCTGGCATTAACATAACACCATTTTTAAAGGTGAGGATGGCAAACCCTGATCTCCAGTTGACGGGGTTTTGTTCTAAATAGTTTTCAAACTGTGGACCATATATATCGGCTAGAGTACCCGTATCAACCCCGTAGCGCACTCCGTTGTAATCAACGTATGGAGTTACCTTTAAAGAATGTAGATGTCCTGTAACCATTGATACACCCGATTGAGCCGTATTATTGTGGGTAGCGTGTAAGCCTCCCTTATTGCGGTGTTTAACGATTACAGACTCATTTAACCAAACTGACCAACACTTCTGCCACAAGTTGAAATGATCTGATAACTTAAATCCTGCGGTATGCTCAAACTGAGGTGCGTTGGCAGCAAGATAAGTTTCAAACCTAGCATCATGGTTGCCTAAAGGCCAGACTAGTTTTACGTTATGTCTTGCAGCTTTTGCTACTTCTTCAATCTCTGACATACAAGCCTGACAAGCCTTTAGTTCTTCTATTACGCTGGGTGCTTTATCCCAACCAATCCTGGCATGGCGGGAAATGGAAGCTCCGTCAAAGATGTCTCCGTTTGCTATAACTGCCTTGGGTGCTAATGTGGATATTGCCCATAGTAAACCTTTAAATGCAGTAGTGCGGATGCCAGGCCAGAAATGTGCATCTGAGAATACTACGACTGATCCATTGAGGATTCCAAGGTCTATCTTTCTCTCTATCTTATGATAATCTACATGACCAGTTGGGATTACAAACCCCTTTTCTTCCATTCTTTGTTTTCTTCTGACTAGATTTCTTAAATCTATTTTCAAAAACCTTGCGACTGCTTTAGCACTTCCATGTTTTTGAAATGCTTCGAGAATCTCTTCGTCAGTATGTTTTATCATATAAACTTGAAGTAAAGAATTAACTGTCGTTTATAACATAGGTTTATTACATTTGGTATACTAAATAAACAGGAGGTAGATATGGAAATTGAATGGAGCTTGGCACATCCCCTACATGACGTAGAAGATATTGTTAATATGGCAGACAATATATTTGGAGATGAAGTAGAGGATATATTAACTACGGAAAGATATATTTTCAGAAAAAATGTTACTGTTGCCAGTACAGTACAAATCTTTGATAGATCTAAGGAATTCCTAGCGGTTGCAAGAATTGGTAATATTAGTGGTACTGGGGAATTTTCTGACAAACTACTTGGATTTTGTTGGTTTGATCGTTACGGATATACAACATATTCTAATGAAGAGATCTCAAATGCTAAGTTTCACCACGTTGACCTAGCCCTACCTGCAAAGACACGGGTTAAGTTAATTAATGCTATGATTGATCAACATATTCTCTGGGCTTATCAAAATGGTATTCCTGTTGTTTGTAGTACTTCTATACGTTCTGATTACTCAGGATTTATGAGAATTCACGAAAAAAGAGGATTTAAGGTGTCAGGTAGTTATGCTTGGATTAGAACTAAGGAGGGTTTAAATGGTATCAAAGGTATCGAAATTGCCAACAACTAAGACTGTTAAAAAGGCAGACTCTGTTGTTAACAAGGCTACAGAATATGGTGCTTTGTTTAATAAACTAAATATTGAAAGAATAGAAAAAGGACTACCGCCTCTTAAAACGGCTATGGAGATCCTTATAGAAGCAATGCAGAGTGATGAACTAGATATCAAAGATAAAGCCAGGATAGCCGATAAGATGGCTTCCTACGAATCTAGCAGAGCACCTGTAATTACTGTAGACTATGTACAAAACGTCACCCAAAAAGAAGAAACTGACGTTGATGGTGCATTAGATGCTTTCATGGAATCTTTATCTAAGGTAAAATAAATGCCATTAATCAAATCAAAGTCTAAGGCTGCTTTTGGTAAAAACGTAGCTAAAGAAAGAGAAGCGGGTAAAAAAGAGTCTCAAGCCGTAGCCATTGCGTATTCGGTAAAGCGTGAGGCAGAAGCTAAACGTAAACCTAAAGGAAAGAAATGAGTAATTACACTTCTGGTAATAAAGCTCCTACGCTGATGAAACAACACGCAGTCAAGCGTGGCTTAGACAACCCTGTACACATGAGCCATGATACTGGCGCAACTGCCGTTACTATTAAAAAGGGTTCTACCCACTATGAAAAAGGGCATCAAACTCCTCCTAGTGCAGGTAACACCAATGTTATTAATGGTAGACATCAAAAAGTAATGCTACACAAGCCAACCCCTTATGATGGAAAGATTCATAATGATGGTTATATGAACTCAGATCGTAATAACTTCCTAAAGTGAGATTACTATGAACTACGGAAAAGTAATCAGCGGTGGTAAACAAATGTCTAAGGGTGTTAGTAAATCTATTAACAATAAGTTAGAAGGTTTTGCTGAAGATCATGCCCACGGAGAATCTATTGCTAAAAGAGCCAATAAGGCTTTGGCATACGAAGATTTCTCTGATCAACACATAAACAATGTTAATGCAGGTCGTAAAGGATCTAAAGTATCTTTTACAACTTCTAAAGATAAAGCAAGGTTACAACCTAAATGAAACCACAAGACAAAATCAATTCATTCTTTGGATCTATGGGTGGTGCAATTCCTCCTTCTAAAGAAAAGCCAAAAAAAGCAGTAGGAAATGACTACAACCAAGAAGATGATAAGTCTGCAAGTGGTAAACATTTTGAGGAAGCATCTGCTTTAGCTCATAAGTTAACTAAGTCTGCAAGCAAGCAACATGAACACTTAGGCGCACATCATGCACACCATTCAGCATCTTGGATGGGTCAAGGATATGCAGAAAAAGAAAGAATTGAAGAACACAACGAATTAGCACATCATCATGCTGATAGAGCTAAAGAGAAGTACGAAGCAGAAATGCGTAAAGAGTAAGTTTTATAAAGGAAATAGAAATGGATGTTTATGATATTGATGCCTTAAAGGCTGATTTACCTACGGCTAAAGAATTATCTCAATTTGTTTACGATAAGACAGGTATTGCACTTGATCTTATTGGTAAACCAAAAGAAGAACAATATTTAGCAGCGAAGAATGCTTTAGAGGGAAAAAAAGTACCTCAAGACTTTATTACTACAGACAATCCGTATGTAGATAAGAAAGATATTATTCCTATTGATGAAAAGAAACCATTTCCTCCTCCAAGGAGCGATAGTCTTCCCCCAGAAGAATCTGAAATTCATCATTTCAATGCAACTAATATGCCTCATCCGACTCATCCGCAGTCAGATAAGAAGGTGCAGATTATGTTCCGTAAATATGATAATGGAGTAATTACATATCAGATTATGGGTCCAACTGAAATGGTTGCAGTAGGCGAAAGAATCAATAAGTACGGGCAAACAGTACCTGAAAGATATTCTTGGGATGATCCAAGAACAGAAGAAATCATGTTACGCAGACAAGATGGATCAATGACCGAAAAGGGCAGAGGTTTATATATGTACTGTACTGGCGAAAAAGGTGCAAACATTTGGCCTTTGATTGATAAAAACATTGAATCAGTCTCTGCCAAGAACATTGCTGATCCTTGGGCTTGATAGAGAAATACGACCCTGAAGACTTTAACAATCGTTTGGGTAATCAAGCGGAGTTTTGTGCCCGTAAAATCTTTGAATTTCTTAAAAAAGAAATAGGCACAATGTCTGCGCTTGAGATTCATTACCTTGCTATGTCAGCAGAAATATTCCTAGATATTAGGGATAAGTATGGCAAAAAGTGAAGCCAGTAACTATGTACTACCCTTATATAAAACTAGAGCATTAAAGCATCTAATTAACCTAGCGGGTGGCAAAAAGAAACTAAAAGAGTTAGACAAAGATCAACTCAATGTAATGCGTATTGCAGCAGACAAAATTGCTGAAGATATGCAATACAACCAAATGAAATGGTTTAAGCCTTTTGGTTACCAAACTAAATTCTTTGATTTAGGTAGAACATTCAGTCGCAGGGGAATGATTGCTGCCAACAGAGCTGGTAAAACCATTGCTTCTACCTATGAGACTGCATTTCATTTAACTGGAAGATATCCCCCGCATTGGAAAGGAAAGATATATGAGTCCCCTATCATTGCTATGTGTGCAGGTGAATCCTGGGAACAAGTTGCAAAAACACTACAGAGTAAGCTATTGGGTTGCGATGACATTAAACAAAGTTATCGCTTGGGTTCTGGGTCTATACCTAGAGAATGTATTGACGTTAAATCTATCCGTTCAGATGGTCAAAACGTGCTTGCTATGGAAGTATGGCATTCTACGGGTGGTAAAAGCAAGTTATATTTCTCCAACTACACACAACAAGTACGTCATTTACAAGGATTTGAGCTTGATTTGGTGGTACTTGACGAACAACCGCCAGACGAAACCTTTTCTGAGCTTGTCGTTAGAACAGCTTCAAGAAATGGACAGGTTATTTGCTCGTTCACTCCGCTTAAAGGTATGTCAGGCTTGGTCAGAAAGTTCTGGGACGAAGTTGACGGATATGCTCATGTTCGAGTCACTTGGGATGATGTTCCCTTTGTCAACGAATGGGGAGAGCCGTTTTTTAGTTTGGAGGAGCGTGAACAACTAGCCAGAGACTTTATGCCTTGGGAAAGGGAATGTCGTATGAATGGCATTCCTTTAATGGGCAAAGGAGTTGTGTTTCCCTTACTTGAGTGGCCTATTTATAAAGCTACAGACCATGATTTGCGTAATAATGAGGTATTAGAAAGATTAATCAGTTTTGACTTGGGAATTAAGAATGACCCGACAGTTATCTCGTTCTTTTTTAGAGATCCTATCAACGAAATTATTTACCTACACAGGCAAATCAAAATCCCGTCTGGGGAAACTCCAGATGAATACGTTCACTACTTGCTTGATAGAGAATCCAAGGGAGTACCAATTGCTTTACCTCACGATGCAGCAACGGCAGGACGATATACTCTTACAGAGCAAAGCGTTAGGGAAGTATTTGAAGATTCATACGGGCTTAACTGCATTTCAGGCGCAATTTTAAACCCCGTTAATGATCAAGGTAAGGTAACTAACCACAAAGCCTACGGAATCAATATAATGAGGCTTATGATGGAGCGTAAAACACTTTTGGTAAACGAAAGTTGTAAAGAATTCCTTGATGAAGCTAGAAACTACGCTATTGACGAAATGGGAAGATTTAGTGATCCTGATGATCATATAGATTCAGCAAGAATAGGAATATTGGCATTAATTCAAGGACATGGAGAATCCGTAGTTAGCAGAGCGAATACGTTTGAGGCAAGAAGAATCCCTGTCGTTGAAGGCAAAATGCAAAGAATCTAAAGGTTAAATATGTTATTTAAACAAAATTTAGTAGTTGAAAACTTAGCCTCACCCTCTGGCAATCGTGGTATTGCTGAGAAAGTATGCCATGAAGCATATATGAAAATGGTTGACTACTTAAGGCTTACTCAAGCTAAAAATACTTACAACAGATTTACTGATTATCACTATTTAAACATTCCAGTATCTGAATCTACAGAGCCAATTAGGGGTTTAGATTACATCCATCCTATTGTTACCCCAGGAATTGACTATGCAACTGCGGTAATTACAAAATGTTTGATGCCAGATGGTAAAGTAAACTTTGAATTTGAAAGATTTGACGAATCTGACCAAGATGGTGCTGAACAAGCAACAGATATGGTTAAGTATTTCTTAAATAACAAAAATAATTCTTACATGACCATTCGTGATTGGGCACAAGATGCTTTATTGCACAAGAATGGTATTGTGATGGTTATGCCTGTTAGAGAAAACATCATTCAATACAAAGAAGTAACAGGCACTAGGGATCAACTCAAAGTATTTGAGATAGAAGCAGCTCAAAAAGGGTTAAAACCTCTTAGACAAGAGATGCGTAAGGTTGATGTAAATTTACAACAAGCCATGATGGAGGCTATGCAACCTGGAGATGAGCAAGAGGCAGAGCAAGAGGTTGATCCAGGCGCAGAACTCAATGAAGCAATAAGGAATAATACTGTTTATCGTGCTAAATATAAATTGACAGGCACAAAGACAAATATTCGTATTAAACACGTTGCACAACATTATTTTGTTTGTAATCCAACAATCCCACAGATCATGTATCAAGATTTTGTGGGTTTTTATGAACCAATGACCATCCATGAAGCTAAGGTTCAGTATCCTTTTATTGACATGGAAGAGTTTGCTGATCACGCAGCATATGGTCCTGCGGGAGCTTACCAAGCAGGTGCATTAGAGAATGATTTAGCACTTCACGCTAGAGATTCAACCCCAGTTCCTGGTCAAGGTGTTATTGCCTCACAAGGTGCAGATAGATATGCAAGAGTAGTTATGTTAACTACTGCATGGTTAAGGAAAGATGTAGATGGTGATGGTGAAGAAGAGATTGTTGAG
>Ga0214192_1002148_pt1 | contig 10415 bp, 8 predicted proteins | sample TroBogEpilimnion_44_FD_153030 | JGI IMG/M metagenome (GOLD analysis project Ga0214192, IMG submission 153030) | Freshwater microbial communities from Trout Bog Lake, WI - 29JUL2008 epilimnion | ecosystem: Environmental > Aquatic > Freshwater > Lake > Epilimnion/Euphotic zone | place: Trout Bog... | reverse complement strand
CGCATCGGCGAGGAATTCGTCGCGCTGGAGCCGGAGAGAACGCTGCACAGTGGCACCGTAGCAGCGCGGTCCGCCTCCACCTCAGTCGAATGAGTCGGCAAGATGAACGCACTAGGATGGTGGTTCCACGGTGGCGTGGGAGAGCGGCCGAATCCAACAGCCTGCAAAGCTGTACAGCCCCCGGTTCAAATCCGGGCGCCACCTCCACAGAGTCGAAACCCCGGTTTCGACGCGTCCATCGCGCGGTTGTCACACCCCACCTGCGAACATGGGGTCGTGCAAACAACGTGGAGTGCAGGACCCCTCGTCGGCTTCGACCTCGAAACCACGGGAACCGATCGGTACCACGACGTTCCCGTCTCCTTCGCCTTCGTCCCCTACGAGGGTGGCGTCAAGGTGGACGGAGGGATCAACCAGATCGTCAATCCCGGTCGACCCATTCCACAGGGGGCCATCGACGTCCACGGAATCTCCAATGAGCGAGCCGAACGAGAAGGCATCGCGCTCATCGACGCTGCCATTGAGATCGTCGCCCGCCTGCTCGAAGCCTCCGACGCTGGAACCCCCATCGTTGGCTCCAATCTCGTCTACGACCTCTCCATGGTCGAAGCGCTCGCTCGCCGGGAACTCGGCGTGGGCCTCGTTGCCCAGGGATTCAACGCACCAGTTATCGACGTCTTGGTGATCGACAAGACCTTCGCCAAGTACCGAGGGGGCAAGCGACGCCTCGAGGTCTTGAGCGAGTTCTACGGCGTGACCTTGAGCGGGGCCCACGACGCCGCCGCAGACGCCGAGGCAGCAGTGCAGGTGGCGATTGCCCAGGCTGAACGGTTCTCCACCGACGCCGGCCGAGCGAAGGCCGATCGCAGTGTGAAGAACGTGGACCTCTCGGCGCTCTCGTTGAGCGAACTCCACGAACGTCAAATTGGTTGGCACCGAGCGTGGGCAGAGGACTTCCAGCAATTCCTCGAATCGAAGAATTTGAAGCCCATGACCGTGGACGAGTTCCTCTGGCCAATCGCCACTCCCGATGACATTCCAGAAGGCGGTTCGTCGAGTTCGAGAATGCCGACGAGCGACTGAGCGCACCGTGTTTCTTGATGCATCCACCTCGCTGGTTGGGGTTCACGAGGCATTGGTCGACGAGGACCGCGGACTGCTCCGACTCGCTCCTGGAGTAACACCGGGACACGATCTCTCGGCGTTCAACCTCCACAGCGTCCGCGAGTCGCTCTACGGTGCGATCCTCGACGTCGCTCGCGGGCAGGTCGACCGAGCGCTCCAGACCGTGCGCAACGTTCTCGAGCTCCAGTACGACGAACCGGGGACACCGTGGCACGGGACGTTCCCGGTCCTCGCTGAATCACCCCCACCCACACCAAGGGCTGCGGTGTGGGTGGACTTCGATCCGAATTGGCGGCAATTCATTGGCGTGGGGCTGGCGCTGTTCATCGAGCGAGCTGGCGATGGGCTCGACGCATCGTTCCGAGCGAGGATCGACGACGCCCTCGAGCGCTGCGTCGAGGGGGAACGAGATCGCCTGACCGTCGAGTACTCCAATCCCGCCCTGCTCCACGCCTGGCTCGCAGGCTGGGTTGGAGAACATCTGCGCAACGCTGCGGCCTCGGCGGTATCGGTCGAGTGGTGCAGCGCACTTCGGGCCCAAGTTGCACGCGACGGGGACCTCGCGGAGTACAACTCGCCGACCTACGACGGCATTGATCTGTTCGCCCTCGCCCTCTGGATTGGACGGCCGTCTTCGCAGCTCATGGCAGCGAGTGGTCGAGAAATCCTGCAGCGAGTGACTGCTCGCATGCAGACGCTCTTCCATCCCGAACTTCGCATCATCGCCGGCCCCTACCACCGCGCCTACGACGTCGACCTCCTTTCCAGCGTGAGTTTGACCGGGATGTGGTGGGCGGCACACGGTGCACTTGACACCCTGCCCGCGGCGTTGACGTCATCGACGGTGCACGTCCACGACCTCTACCACCTTCCGCTCCTCGAGATGGCCCTCGAGCAGACCGGCCCGCTCCTCGAGTGCGTGCCGGTCCTTGGAGCTCGCTCGCACGAGCAACGGTTCCCTGGGTCGGTCGCCACCTCGCTCGTCGTGCCCGAGGGGGTCATCGGTTTCGAATCGGGTAGACGGTCGACGTTCGCCATCACCCAGTACGCCCCCTTCGTCCTTGCCCTTCGAGGCACTCGTTCCAATCAGCCAGCGTGGCTGGCGGTGTTCGCAGACAGCGCGACCACGTCGCTCGACGTGACGCGGAGTGGTTCGTCCGTGCACGTGATCTCGTCGAGGAGCGATGGACCTGTAGCCGTGACGATCAGGATGAGCAGTGACGAACAGCTCCGTCCACTCCTCGCGGTGCCGAGCGGGGTTGCGACCACGATGGCCCCGGCCGATCGAGGGGGCAGCGCCCTCATCCTCGAGGCTGAGCGATCGCCCCTCGAGTTCACGATTGAGATTCCACCCATCTTCATGGAGTTCTTCGACGCCGAGTGAGGCTGGTAAGGTTGGAGGCCAAGCGGAGCATTGGCGCAGCCTGGTAGCGCAGCACCTCGACACGGTGAAGGTCGCAAGTTCGAATCTTGCATGCTCCACAGAACCGCTTCGGCGGCGACGCAGATGGGGGTGACGATCGTCACCCCCATTCGTGCATTCAGAGGGCTTCTCGAAGCGCCAACGCAGCGAGTGGCCGGTTCGTCGTCAGCACGGCAATAGGGCGTCGGAGCCACTTCTGCAGGTCTGCGTCGGCGTCGACCGTCCAGACCGCCACGGGGAGATCGCGTCTCCGACACCACCAGCGAGTCGGCCACCACGCGAGCGTCTGGTGAATGGCGATGCCGGTGGCAGCACAGGATCTGATGGTGGCCTCAGGGAAGAGCTCGCTGAGGCGAAGACGGAGCGTCGCCCATCGAGAGAGACCCGCAGCACTTCGGCCAATGGTGAGGTAGGCCGGGACGTCTGGGCGCTCTCTGCGGAGGAGGACAATGGAGGGAACTTCACCGGTGGTGACGAAGAAGGGTCGGTGGCGCTCCACGAGGGCGTCGACTGCTTCGAGCTCGTAACCAGCGTCCTTGAGGTCGTAGTGGACCACGATTCGGCGCTCAGGATCCTCTCGGTCGAGGTCGTCCAAGAACTGCTCGAGAGTGAAGACGTCCGTGCCGGCCAGTTTGGCGTCGGCAACGGGGCCGATGCCGGGGAGATCGGGATCGTGGACGCAGACCAAGATCCCATCTGCACTCTGGCGGACGTCGACTTCCACCATGGCAGCGCCACGTCGTGCAGCGGCGACGAACGCTGCTCGTGAAGCAGAGGGTTCGAGTTCACTGCCACCGCGATGCCACGAGATAGTGGGTGCAGCCATGGGGTCTCCTACGTCGAACTCGCCAGCACCGAGAGCTGGGTCGTAGCATCATGGCGCACGAGGAGGAATGATGACGACCGTCTTCACTGCCCGCACCATTCACACCATGGACCCATCGTGTCCAACGGCGACGGCGATTGCGGTCCGTGACGGTCGGATCCTCCACGTCGGCACCGAAGCCGACGTCGTTGGGTATCTGAGTGGTGGCGACTTCTCCGTCGACCGTCGCTACGAGGACTGCGTGATTGTCCCTGGATTCGTCGAGGCGCACGGACACCTGGTCTTCAACGGCTCCATTGGTGAGTACGTGTGGCTGGGCTACGACGACCGCATGCGACCTGACGGCACGGTGGCTCCGGGCTGTCGGTCGGTGGACGACGTGGTCGATCGCTTGGCCGCTGCGGCGTCGATTCGAGGGGGAGAGGGTTCGTCGGTCTCGGTAATTGGGTACGGCTACGACCCGACGTTCCAGGACAACTACTCGCTCAACCGACACGACCTCGACCGAGCATCGTCAATGGTGAAGATCTTGGTCATCAACGCCTCTGGTCACCTGGCCTACGCCAACAGCGCCCTCATGGAGGCTCGCGGCATCACCGCGGCAACGGGTGACCGTGGTGTCTTGAAAGATGCCGATGGCCTCCCACTGGGTGAGTTCCACGAGACGGCGATGGGCCTCCTCTTCGCGCCAGAGGACTTCGCCACCGCCGATCCATCGGTGCCGGTCTGGAACGGCGGGTGGTTGGCCCAACTCGCTGGCTGCACGACGATGACCGATCTGTCGATGGTGACCCTCGGAGGCGCCTTCGACACGCTCCTCGCCACCGCCAACCGAGCCGACTATCCCGTCCGGGTGGTCTACGCACCGTCGATGGCGACGCTCACGGGGATGATGGAGGGTGCAGCACTTTCTGATCACCTGAGCGGACTTCGCGATGCCAACACCGATCGGGTTGCGATGGGACCGCTCAAGTGGATCGCAGACGGCTCCATCCAGGGCTACACCGGCAAACTGCGCTGGCCCGGGTACTGCGGCGGCACGGATCACGGGTTCCTCATCTTGGATGAGGACCAGATCGTCGACCAGCTCCAACCGCTCCACGAGTTGGGGTTCCAGGCTGCGATTCACACGAACGGCGACGAAGCAACCGAGGTGACGCTTCGAGCACTCGAACGAGTCCTCACCGAAGCGCCCCGACCCGACCACCGCCACCGACTCGAGCACTGCCAACTCGCCTCGCGGGATCAGTTCCGTCGGATGGCGCAGATGGACGTGGGGGTGAACCTCTTCTCCAACCACCTCTTCTACTGGGGCGATATCCACCGATCCTCAACGGTCGGGCCCGATAAGGCGCGCCGGATGAACGCCGCTGCCACTGCGCAGCGAGAGGGTGTCCACTTCTCGCTGCACTCTGATGCCCCGGTCACCCCTGTTGGTCCACTGTTCACGATGTGGTGCGCGGTCAACCGCGTCACGAGAACCGGCGTGGTCCTCGGCGAGCACGAGAAGATTGCACCTGAAGCAGCCCTCGAAGCGATGACCCTCGGGGCAGCGTGGTTGCTCAAGATGGACGACGTCATTGGCTCGATTGAGGTGGGGAAGTTCGCCGATCTCACCGTGCTCGATGCCGACCCGCTGAGCGTTGACCCAATGGCGATCAAAGACATCGGCGTCGTCGGCACCGTGCTCAGCGGTCAGCCGGTTGTGCGCACCGTGCAGCCATGAGGGCCGTCCTCTGCACCACGCCGGGGTCGGTGCGAGACCTCGCCGTTGCCACGATGCCGTCGCTTTCGGTGCCCGACAACGGGGCTCGGGTCATGGTGGAGGCTGCAGGCGTCAACTACGTCGATGCGCTCTTCGTCGAGGGTCGCTACCAAATCAAGCCCAACCCACCGTTCACCCCCGGGAGTGAAGTAGCGGGAAGGATCGGCGAGGTTGGGCCGGAGTGGTCGGGGCCAGCCGTGGGGACTCGGGTGCTCGTGTCGTGTGGCATGGGTGGGTACGCCACCGAGGTGATCGCTCGACCGGGCCAAGCGGTGCCGATTCCCGAGCAACTCTCCGCACCGGCCGCAGCATGCTTCACGCAGAGTTACGCCACCGCCCTCTTCGCGCTCCGGACCCGCGCGCACCTCGCCGCTGGCGAACGCGTCCTCGTGCTCGGCGGAGGTGGGGGCGTCGGTCTGGCGGCCATCCAAGTCGCCACCGCGCTCGGGGCGACCGTGATCGCTCAGGGGTCCACTGAGGAGAAGCGAGACGCCGCACGTCGAGCTGGAGCATCGATCACCATTGGTGGCGATGCCACCACGCTGAAAGACGACGTGCGGGGATCGCTCGACGGTGGCGTCGACGTTGTGATCGATCCTGTCGGCGGGGCCTTCACCGGACAAGCGCTCCGCACCCTCCGAGATGGCGGACGCCTCGCGGTCATTGGATTCGTCGCTGGGCCCATCCCAGAGATCCCGACCAACCAGATCCTCCTGCGGAATCGCTCCGTTGTGGGGGTTGACTGGGGAATCTGGGCCATGACGAACCCAGCCGCCCAAGGAGCACTCCTGAGCGAGCTCCTCGCCATGGTGGAAGAAGGATCGCTCACACCAGCGGAACCGACGCTGTTCTCCCTCGATGATGCAGCCCTCGCTCTCCTCGCACTGCAGGAGCGACGCGTGGTGGGCAAGATCGCGCTCAGCGTCAGCGAGTAGGTCGGTCTCGTCGAGCGCCCAGCCACACTCGGGCTGCCATCGGCATGGTGACGGTTCCTTCGCTCGTCACATGGTTGGCGAGGAGATCTCGGCCGTGGTGGGCAATCGCTGCTCGTGCCGCATCATCGGCGGTGATGACGCCGGAGTAGGTGGCGAGCATGGCCACGAGATCCTCGGCAGAGCGCTCCCAACTCCACGAGATGGTGGTGGTCACTGGTTGATGGAAGAGCTCCTCATCCACGATGACTGCCGCTGGCGAGTAGCCCACACGGCTCTGGTCGTTGTGGGGCATGACCATGGCATCGCGAAGTCGGGCGAAGGCTGCAACCCAGTCGACGCGCTGGTCCAGGCCGTTCCAGACAATGGCGAGGCGACCGCCGTCACGCAGCACGCGTCCGATTTCTCTGCTAGCCGGTAGTGGGTCGAACCAATGCCACGCAGAGCACACGGTCACGAGGTCAGCGCTGGCATCGGGGAGCGGAATGGATTCAGCAGCGCCCGAGAGTGCGGTCACCGTCGGCGACCGTTGCGTGAGCACCTCGCGCATGGCGGCGTCTGGTTCAACGGCGGTGACGGTGCAGCCGAGGTCGACGAAGGTGCGGGTGGCGAGTCCAGTACCTGCTGCGAGATCGACCACCGAACTCGCCGCTGTTGCACCGCAGAACTCGGCCACTGAGCGGGGGAGCGGCGGCCGGACGCGGTCGTAGGCGTCAGCGACGCTGCCGAACGACAGCGCTCGTTGCTCCTTGGGGGCGCTCACTCGACGATGGGTCCGGGCGCGAGTCGTGTTTCGACGACCTCGCCACCGCGGCGCTCGACGCGGTAGGCGGCAGGACCCGCGACGGGATCGACGGGCCGATCGGTCAAGACGGCGACCGGCGTGGTGCCTTCGTAGAGGATGCCGGTTCGATCATCGGTTGCGTAGTTGACCTCTGGCATCGTCCCGTCGGCGACGAGGGAGTGGAGGAGTGGACGGCGTTGCGCTTCGGAGTCGTAGTGGACGCCGTTGCCGTAGGGGAGGAGGGCGAGGCCGTTGGTCACGGGTTGGAGTTCCGGCCCGAAGGAGTCGGTCGTCCCGCCGACGTGCCAGCAGATCGACCCCGCTGACACCCCGCCGAGGATGGTGCCCCGCTCCCACGCAGCTGCCATTGCCTCATCGATGTGGTGGAGGCGCCAGAGGGTCAACAAGTTGGCGACCGAGCCACCACCGACCCAGATGAGATCGGCGCTGCCGAGGATCTCCTCAGGGTTGCCACTCGGTTGGGGGAACACACGAAATGGGGTGACGTCGCACCCAGCAACCGCGAAGGCCTCGAGGCCGAGGGCGTAGTAGGTGGCAGCATCGCCGATCGCGGTCTCGAGGAGGCAGACACGTGGTCGGGTCTCGCCGGTCAAGGTGAGGGCGTGGAGGAGTTGCTCGGACAGCCTCCAGGTCATCTGCACTGGACCGGGAACCATGCCGCCGGAGGTTGCGAGGATTCGTCTCGTTGGAGCAGTCATGAGCCGATGGTATCGGTTGGGCCGAAACCTCCGGCGAGGACCGTCGACGATCGCGAGGGTCCACGCCACGCTCAAGCGATGGACGAGGCCTCGCCGAAGTGATCAAGGAGGTCATTGACATGACACAGTGGCCTATGGTCCTCGAGCGCAATGTGGCTTCGTTGGTGATTGGAGGTGTGGTGGAACTCGGCGATGACGTCTGCCCGAGCTGCTTCGCTCTCGGAGGGACGCACGTCGGCCTACTTCTCGGGCATCGTGCGGTTGATTCGTGGTCAAGACGAAACGACCTTCACTGGTCACCTCGGGCAGAAGCGAAGCGGTCACTACGGGAGTGTGACGGATCGCGCTCCCGCTCGCCGAGGGGGAATGAGGTTCCGTCTCCGCAGCCCGGGTGGTGACGAGGGACCCTCTCCATTGCTCCCAAAATGCCACCACCCCCGGGGAAGTCCCCGGGGGTGGTGCACAACGTTGAACAGTTCTGCCCCTACGACGCCCTGAGGTAGGCAGATGGCGACCATGCACTCTGACCGGCACTGTTGGCCGCCACGATGGCGAAGCAGTAGGTGTTCTTGGCCGTGGTGCCTTGGTAGGTGTAGGTCGGGGACGTGAGGCCCGTCGCCACTTCAGTCCACGAACCCTTGTTGGTGAGCTCTTCGACCTTGTACGTCACGGTGTCGCCTCCGTTATTCGTCGAAGCGGACCAGGTGATCGAGTACGAGCCGTGGTGATCAACGAGCACAGGGGTTCCAGGAACAGAAGGCTTCACCGCCGCTGCCTTCACCCAAACTGCCGTTGACCAAGCGCTTCGTCCAGCACTGTTCACCGCCACGATGGCGAAGGAGTAGGTGCTCTTGGCCGTGGTGCCTTGGTAGGTGTAGGTCGGGGAGGTGAGTCCGGTTGCCACTTGGCTCCACGAACCCTTGTTGGTGAGCTCTTCGACCTTGTACGTCACCGTCGCACCACCGTCACTCGACGGAGCTGACCACGTAAGCGAGATCGAGCCGTGGTTGTCGGTGAGCGATGGTGCTCCCGGAACTGAGGGCTTGGCGGCGACGACGGTGAAGCTCTGATCGGTCCCGTCTGCGCTCGTGAAGTTCGTGCCCGCTGCCACGTGAGCATCGAGGGTGCAGGTACCAGCGCCGACGTAGGAGACGAGGCCCGAAGTGGGATCAACGGTGCAGACACTGGTCGTGGAGCTGGTCACCGAGGTGGTGCCATCACCGGTGGTAGAAACCGTTGGGGTGAAGGAACCTCCATAGGCGGCAGAGGTGGGAAGGTTCGAGATCGATGGGGTCGACGGGGTCGACGGGGCGGGGAAGCCCAACGCCGAGACGAAGGCATGGAAAGACGATCCTCCGACGACGCAGGAAGTCGCCGAGGTGCACGACACGGAGTTGATGTAGGCGAATGCTTCGTTGCTGAGAGGAGCGATTACGGAGTCGGTCCACGTCGTGCCGTCAAAGACCGAGACGAAGGCTTGGTGGGCACTGCGGTAGAACCCGCCAGCTACGCAAGAGGTCGCCGAGGTGCACGACACGGAGTTGACGGAGGCGGTGCCACGGGTGTTGAGCGCACCGGCGACTTCGGTGTCGGTCCAGGTGGTGCCGTTGAACACCGAGACGAAGGCTTGGTAATTGCCGTACGAATCCTCGTATTGTCCGCCAGCCACACAGGAGGTGGCTGAGGTGCACGACACGGAGTTGATGTAGGCGAATGCTTCGTTGCTGAGAGGAGCGATTACGGTGTCGGTCCACGTCGTGCCGTCGAAGACCGAGACGAAGGCTTGGGTATCGGAGTTTGAGTCCGCGTAAGACCCGCCAGCCACACAGGAGGTGGCTGAGGTGCATGACACGGAGGCGACGTGGGCGCCGCGACCGGTGTTGAGCGTTCCGGCCAATTCGGTGTCGGTCCACGTCGTGCCGTCGAAGACCGAGACGAAGGCTTGGGTGTTGTCGTTCGAATCTGCGTAGTTCCCGCCAGCCACGCAGGAGGTGGCCGAGGTGCACGACACGGAGTTGACGGAGGCGTAGCCACCGGTGTTGAGCGTTCCGGCCAATTCGGTGTCGGTCCACGTCGTGCCGTCGAAGACCGAGACGAAGGCTTGGTAATTGCCGTACGAATCATCGTATTGTCCGCCAGCCACACAGGAGGTGGCTGAGGTGCATGACACCGAGGTGACGGCGGCGTTGCCACCGGTGTTGAGCGCACCGGCGACTTCGGTGTCGGTCCAGGTGGTGCCGTTGAACACCGAGACGAAGGCTTGGGGGATGTCGTTCGAGTCCGTGTAGTACCCGCCAGCCACGCAGGAGGTGGCTGAGGTGCACGACACGGAGATGACGTTGGCGAAGCCACCCGTGTTGAGCGTTCCCGCGACTTGGGCGTCAGTCCACGTCGGCGTCGGACTCGCACCGGCGCCGGGCGCTGCCACGGTCACCATGGCCACAACCGCTACTGCTGCGGTGACCACGCTGCCAAAGGATCGCATGAGTCGGTGTCGAGCGCTTCCGACGAGTGCGTGAGGGCGAACTCGTCGTAACGAACGCCGACTGCGCATCGTTCGAAGGCTGCGTGGAGCGGCGTCAATACTGGGCGTTGCTCTGGTCATCAGGTGCCTTTCGCTCGATCGTTCATGCGAGAACGATTCGTCGATACGACGGTACTCAGGCAGACGTCTCAGGCAGCGCTGAATTGGTCGATTTTGATCTGAACTAAATTTAATTCAGGAGGGTACGATGTCCTTGAGGTCAATCTCGTGTCGGCGTTGCGATACACCCCTATTCGGAAGAACGCTATGGAAGGTGAGTGGATGGGACGGTCTCCAGCGGACGGAAGCGATGTCCG
>Ga0214192_1002146_pt1 | contig 10424 bp, 12 predicted proteins | sample TroBogEpilimnion_44_FD_153030 | JGI IMG/M metagenome (GOLD analysis project Ga0214192, IMG submission 153030) | Freshwater microbial communities from Trout Bog Lake, WI - 29JUL2008 epilimnion | ecosystem: Environmental > Aquatic > Freshwater > Lake > Epilimnion/Euphotic zone | place: Trout Bog... | reverse complement strand
TGAACCGCTAATATTGACAGCTAAAGAAGTAATAGAACCACTTGCAGCGTTCAAAGGTACGGCAGTTGTGCCGATATAAAGCGATGAATTCCCCAATACACCACTCGGAATAGTGCCTGATAAATTACCAGCAGTTAAGCTGGTTAGACTTGCTCCTGAACCACTAAATCCTGTGGCTGTAAGAACGCCAGTAGAAGGATTAAATTGGTACTTAGTAGAGCTTGTATATTCAGTTGTAAGGTTTCCAGTTGTTTGATTAGCGAACAAAGGATAACGAGTTGCATTTGTAGTGGTGTCATCGGTAACAGTCGCATAGGAAGTAGGAGTTGTCCAAGTAGGAGCTCCTGCGCCATTAGAAGTTAAAACTTGTCCTGTTGTTCCTGCTGATAAAAACGATGTTGCTCCGCTTCCTGATTGGTAAGGAATATATCCTGCGCCACCGCCAGCTAAATTAGTTGCAGTTGTCGCTGTTGTTGCTGAACCTACCGATAAAGTCGATTGAGCAACATATTGAGGGGCAGATGCGCCAGCCGTCAATACATAGTTTGTAGTGCCTAAAGCTAGGAATGTAGTCGTTCCTGTAGAGGATTGATAAGGCAATGAGCCAGCAGCTCCACCAGCAATGTTTGTAGCACTTGCAGCCAAAGTAGCTGAAGCGACTGAGCCACTAACAATAGACCCTAAAATTGAGGTAATCCAGCTAGGATTTGAGTAGCTACCAGTGGTATATACGCCATTGGTTACTGTTCCTGCATTTCCTGTAACGCTAATACCCCAAGTACCAGAAGCTCCAGTTCCTGTTGTAGAAGGAGCTCCAATAGTATTGTAAGAAATAGTTTGCGCTACTGAACCATTAAAAGTTGTTCCTGAAGCTGCGCCTGTTCCACCATTGTTAAATGTCAGCGAATTAGGAGTATTTGCGGTTACTGTTGTAGAACCTCCTAAAGAAACAGCATTGCCATTAATTGTGATGCTAGAGTTCGCCAAATAGCTGTTAGTAATTGGAGTTGCGTTCCAAGTTCCAGCAGTTAAAGTGCCAACTCCTGTAATTCCAGTATAAGAACCGCTAATAAGGCTAGAAGCGATTGTTCCGCTAGTGATTTGGCTTGCTGCAATAGCAATAGCAGTAGCAGAAAGCGCAGTTAATTGACCTTGTCCGTTTACAGTTGCGCTTAAAGTATTGCTTGCAGAACCATAAGAGCCAGCAGTAACGCCAGTATTTGCAATGCTAAAAGTATTAGCACTAAGGGATAACCCTGTACCAGCGTAATAAGTATTCGAGCCTGAGAATTGAACCCAAGGCATTGCAGTTACATTAATTGTGCCTGTTTCAGTAGCGGTACAAACCCATCCTGTTTCTGCCTGACCGCCATTAAGAATGACTGTATAAGCACCTGGCACTTCAGACCAAGTGTCCATATCGGTTGCACGAGTCCAAGCACCTGATGAAGCTATATATATGCCGTTAAATTGACTAGAAGATTCATTTTTAACAAGAACTCTATCGCCAGCTAGGGTAGTGTAGCCATCAATCGTTTGAAGCCCTGACAGCGTTATAGGGGCTGTTGTAGCGCATTGACAAGCAGCTTTAGGGCCAAGACCTTGAGCTACTGTATCAACATAAAATTTGTTAGCAATATCATTAGCGTTAACAGGAGTTGTTGTAACTTGTCCTGTAGTCGTACTAATGTTAGTAAATGCTCCTGTTGACGGCACTAATGAACCGATAGGAGAGCTATCTAAAGTGCTATTGGTAATGGTTAACCCTGATTGAATAGGATTAACTTTTGCATAAAAAGGCTGACCCTGACCTATAAATGTCTGAAAATTGCCATAGACATCAAAATAAGCCTGAACTGGCAGTAGATTTTGGTCTACTGTGGAAGAAGGGCCAGCCATAATGCTCCTTAATAAGCTATTGCATTAACTAAAACTACATCACCAGCAGACATATTTGCAGCTATTCCAGTAGTTACAGAATAGCTAGTAAAAGTAATAGTTGTTGATGTACTACCAGTTAATTGCAAGAACAAAGTATTTCCGTTAGTAACATCAGCAGCAAATCCTAGCCATCCATTAGGGGCAGTAGGAAGTGTAATTGTTCCGTTTGCTGCACCGCCTGTACCAACTACGATTTTGAATGCAAAAGTGCTAACGGCTGTAACAGTAGGATTTGTGCCAAAACCAGCAGAAACTATAGGCAAAACTGATGTTGTTGCAAATAAATTGCCGTTTAAAGACAAAGAACTTGCATTAATAGGCGCAACTAATTGATTACCACCTTGACCAATTAAATTAGTGCAAACATTATTTGCATTGTATTGGGCTTGGACAGGCAATAAATTAGTTGAAACTGTTGAAGCTACTTGATTTGAGCTCATTATGAGATTCCTTCGCCTGGCGTAATTTCTACTGAAGTTGCTGCACTAGCTATAAACCAAGCATTCGGTGGAATAGAGCTAAATACACCAACACCATTAGCAGGAATCGCTAAAACATTCATTACAGGAGCACCAGCAGAAGGAGCAGTAGCAACAGGGGTTACTGTTGCGTCATTAGGCTCTTGAGGAGCCCATCCTACATGAACTAAGCTACTTGTAAGGTTAACAATGCGATAGCCTGACGGATATACATTGTTAGATGCTTTTACTTGAACGGCAGTTGTTCCTACTTGATAGGTTGCGCCAAAAGGTGCGAATGCTGAGTTATAGGCCATTGTTTTTTCCTTAGACTGAGCTAGTTGGCAAAGGCAAATTTTCAGGCTTAATAATTTGCAAGTAATAAACGCCAGCAACAGTAACAGCAGAAGCACCAGTAGCATTAACAAAATCTAATGCAATGGTATTTTGAGCAGTTACACGAGCATTTACACAAGCTACGCCTTTAGTTTGAGCAAAAGCAGTAGAAACAAGCACTACATTGCCTACTTGAACATCAGGAACAGTAATTGTTACTTCATCTGAAGAATCGGCAATAGTGGTTACTGGAAGGGTATATTGAATGACTGAGGAAGATAAAACATTTCCACGAGCAATAGTAGTAGATGACATATTTTTTCCTTTGAATAAGGTAAATCAATTATAGGGTATATAAGAAAAAAAGCCATACCTTTTGAGCATGGCTTTTTCCTTTACTTCATTAGTTTTTAGCTAAAGTCGTAACCATAGATGTAAGCATCTACAGTACCGACTGCGCCTGCTGCCGTACCAACATAAGCATACAAAGTTTGAGCCGAGAAAGCCAAAGTGCTTTCATAAGCTGTAGCTACTGTAGTGCCTAGCAAAGCTGTATTGTTGGTCAAAGTAGTAAGAGCAAAAACTTCAGTACCACTTCCGCTTGCACCGCCTGGAGCAGTATAAACAGAAATAACAGCAGAGCTAAGGTTAGCTACTGCTCCTGCGTTGTTCGCATTAGTGAAAATAATGGAAGTTGGCAAGTAGTTATTAGTGTTATTAACTGGAATTGCGGTAGATGCTACAGAGTTAGCATTAATCCCTTTAACAACGGCTAACAAGCGTAATGCTTGGTCAGTCGTTACATTCGAGGGATGAGCTGAAGTAGTTACTGCTGGGCCTGGATTAGACATAATAGTTTCCTTTCGTTATCCGTTAGTTATTAAGCTGCAACTCGGCAAGCGAGTTCTGGATAGAGAGGAGCCCAGCCATACAGGACATCAACACGAGTTGGAATAGAGTCGTTGTTAATGGTGTATTGACGAACTACACGCATTGACAGACCGATTTCCTTGTCGGAAGCACGACCAGCAAAGTGAACGCCTTCAGGCAACTCAAGGTCAGCCATAGCCATTGTGTAAGCATTGCGGTGCATAACGATGTTTTGTGGAGAAACGATACCATTTCCACTTGCATTGTATTGTGATGCAAAGAATGTTACAGCAGCAGTTGCTGATGGATTAGGGATGCTCACATTCTGGAACTGACCGCCATAGATAACAGCAGGAGATACAGTTACTTGAACGCTTGAACCTGAAGCTACAGAAACAGCAGACTTCACTACAAATGAACGCAGTTTGTTTGTGCCGTAAGCTTGTCGGTTTTGTGGGTTAACTGCATAAACACCAGCGATTTGGAATGTATCACCAGCATTCAAGTTGATAGTACCAGTATTGGCAGCAGTCAAAGTGATTGTTGATGTTTGAGCCCAACCGCTATTCAAGAAACCAGCAGCAGTAGTTGTTGCAACAGAAGCAGTAACAGTAGCTGTTGAGAAGTTACCAAAAGTTTGTGAAACGATGTTTTGGTCAAGCTTCCAATTCATACCGCCTGAGTCACGACCCATCAAGCCTTTTGTATATTGGCTAGAGATTTGCTCAGTAGGAACGAACAAGCCTTTCAAGCTGTCAACGATAGTTGCAGATGTAAATGGCTCAACGATGCAAGAACGGCGACCATCACGAGGAGCACCTTCAGAATCAAGGTAAGCCTGTGCTGACAAGTATGTATACAAGCCAGTTGGAGGAGTTCCAGCAGTACCAACGATGTTAGCTGTGTTCAAAGCAGCAGTCGTAGTACCATCAAAGTCAATTTTATTCGCAATTGCAGCACATTCTGTTACTTCGGCTTTCGCTTACTGACCCTTTCAGGCGGAGCAACTTCTTCGAATCGCTCTCTAGAACTTTTGTTTACATCAAGTTGCGTTCTAGTTCAGACTATCGCATCCTCCGTAGAGGCCTTCCCACTTAGTCGTTCAGGCTGTATTTAAACTTGCCCCTTGTTGTCCACTTCTGGAGTTCCAAGTCAATCAGGGATGGTTTTCCTAGCTCTTAATGAACTAGGCCGCTACTGTTAACGGCTGGCTTCAAAATGCGGTCACTAAACATATCAAGGCTTAATGCCAAGTCTTGTGTAGTAAATTGAGTATCAACGTGGAACTGAGTGCTTAAAGTAACTGGAACTGAAGTTTCGTTCAGGTCTTCTACGTTCAAAGCTGGGCCAGTAGTACCGATAAAACGGCCTGGTCTGCGTACGTTAACTGTTGCGCCAATTTTTGCGCCAACTACGGCAAATTGGTCATCATAGTTGCGGTCAACTTCTGATGTAAATGTTAATTCGTTTTCGAGAACCATCAACGCTTCGTTGGTGATTTTCGAGATAGTTAATAAGGTATTACTCATTTTAAATCTCCAAAAAAATTAGGTTTATCTAACCTTACCAGCCTGTCTTGCAGCTTTCCATTGAGCATAAGTTCCATGAAATTCACCATTGGTGTCTACTAGAACATCTGCGCCAACTTTTCCACCACTTAACGGCCTGATAGGGTCAGGTGCTTTACTTTCCGAAACTACGGCCTTTTGTTTTTCAGCTTTAGGAGGCTTTACTTCCTTTGCTTCAAACTTAGCTTCCAGTTTGCCTATTTCTCTAAGAGCTTTAACTACTGGCATTTCTGTCAGTCGTTTAGCAAAGTCCTCATCTGATGCCAAGAAATATAGGAGTTGTGGGCCTACATCACTCTCTAAGATTGAATCTCGTATTTCGTCACTTACGACTACATTACTAGATTGAACCATTGCATCAAAATCAGGCAAATCAGCCTTCGCTTTAGCTATCTTCTCATTCCAAGATTGCAAAACCTTTTCTTGAGCTTCTTTTGCTTTGCGCTGTGCTTCCTCTGCATCCCTTTGCTTCAAAGCATTTTCCGCACTCCATTCTGCTAATGCCTCTGCATATTCAAAGGCATCATTAAACTGGCTTGCTTGGGGTTTACCCTCAGCTTTTACAGTTTCCTGTTGTGGCTGTTGGACATTCCCTGCTTCATAACTCTTTAGCTTTTCTCTAAGTTCACGAGCTTCAGCTTCCGCTTGTTTGGCTCTTTGTGTAACCTTATCGAAACGCTTATTAAGCTTATCCTTCTGCTTCTCAGGCTTTTGTTCCTTAGCTTCTCCCTCTGCTTCTGGTTCACTCTGCTCTGCGCTTTGCTCTGGCTCTGAATCTTTCTTTACAGATTCAGCCTCAGAAGGCTCTGCTATGTCAGCTAAACCTAATCTTTCTGCATAAAAGGTTGTTGCGTTTTCTGCTGTTACTACATTACTTGCTTCTCTTACTTCTGAATCGGCCATGATTTCTCAAGCTCCTGATGTTAATGTTACATATATACAACTTTAAATAATTACTGTCTATTTTTCTTTACCAGCTTTTTTAGCTTCTTTCATCAAAGCTTTTTGTTGCTTAAGCTGGTCTTTGTCCATTCCTTTAAATGGGTTCTGAACTTCAGGCTCATATTTCTTTCCTGCTCTGCGAGCCATTTCCTTCATTTTCCACTCTAAAACATTGTCACTAGTTACTGTTGGCATGGTTTCCTCCGATTAAATGCCTCTTTCGACTGCTTCTGCTTCTGCTTCTTTCAAATCAGTCATGTTCATTTGAGCCAAAACTAGGGCTAATTGCGCCTTCATTTGCTCAATTTCTTTCTGTGTTTCAGTCTTAATTACTGTGTCATGAGCTGCAGTATTAGTACGCAAGTGCGTATCTTCCCTGCGAACATCAACTTCCATGCGCTTGCGTTCAGTTTCAGCCTCTTGCTTCTGTTGCTCAATGGAAGCTCTGTATTTCATGTCCATTTGAAGCTGTTGTAACTGTTGCTGAAGCTGTTGCATCTGCATCTGTTGTTGCTTAATAATCATCTGCGCCTGTGGAGGAACTTCAGATTTATCGTCAATTTGAGCCAATGGGTTAGCAGCAGCCAAGCGGTCAGCAATAATGTCTGCGCCTGGGAAGTCCATGTTACGGAAGATTAAATCGCCAGCTTGTTGCATCAAGTTAGGGTCAGAAGGCAATAGAGCCATCATGTTTTCTACTGCTTCTTGGCGTTTCGATGCGTAGCCAGGGCCAGTTTCCATAACGATGTCATATTCGCCTACAGTTACATCGTTCAGAATCTTCTCAATTCCTTGCTCATCGACTGTTTTTTGGTTTAGATTGACCAATTCGCCTTTGCCGTCATCGCCAATAATGCGTAAAACTCTATCTTCAGAGTAAATATGCGGAATTAAGTCTAAGCAAATACGACCAGATTGACGGATTGAACGAGTCAAATTGTCGTAATAGTGGAAATTGGTCATATCGGTCTGCTGTTGCATACCATTTAACGCTTTTCCACTCATGTTTCCTGTCGGAAGCTGGCTTGGGTCGTAAATACCTACGACTGCCATCAAGTCTGAGTTTAGACCTTGCAAAGCTGTAACCATTCCAGTAGGAGGAGGTTCAGGCTGAATACGAGTAGGAGGAGGAGCTGGTCTGCCTTCGCTATCAGTTTGCTTGTAGCGTAAAACAGGCATGGATTTCACATTGGCTGTGTTCCATTCCATTTCATGCCCTTCATCCTGACCTTCAGCAAGCAAATACTTAGCTTTAGGAGCAAGGGCTACTGACTCGGTAAGAGCCGTAGACCAAAAGTTATACATCCTTTGTGGGTCTTTAGCCATGCGAGTAAGACCGAATTTCTTCTTCTTACTGTCCACAATGAGTTGCTGACCATAAACAGGCACAACAGGAATGTATCGACCTACCCAATCCTTTTGTTCAAGGATTTGCATCCCTGTTAGCTTGCACCATTTAATTTGCTTTTTAATGGTTTCACGCTTGGAAACGACATAAATGCCAGCATCTTGCAAGATTGTTTCAGGTGGCTTTTCATCTTCGTAGCAAGTTGTTCCATCGGACAAAAGCAACAATTTCATGCGCTTATGCTCGGTGTAAAAATACTCGGCAATGCGAATATCTTCCTTGGTAATCCATTCTGACTGAGAATCGCCAGTTCCACGAGGATTAAAACCGCCTCCATCGTCTGCGCCTGGATACATCTTGCGGAAAGCTTCTTTGCTAATGACTTCAGTAATCAAGCATTTTTCTGCATCTGAGCCATCAGGTTCATTGGAATTAGGGTCAAAATAGACCATAAATGGGTTTTCAATGCGCTTGATGTAGATTTCTTGATACATCGCATCAGGTCTTGGGTAGTCATGAACGATACGCCAAAAGCCCCATCCCATACGAACTGCAAAGTCAAAAGCATTGTCATAAGCTGCATCTGCATCTGATTGGTTCTCAATATGGCGCAAAATGCCTGTAATGGTTTGAGCTACTTTCTCATCAGATTCGGTATTCATGCCATGCGCCTTCATGCGAGGTCTTTGCTGGCGTTGTTGGTTAGCAATCTGACGGCAATACGCATCAATCTTGTTGATGGTCAAATAAGGACGAGATTCTAGTAGTCGAGAGTTCTGAATCTCTACAGGCCATTGGTCGCCACCGGCGAACTTTAAGTCATCTAGTGCTTCAACTCGGTTATTAGAATCGTTATCGGAACAGAAACGCAAGAAGTCTTTAGCTTCTTGGATAATTCCTGATTCATAATCATCGCCATATTGAGTGGAATATATGCCACCATTGCCTGAGTCGTAGACTGCCATAGTTATTCCTTAATTAAGGTTTTGCCCATTCTATCCCATCCATGAGGAAATGCCCATATCAATAGGCTTTCTTTTAACAACTTTTTTCTCTTGAATCATGAGCCCAATATAGCGGAAAGCATCTGCTCCATGCGAATAATTGTCATGAACTGGCTTTAAGCTGAACGCTTTCGTATCAGGGTCAACATCGTATCTGTAATGGCGCAAGCAATCTAATCCTGCTGCCGTATTGTTTTTATCAAAGTAACACGATGCAAAAATAGTTCTTGCAGCGTTAATTGAATCCGCAATAGGCACTTTGCCAATGATTCTGACATTAAATCCTGAAGCCCTTACGATGTCCTCTAAGCTTCTGCCATTGGCAGCCAAAGTCTTATTCTGAGCATCATGCGGAAGGTAGAGAGTGTCATAGACATAGCCAAATGTCTGCATCCGAGCCAATATTTCGCTGATTGTGGTCTGAGTTGTTTCAAAATAGCGAATGAGCCTGGTTTCCATTCCTACGAACTGAACGAACCAAATCGCAGTTGCATCAGCCCATCCAATATCAAATACCGCCATTACTGGCTTAGTTGCATCGTATGGAACATTAGTGATTCTGCCGTCTTGCTCTGCCCTAGACATTTCTTTGCCAAAGACTGCGCCATCAATAGTTGACCTTGTGAAACCTTCCCAAACATTTTGATAAGCCTCAAAATCCCTTGTTTTTAGGTTTTGGCGTTCAATATCCAATACTTCAGGAAACCAAGGATTATCGTTCCAATTAACCTTTTGGACTACGGCATTATCAGGAGGGCTGATAACGAATCGTTTGTAGGTTTCGTCAGTTGGCAGCTCTGGGTTAAAAGTAATCCAAATCTCAGAGTTTTCCTTACGAATAGTAGGAATCAAAATATCCCAAGAAATAGCCGTAATATTGTTTGCCTCCTCGCACCAACAGTAATCTATTCCTTCTATACTTTTTAGACCATTTACATTGTTTTTGATGCCAGCAAAGATAAACTCTGTTCCGTTTACGCCTCGAATAGAGCTTTGAGTTATCTCGTACAGGCTTTCTAGCTTTAGATTGTAGATTTGGTCACATAAGAGCTTATGAACCGAGTCTTTAATAGAAGTTTGAAATTCCCTAGCGCATAGGACTCGAATGGTTCTTGTTGCTCCTATGCAGAGTAATGCTCTAGCTACAGAATGGGATTTTCCTGCTCCCCTTCCACCATAAAGGATTCGATAACGACTGTTCTTTGGTTCAAATAGGCATTTAAGCTTTGCAGGAAATTGGGGCCAAATGACCCCTTTTTCGTCAATCTTTGTTTCCATTAGGCTCTACAAAACTCATGGCTATTGCGCTTACTACTGTTCCGTCAGAAGAAGTAATGTCTGTAGTCTGTTGAGGCTTTCCTTCAACTCTATCCATAATCATGTTCAAAGCAGCAAGACTTCCTTCTTCAGCCTCTTTAAATATTCCCTCGATAATTCTTTCCATCTTCTCAGGATTCTGAACGATAAAACGCTTCATCTGCTCAGTAAAAGGCTTCTTCTTCGCATTTTGGTTTCCCTTCATGCTTTCGGAAATTTTCTGTTTAGTTTCTAAGTCCATGATTTTAATAACAAATAAAGTTAGTAATCAGTCACTCATTTGCCATGCTATCAGAATTAGCTTCTGCTTGGTCTACATCAGCTTGAACTTCTGAGCTGTTTTCTATATTTTTCCATTGGTCTTGGAGCTCTTGTGGAACTCCAGGCTGGAAAATAAGTGCGTTCATGTCCGCTTGCACTTCTTCAATGCTTTGCGGAACAGGATACGGCAGATAGATATTAGGCGCAGTCATGCTGGTTGTTCAGGTTCTGCTGGTGTTTCTACAGGAGCAGGAGTTTGTGCGCTTGCTTGTGGCAATGCTTGACCATGAATCTTAGCGATTAAAGGGGCTACTTCTTCGTAAGCACCTTTAGCTAGATGTTTTAGGGCTGCTTCTACTTCTTGTAGTTCTAGGGATAA
>Ga0214192_1002141_pt1 | contig 10432 bp, 12 predicted proteins | sample TroBogEpilimnion_44_FD_153030 | JGI IMG/M metagenome (GOLD analysis project Ga0214192, IMG submission 153030) | Freshwater microbial communities from Trout Bog Lake, WI - 29JUL2008 epilimnion | ecosystem: Environmental > Aquatic > Freshwater > Lake > Epilimnion/Euphotic zone | place: Trout Bog... | reverse complement strand
GAGCTTTCTGCTGCATGGGGCTACGATGTATATGACTGTAGATAGCAGTCCAGTGCATATACCGCTACAGGAGATATGTCTCCAGAGTCTCGCGATACCTGACTCTCAAAAATTACAATTGCTGCAGTCACTTGGCATACTGGTATATGACTCATCTAAGGTACCTGATATTTGTGCCTACTCTCTGCCATATGCGGAGCTTAATACCTATGCCAGCACGGGAAACTGCCCCGACTGCGGAGCAGAAGGCCACAAATACAATCTGAATATTCAGGTCAATGGCAAAACCATTACATCATACACCACTATCCCATACGCCACAGGTATTGAAGGTCTGAGCATACGGGCAGTGCCTAATGTCGACTCCCTGGTGAATGTGCTGGTGACGCTTCATGTACCAGCCACGACAGGCAATTTCATCCGATACTGGACCAAGCGCAATGAAGAGCCTTTTTATACCTCAGCTACCGGCTCCGTCTATGATAACCTTACGCTCGCTGGCCAAACCATCACCCTCCCCGTCCAGCGCGGTGAGCCGGCCTATATCACCAATCCCGATCCAAATACTTTTGGCTACTTCTGGAAGGGCGACACTGTGACGGTGAAGTGGGCAAGTATTGACAGCAGGACTTTTGACTTCTTCAATACACTGGAGAATGACGGCGGGGGCAGCCCTTTCTCCTCATACATTCGCGTCAAGTCAAACGTAGTAGGCGACAGTGCCATAGGCGTGTGGGCGGGGTATGGAGCTAAATACTATACGATCATAGTGCCGAAATAGCTTCTTCCGGTACAGGTTCGTATCCTTTGCTTACCTTTGCAGACCAATGACAGACCACAAGACGCAATGGCTCGATGCACTAAATCTCAGCCTTAGCAATAATACCTTCGTCAAGATCAGCCTCGGCCACTACAAAGGGGCCGAAGCCGGACTGAAGAATATCTATATCAAAAAGGTCCTGATCAAGAGGGAAGAGAAACTCAGCTTTACCTACCGCTACCAGACTAAGGACATTGTCAAGAACTATGTAGTCGAAGAAGCGATTTCCTATTTGCTGGATGCGATCAAACCTGATGGCTTCCGGACTGCATTACTTTTTAACACCGAGGCTGATTTATTTCTGGAATACCTGAATGGGGACAAAACCTCGTTGAAAAAGAAGCCGGCATCATATCCCACAGCACCATCTCTCGACCATGATAAGCAAAAGCAACGCCTCATAGAATCACAGGGCAAACACTACCTCACCGAACTCCGCATCACCGACGACTCAGGCAAGGTCTACAATGCCACTCAGGACAAATACAAACAGATCAATCACTATATCGAGATACTGAGTTCTCTATTGAAAGAGCTACCTCCAAATGATACGCTGAAGGTAGCGGACATGGGCGCCGGCAAAGGTTATCTAACCTTCGCTCTCTACGACTATCTCGTCAATACGCTAAAGATCAAAGCCGATGTGACGGGAGTGGAGTATCGCCCAGATCTCGTCACGCTCTGCAATGATATCGCACAGCGCTCAGCTTTCGATGGACTGCATTTTGTGCAGGGCTCGATACAGGACTACGACGGCGCCGGAGCTAATGTTCTTATTGCCCTCCATGCCTGCGATACCGCCACCGACGATGCTATCGCCAAAGGCATAACTGCAAACGCTGATCTCATAGTCGTGGCACCCTGCTGCCACAAGCAGATACGCCGCGAGATTGAGAAACATAAACACAGAAATGAACTGGATTTCCTGATTAAACATGGTTTGTTCCTTGAGCGTCAGGCGGAGATGGTCACAGATGGCATAAGAGCATTAATACTGGAATACTTTGGCTATTCGGTGAAAGTCATTGACTTCATCGCAGACGCACATACCCCAAAGAATGTAATGTTGATAGGCGTCAGGAATCCGAAAGCACCGCAAAAGAATCCGGAGATTTTAGAAAAGATCAAAGCGTCTAAAGCTTTCTTTGGGATAGAGAGGCATTATCTTGAGGGATTGGTGGGGATGATGTAATTCAACTTCTTTGTCATTTCGAGCCGGCTGTTTTGCGAGAAATCTTTCTTAGTGTTCCTGGTTCGCACGAGAAAGATGTCTCACTTTCGTTAGAAATGACCATGCAATAGTTATTGGACATTACTCAAAATCTGCCTAGCCAGCTGAGCCGATTGTACCTTCAATTCTGGTACCGCAGTCGTCTCCCAAAGTAGCCCACGTAAATTCCCACCCAGAGTATAAAGGGTTGGATGTGCTTTGCCATCCTTGTCGATCAGATTCCATTGATCTGTCACATCCATACCAATGCGGAGCTTGTCTGGCTGTATGAGCCCCTTAGCTACTAAAGCCAGTAGCAAAGGATCTTCGGACTTAGTGATGTCGATATGTGGGCCTGTGCTATTGACTACCAGACCGACATTCAGCTTCTCTTCTTTGCCGGTAGTTTTACTCAGGTAGGTCACAGCAGCGCCCCGGTCGTCTTCGCTGATGCTGATCAGTTTAGCTTTGTGGACTATGAGGCTGCCCTTGAGCTGGAGCCTGCTGACATAGTCGTATAGCTGTGGTGCGATGCGATGGCGTATCTTACCCCATATAGTCCTCATATCGCGCAGGAATGTCTCTTTATCCTCATGGCGCAGCGCCTTCCATATTTTGTGTGTATGTGGACGCAGAGAGTCGGCGATAGGCTCTACAGATATGCCCAGCTTATGCAGGGCATGGGCATGCTTCATGAATTTGATGTTGATATCAGCCAGTGTATAGGGCTCCTGTAGTTCATTGATGAAATCTTTGTACTCCAGATGATTGTGCCTATGTGGCAGCACGGCCCAGCCGCTTGGGGAGAGGGTATGGATATGGCCGCTATATCCTGTGGCCATGATGCTAATGACCAGATCTACTGTAGTCAGTCCATTGCCAATGATCAGGATGTCTTCATTCTGTTTGATGTGCGCAGTCACATCTGTCAACCACGGGTTTTTGATATACTTTTTGCTGGAGTAGAATGCCGCATCTTTGATCGGTGGATTAGCCGGAGTTTCGTTGCCGGTGGCCAGTATCACATAGTCAGCATGTATGGCAGGCTGCGTTTTTAGTTTGACAGTATACCCGTCTTGACTTTTGTCGATATCCACAGCGCTATCATAGATGATATTGACTTTGGTGTTGGCGCGTTTTGTTTTCAGCGCCTCTTCCCAGAGGGAGTTGAAGTATTGACCATATATTTTGCGAGGCAAAAACGCCTTGCCCAGAATATCCTTGTTCATGGCCTGATACGCAGGCTGTGTATGAGCCCAGTCGAGAAAATGGTTCGGATCGTCATTTATAGCGCTCATTTTGGCCGCGGGTACGTTGAGCAGATGCTTGAGGCTCTTAGTACTATATGCCGGCCCTCTGCCAAAAGTATCTTTCTCATTGATCAGGTGGATAGAGAGGGGAGAGGTGGCTCCTTTGATCAGGTGGTAGGCAGTCATCAATCCGCTGAAACCAGCGCCGATGATAGCTATTCGGGGAGTTTTATCTGAGTCGGGCATCGTAAGAAAAAGGAGTTTGAATATTGTTAAAAACCGCCGGCCAAGATAGTGATTCGAATCGTAGATATTTAATATACGGAAACTGATTTTCGGCATATACAGTATTTATGCCCGCTGATTTTACTCATAGATTTGTCTCTAGTCCATTTGTTTTCTATTTGTTGATAAAATCGTTGTATAATTGAGCGGGTATCGTATTTTTGCCTACGCTGTTTGATAAGGAAATTCGAACCTTATCGATATGTTGTACGTTCTGAATACTAAACTTTAATACTAAACGTCTGCCATGGATGCCTCACAGGTCAATTATATACCGGTAATTATACAAAGCGTGTTTGCTGCAGGGTTTGTGGCTCTGATGCTTTTTCTTTCTCACATAGTGGGTCCACGCCGCAGCTCAAAGATCAAAGATGATAGCTTTGAGTGCGGTATCAAGTCCTACGGCAATGCCCGTATTCCCTTCTCTGTCAAATATTTCATCGTAGCGATCCTGTTCGTTTTGTTTGATGTAGAGGTGATTTTCCTTTATCCATGGGCGGTGAATTTTCGCACCCTTGGTTTTGTAGGCTTGTATAAGATGTTTTTGTTTATGGGTATGCTGCTCATAGGCTTCTTTTATATCCTGAAAAAAGGTGCATTGGACTGGGAATAAACAAACGTTAAAGACCGTATGGGAGCGGCTTTCAGGTCGTCTACCTATCAAAAGAATATCATGAAAGAAGGAATAGATACTAACAATAGCGACGTAAAAATGGTCGCAGCTCCTCCGGGAATCGAGGGCGAAGGTTTTTTTGCTACCAGCCTTGATGCTGTGATCGGCCTCGCACGTTCTAAATCTCTCTGGCCACTGCCTTTCGCGACTTCATGCTGCGGCATCGAGTTTATGGCTACGATGGCATCGACGTATGATATCGCACGTTTCGGATCTGAGCGTCCGAGCTTTTCGCCACGCCAGGCAGATATGCTGATGGTCATGGGTACGATCTCAAAGAAACTCGGCCCTGTACTCCGTCAGGTATACGAACAAATGGCTGAGCCTCGTTGGGTAATCTCTGTCGGAGCATGTGCCTGCTCGGGTGGTGTATTTGATACCTACTCAGTGCTGCAGGGTATCGACAAGATCATCCCTGTGGACGTATATGTGCCGGGCTGTCCACCACGCCCTGAGCAGATCATAGACGGTGTGATGAAGCTGCAGGAACTCGTGAAGAACGAGCCTCTGCGTCGCAGAAACACACCGGAGTATAAGGCCCTCCTCGCCAGCTATGGAATAACTGTAAACTAAACCAACGATCTACGTGAGTCTGACTAAAGAAATAATACTGGAGAAGATAACCGCAAAATTTGGTGAAGCGGTAAAGGTAGACGCTGAGTCACTGGACTATACAGCAGTCGTGATCGATGCAGCCAAAGCCCATGATCTGGTGAAGTACCTGCGTGATGAGGAAGGATTCAATTTCCTCACTGATGTTTGCGGAGCGCACTTTCCCGAGAACGATAAAAATGCTCAGTTTGCCGTGATTTATCATATGCATAACTGGGTAGATCGTTTCAGGATCAGGATCAAATCATTCCTCAACGGGGAAAATCCAGTGATCAACACGGTCACAGATCTCTATCTGTCTGCCAACTGGCAGGAACGCGAGACCTATGATTTCTATGGTATAGAATTTAAAAACCACCCTGACCTGCGCCGGATACTGAATATGGACGAGATGGAGTCATTCCCGCTGCGCAAGGAGTTTCCGCTAGAGGATCAGGGCCGGACGGACAAGGATGACCGCTATTTCGGCAGATTGCCACAGACCAATAATTTGCCTAACAACAACTAAGCAGGAGAAATCCAATGAGTCAATATACACCGCTTACTAAGAAAATAGAAGACCGCTACAACGAGGAGATACGCCTCCGCGAAAATGAAGACGGCAGCGAACTCTCTATCCTCAATCTCGGTCCCTCACATCCGGCTACGCATGGTATATTTCAGAATGTGCTGCTCATGGATGGCGAGCGTATCGTAGATGCAGAGCAGACCCTCGGCTATATCCACAGGGCATTTGAGAAGATAGCTGAAAATCGTCCTTTCTACCAGATCACCCCGCTCACAGATCGTATGAACTACTGTTCGTCGCCGATCAATAATATGGGCTGGTGGCTGACAGTCGAGAAACTACTCGGAATAGAAATCCCTAAGCGCGTACAGTACATGCGCGTGATCGTGATGGAGCTATCACGTATAGCCGATCACATCATTTGCAACTCTATCCTCGGTGTGGACTCCGGAGCTTTCACAGGCTTCCTTCATATCTTCCAATACAGAGAAAAAATCTACGAAATATTCGAAGAAATATGTGGCGCCCGTCTGACGACCAATATGGGACGTATGGGTGGATTTGAGCGAGACTGGAGCGATGCTGCATGGGCTAAGCTTGATAAATTTATGGTTGATTTCCCGCTCGCATGGGAGGAGTTTGACCGCCTGCTGACCCGCAATCGCATCTTTATGGATCGGTGCATCGGTACTGGCGCTATCAGTGCAAATCGAGCTATCGAGTACGGTTTCACAGGTCCTAACCTGCGCGCGGCTGGTGTCGACTACGACCTCCGTGTAGCAGAGCCATACAGCAGTTATGAAGATTTTGAATTTGATATACCCGTAGGTACCGCAGGTGATACATATGATCGCTATATGGTGCGCCAGCAGGAGGTGCGGGAGTCGCTCAAGATCATCCGCCAGGCACTCGACAAGATGCCTAAAGAAGGCGGCTATCATGCCGACGTACCGGACTACTATCTCCCTCCGAAACAGGATGTATACAACAACATGGAAGCGCTCATCTATCACTTCAAGATCGTGATGGGAGAGATACCGGTACCGAAAGGTGAAGTGTACTCGGCAGTCGAAGGTGGCAATGGGGAATTAGGTTTCTACCTGATCAGTGATGGCAGCCGTGTACCGTTCAGGTTGCACTTCCGGAGGCCATGTTTTATTTACTATCAGGGATTCACCGAGATGATCAAAGGGCAGTACCTGTCTGATGCTATCCTCATTATGAGTTCGATGAATGTGATCGCGGGAGAATTGGACGCTTAAAGAAACAATGATGACTAAAGATAAAGCCATAGAGACGATCAAAATGATGCCGGAGCAATTCGACTTAGATGCTCTTATGGAAAGGCTGTTGTTTATCGAAAAAGTAGAAAAAGGCCTGGAGCAGCTAAAGAATGGACAAACGCAAACACATGACGAGGTAAAAAAGATGTCAGATAAATGGGTCAAATAATCTGGGCTGATATTGCTACTCTCGATCTGAAAGAGATTTATGAGTATATCAGCGAAGATTCGGAATTATATGCACGAAGGCTAAAGGATAAATTAAAGAGTAGAAATACTTCATAAAATGCCAAGAGCTGGTAAAATTGTTGTAGAATTTGAAAATGAAAACATTCGTGAACTGATAGAAGGAAATTATAGAATTATATATTTTGTTTCGGAAGATAAAATTGAAATAGTCAGAATACATCACGGAGCAAGATTATTGAAATAAGAATTTTAAAAATGAGTTTAGCGGAAATAACAAATGAGCAGGTAGTATTCAGCGAGAGGCTGATGAAAAGGATAGATGAGCTGAAGTCTCACTTCCCTGATGACAGAAAAAAATCTGCCCTCATCACCGTGCTGCACGAGGCGCAGGACGAGCACAATAACTGGCTCAGCGTACCAGTCATGGACAAGGTGGCGGAAGTATTAGGCATCAAACCTATCGAAGTATATGAAGTCGTCACATTCTACTCCATGTACAATCAGAAACCGGTAGGCAAATACATGTTTGAATTTTGCCGTACCTCATGCTGCGCCACTCGTGGAGCGGAGGATATGATGGAGTACACATGTAAGAAACTCGGTGTCGAAATGAATGAAGTCACGGCTGATGGATTGTTTCAAGTCAAGGGCACAGAGTGCTTAGGAGCATGTGGTTATGCTCCGATGCTTCAACTCGGAGATTACTATCACGAGTTTCTGACACCTGCAAAAATGGATCAGCTGATAGAAGATTGCAAAGCGGGGAAGGTAGAATTATTGAGCAAAGTATAAATCACGTCAGGTGGGAAAGAAAATATTATTAGAACACGTCAATGTACCTGGTATACAGGGATATGATGTCTATCGTCAGATGGGAGGCTATCGCTCCGTAGAGAAAGCCCTCAAGATGGCTCCGAACGATATCGTGGAGGAGGTCAAGAAGAGCGGTCTGCGTGGTAGAGGAGGGGCTGGTTTCCCTACGGGAATGAAGTGGAGTTTCATTGACAAGAAATCAGGCCGTCCACGTCACCTCGTGTGTAATGCAGATGAGTCGGAACCGGGCACGTTCAAGGACCGCTATCTGATGGAGAAAATCCCGCACCTGCTGGTGGAGGGCATGATCACGTCAAGCATCGCACTGGAGGCACACCTGTCATACATCTATATCCGTGGTGAGTACATGTGGGTATTCAGAATACTGGAGAAGGCCATCAAGGAAGCATATGCCAAAGGCTGGTTGGGTAAGAATATACAAGGTTCGGGCTATGATCTGGATCTGTATGTGACCTGCGGTGCTGGTGCCTATATATGTGGCGAAGAAACCGCCCTCATCGAATCTCTGGAAGGCAAACGCGGTAATCCACGTATCAAGCCGCCGTTTCCCGCTGTGGTGGGTCTCTATGGCAATCCGACAGTGGTAAACAATGTCGAAACCATCATGGATATACCATGGATAGTGAATAATGGCGGTGAGGAATTCGCAAAAATAGGAATAGGCAAATCAACAGGTACAAAACTCATCTCGGCATCCGGCCATATCAAAAATCCGGGTGTCTATGAGATCGAACTCAGTATATCGGTCGAGGAGTTTGTGATGAGTGATGAATACTGCGGAGGTATGTACTCTGATCGTCCGCTGAAGGCCTGTGTGCCGGGTGGATCATCAGTACCTATCCTGCCAGCAGAGCTGCTTTTCAAAACTGCTAAAGGCGAGCAGCGCATGATGACCTACGAGAGTATGTCTGATGGCGGTTTTGCTACCGGTTCGATGATTGGTTCGGGTGGTTTCATCGTCTATGATGATACGACCTGCGTCGTGCGCAATACATGGAATTTTGCCCGCTTCTATCATCATGAGTCATGCGGCCAGTGCTCGCCATGCCGTGAGGGTACAGGCTGGATGGAGAAGATCCTGTATCGCTTAGAAAACGGCTATGGTACATCGGAAGATATCGACGTGCTTTGGGATATCCAACGCAAAATAGAAGGTAATACTATCTGCCCGCTCGGGGATGCTGCCGCATGGCCGGTGGCTGCGGCGATACGCCACTTCCGCCATGAGTTTGAATACCATGTGCGCTATCCGGAGAAAATAAAAGACCGTAAGCACTTCGAGTATGAGCCTTGGGAGAAAGTGAAACATTTGATGGCGAAAGAAAGCGTACTCGTATAGAAAAGAGTTTGAATAAAGAAGATAAGCGGGCTTTGCTGTATTGTCTCAATACTCATATCTCACTACTCAATACTGAATTAATATGCCAAAAGTAACAATAGACGGACAAACGATAGAAGTAGAACCAGGGACCACCATCCTCAATGCCGCTCGTATGATAGGCGGAGACGTGGTGCCACCTGCGATGTGCTACTACTCTAAGCTCAAAGGCAGCGGCGGAAAATGCCGTGTATGCCTCGTGGAAATCTCCAAAGGCAGCGATGCTAATCCTATTCCAATGCCTAAACTACAGGCAAGCTGCTGTACACCGGTCGCCGACGGTATGGAGGTAAAGAACATGACCTCTGCCAAAGTACAGGATATGCGCAAAGGTGTGGTAGAGTTCCTCCTCATCAATCACCCGCTGGACTGCCCGATATGTGATCAGGCCGGCGAGTGCGACCTGCAAAATCTCGGCTTCGAATATGGTGCAGAGGCTACACGGTATCAGGAGGGTAGAAGAACATTTGACAAGATCGATATCGGTGATAAGATACAGCTGCATATGACGCGCTGCATCCTTTGCTACCGTTGCACATATGTCGCTGATCAGCTAACACCTCATAGGGATCACGGCGTTCTCAATCGAGGTGATGCTTCTGAGATTTCGACTTATATCTCTCACGCTATCGACAATGATTTCTCCGGCAATATGATCGATGTGTGCCCTGTGGGTGCATTGACAGACAAGACTGCTCGTTTCAAATCACGTGTTTGGTTCCTGAAACCATACGATGCTCACCGCGAGTGTAGTCATGAGAAATGCAGCGGCAAGGTAAATATCTGGGCATTTGGTAAGGAAGTATACAGAGTCACTGCGCGTAAGGATGAATACCATGAGGTGGAGTCTTTTATCTGCAATGAATGCCGATTTGAGCATAAAAATATGGCTGACTGGACGATCGAAGGTCCGCGCAAAATGGAAAAATGGTCAGTGATCAATCAGGGTAAATACATGAAGGCTACTCAGGAGGTTGAGATCGATACTGATAAGTTTCTCCTGCTCGGTAGAGAGGAGGACAGGAAGCGTCTCAGCATGACGGCACCTGAGCAAAATAAAAAGTAATTGTAAATCATTTCCCGCAGGGAAGAAGAAATAAAATATGGATAGTGTATTCTTAATCGAAAAATGTGCGATCATCCTGATAGTATTTGCTATCACGATGGGGATCGCGCTTTATTCTACGTTTGCGGAGCGTGTGCTCGCGGGTTACTTTCAGGATAGGCTCGGGCCTAACAGGGCTGGTCCAGGTGGCTTAATGCAACCCCTGGCCGACGGTCTGAAGATGTTTACGAAAGAAGACTTCATCCCTAATACGCCAAATAAGTGGCTCTTTATCATCGGGCCGGGTTTGGCGATGACCACTGCTTTGATGACGAGTGTAGTTAT
>Ga0214192_1002138_pt1 | contig 10436 bp, 9 predicted proteins | sample TroBogEpilimnion_44_FD_153030 | JGI IMG/M metagenome (GOLD analysis project Ga0214192, IMG submission 153030) | Freshwater microbial communities from Trout Bog Lake, WI - 29JUL2008 epilimnion | ecosystem: Environmental > Aquatic > Freshwater > Lake > Epilimnion/Euphotic zone | place: Trout Bog... | reverse complement strand
GCAGCAGGAGCAACTGGAACAGGAACAGGAGCAACTGGTTTAGCAGCAGGAGCAACTGGAACAGGAACAGGAGCAACTGGTTTAGCAACTAGAGCAGGAACAGGTTTAGCAACTAGAGCAGGAACAGGAGCAGGAACAGGAGCAGTAAGAGCAGGAGCAGTATTAGGAGAATTATTACCAAACGGATCTTCCTCTACTATTGTTTTTTTTGACACACCTTGTTGTGCCGCTTTTGCAAGATTTTTTAATGACACTTTTGGTTTATCCATGCTATTATTACAGGCATATTTCTTTTTGCATCTAAACGCTATTATATCGTTTAGATGTAAAAACGTCGGGATACACAACTGTATTATTCAGATAAAAATCCCTCATCATCATTACACTCTATAAATATTATAATATCAGTGTCATACAATAATCCCTAACTAGAAAGAATATGATTTAAATAACTCCGTCGTATGAATGGGATAAAATAATGATAGAACTTTACTTACTTTCATAACTACTTCACGCTTCTCAACATTATCCATTCTAATTTTACTAAGCGCCTCTTCAAATGTACACCACTTGATTGCTCCAATCTCACGTGTCATATGTACATTATTAAGATTCATCTCCACCTCGGTAGAGCTATTACAAATTGCCAAATAGTATTTATGACAGTAATTAACATTGTTGGATCCCGTGAACGTTTCTGAAATTGTACTAATATTTTGAACGACTGAGAAATCATTACGATGTAATCCCGTCTCTTCAATAAACTCACGTATGGCGCAACTATTATCGGTTTCATACGGATTTCGCCTGCCTTTTGGAAATCCCCATTCAGGATCGGTCCATTCTGTTGGATTTTCCTCAATAAGCTGTGGAAGTTTATGCAAGATTTGTTGAAAGCGCTTTTCAGATGCTTCGTAATCATTCTTATGTGACTTAGCAGACGATGACTTACCCCATATATCATTCCATAATTCTTCAAAGGGCCGTGTAACAATACGATGCTGTTCATTTTTAGTCATTCCTCGCAATAATTTTGAAATATATACATCATTGTATTGACTGTATTTGCCGCGTATGAATTCAATAAATGACAGAGAATCCTTTCGTTGAATTAAAATACATTCGATTTTATTCAATACACTGCCTGGTGGTGGTAATGTTTTAGAAAACAACATTTGTGATAAATGATCTGCATAACGCATTGCAATAATTCCATAACTTGTTACAGGTGCACTACAATAGCGAAAAATATGCCCATTTACTCCACAATTTGTACAATGTAATGTCCGGTTAGTAATTACATTCATTGTAAAAAAGTATCTTAATCTTAATATACTTAGCAGGCTTTAGACCAAATGATTACTTGTAATTACATTGTGATTACTTTGTGATTACTTTGTGTAGAGAAAATACATGAATAAATGAAGGGATTGTAATAGAATGCAGTTCCCACCAAGTGTATGGGGTCCATTTTTTTGGCACACAATTCACATTGTTGCGCTGGGTTATTCAAAAAATCCAACATATACTGATAAAAAATGTGCAAAGGATTTTTACGAATCACTTGCATATCTTATTCCATGCCCTGTATGCCGCGAACATTATAAGGAGCATTTGACATCGAAGCCAATCTCAACATTCTTAGATTCACGAACCGATTTAATTAAATGGACCATCGATATTCACAATAAGGTAAATAAAGCAGCAGGTAAACCCGAATGGACATTAGAAGAAGTATTGGCCTATTATGAAAAGATCGGAACTCGCAATCGGTCACCTATTTGGACAAAAGAGGATATGAACGAAGTAGATTATCGCTCCTTTATCAAAGGATTTATTACAGGAAGTATTATATTATCCACCGTTGGCGGAGTCGTTTATTTTCTACAGAGACTAAAATAATACATAACAGATATAAAATAAATAATAGATAGCAATGACTAGTACAAATATTACGTCATATTTACTTAGTACTAAAAATGCATCATCTGGAACTAAAAATCTAATACCAGGATTCACACTTCCCTCCATATTTTCTTCAGGAAATACTGGAAGTGCTGCAAATCAAGCATCTGGAATGGGAGGATCTGTTTCAAGAATCGTGGCATACGTGGGTGCTATTTTAGTAGTTGCACTTGTTATTTTATTATTTATCCATTTCTTCATTACACCCATATTCAGTTTTCATCCTGGTACTCCCGGTATTATATCAGTACCAGGGTTTGATGATGGAATACTCTATTGGGATAAGGGAAACGCGGGACAACTATTCAATAAAAATACACCCATCGAAACGCAATGTTTTGGATATTCTATGATTCTGGATGTCTTTATACAAAATCCATTCCAATTTTCGAATTATCCCCGCATTTTATTCAGCAGGGGTGCATCGGAACGCAAAAATCCGCCCACAGGAAATACACTTCTTGGGTTAGTGGACAATTATAATTTAATCATTGCATTGTTACCTGATACAACCGATTTAATTGTATCAGTACTTGATAAAGATAACAATCCTGAAAATGTAATTGTGTCTAATATTCCTACACAGGAACCATTTAGACTTGGTATTGTTGTTATGGAGAAAGCATTGGAAGTATATATGAATGGTAAATTAATAAAGACCCGTCCATTTGATTCCGCGCCTAAAAGTGTGGTCGGCGATATTATGATCGCATCCCATACGGAAATAAATATTGCTAAACTTCGCAATCTTAAAATCTGGAATCGGGTGATTACATCATCTGAGCTACGCTATGCTACGCCTAATCTAAGTTCGGCAGCATCATTTGGCGCTGGACCTATTCCAGCAACATCTACGTCATGCCCTACAACAACACATGCTTAGAATCGTATCAGAATAGTAGATAGAATGACACTTATTATTCAAATAATAATAGGCCTTGTTGCATTACTAGTAATTGCCTATATTTTGATCCATTTCTTCTACAAAGGTTCAGGTAATTCCGATGCACTTACAAAGATTACACCATTAAACCAGAAAAAAGAGATTGTAACATCGGATGTTACGCAAACAACCCTATTGGGAAACGCTGGTTCGACGGTAATGGGGTTTTTTAAAATAAATGCAGGGGATCGCACGGCTGATTATACATCCACGTTTAAACCCATTCTCTACATTGAAAACAACTGGTATCTCGAGATTTCACCCGTTCCTGTAAAAGATATTGCTGCAAGATTGCGTGTACAAACCAATCACGGTGGAACATTGCAGTATGAAACAATTGAACTTCCTGCAATTCCTAAACAAAAATGGGTGTTTATTGCAATTCTAAGAGAGGGTCGCCGCTTTGATGTCATTTATGATAATCGATTGGTTGCATCACAGCGTCTTCATAGTTATCCGGTTGTAATCACAAGCCCTCTGTCCATTGGAGCACTCGGCATTGATGGTTCCGCCATTCACGTAATTACGAATGACAAACGTGTTCCGCCCAACGAGGTGGAACGAGAACGGGTTGTACATGTGGATACGAATAATGTGGTATTAGAAGGTAATTCTATTGATTTAAGTTTCCCTATTTTAAAATTATTTGCACAATGTCCTTCCGGATTACCATGTGATCCTGTTACAAAACCACCATCTAATAATTTATATTCATGGAATACACCCTATGCTTAAGTATGTATCACTCTAGGTATTTCTATCTATAACCACATATCTACATATATCTATGCATAAATATATACGCTATTATTCTGACATAGAATATCGGTACATATGTCAGAATAATGGAATCGGTTAACAATTCATCTCCTGTTGCGCGAATGATTCCAGCACTTATCTTCGTCACAGGATTACTTTGTTTATATTATTTGTATCAATATCTGTTTGGTCCTAAAACGGGTGTAAGTTACCCTTTAATTACTAAAAATCAAACTGCACAGGTGGATCCTCTGAAGGCCGTCACAGTTACATCAGACAAACTACCGTCAATTTATGAAGGGGGTGAATTTACAGTATCTACATGGGTCTATATCAATAACTGGTCCTATCGAACGGGGCTGAATAAATCAATCATTAGTATTGGCGGACCCAATTTAGACATGATCCGCATTTATCTTGGCGGCGTTAAGCCTAAATTGCATGTTCGTCTGCATACACGCGAGAGCGGCGCTGTAACAAGCGTAGGCCCGCAACAACAGGCAATGATGAATGGATCCGTGAATCAGACCGCTGGAAATACAACAATGAGCGGCACGAGTAGCCAAACCGAGGATCTCGGCAAAGCTACTCGCGACATGACATTTACACAGTTGCAAACGGATTCAGGCATGCTAGATGTATCTACAATGTGCGATTTGCCCGAAGTACAGTTGCAACGATGGGTTAATATTACCGTTGCAGTAAATGGAAAGACAGTTGACGTATATTTGGACGGTAAACTGTCGCGCTCATGTGTTCTTCCCACTTTCTATAAAGTAGATGCAGGCGGTTATTCTGCAAACTTACTTGCATACGGTGGGTTTGGCGGACAAATTTCTACAACATCAATGTATGATGCTGCATTAAATCCTGAAGCTGTATATAAGATCTATATGGCTGGTCCTGAGCCTATTAATACGATTGGGGATTGGTTTTCAGCTGTATTTGCACCTGGTGTTAGTATTTCAGTCACATCCAAATAGATTCAACTGTCTAAAATAAATAATACAAATAACTAAAAGAATGGCGAACAACCTGTCAAGTCAACCTAGAAATAATACCCTTGGAAGTTTTCTAACAATGGGTGCTACTAGTACTAACGGGGGAAAGCCCGGTATTATACAGCAAATTCTATTTGCATTAGCCATTGTTGTTATTGTATATCTCACGTTCATGTTTATTGAAGTGATTTACAAATACATGAATCGCCTGTCAATGAACCGAAAGGAGTTGCTGCCAAATACATATGTAATGGACAATAAGTCAATCAGTATTTTACAGAATCCTAATCTACCAAATTCAAAACCCGTCAGTTTATCGGACAATGAACGCACAGGGGTTGAATTCAGTTATTCATTCTATCTGCAAATTAACCCCTCAGCATTTCGCCAAGAGAGAGGATTAATGCATATCTTTCACAAGGGTTATCCGTCACAATTTCCACTCTTGGCACCCGGTGTCTACTTGCATTCTCATACAAATACTCTTCGTGTATATATGAATACCTATAAAACTTGGAATAATTACATGGATGTAGAAAATATTCCTGTTAGCAAATGGGTTCACGTTGTAATTTCATGCAAAGACAGTGCATTAGAGGTGTACATTAACGGCAATCTGTCGAAGAAAATGTCGTTTGATGGGTTTGCAGCCTATCAAAACTTTGAGGATATCTGCTGTTTCAGTCAGCGTAATATTGGAAGCACACTGCGAAAGACATCCACGCCTTCGATCGATGAATTTGGATTCAATGTATTTGGTGCTGTGAAGGGGATGCTCAGTCGCTTGACATATTTTAACTATGCGCTTTGCTATGCAGAGATCCAGCAACTGATGAACGAGGGGCCTTCTTCTAAAATGGATTCGGATTCGCTGTCAAATGTCCCACCCTATTTGGCAGACACATGGTGGTCGCATGGATATTAATCAATGGACCATTCATCTCTTATTGCAGCGTTTGACGTTTTATCATACAACAGGTGTAAATACCTTATAGAATATACCATAATTATATACTATAAGATACATACAGTCCATGCCGATTTAAGGGCATATAGATTTACTATAACAAAACTAGTGATGCCAGGTGGTGGTTTATTTTCATTAGTGGCCTACGGAGCACAAAATGTATTACTAAATGGCAACCCAGATTTTACATACTTCTACAAGTCATACAAAAAATATTCCCATTTTGCCGAAGAATCTGTAACATTTGCAATGGATGGGCCTCAAGAACTATCATATAATCAGCCCATTCAAGTTCGATTTAAAATTCAACGTATTGCAGATTTAGTGCGTGATATATATTTCGTATTTACACTGCCCGATATTTACTGCAAATACATTGAATCATTTCCAACTGCAACTGGGCGATATTCGCAGTATAATTTTTCATGGGCAAACTTCATTGGCTGCCATATTATTCAAAACGTGGGATTCTTTATTGGTGGGCAAAAAATCCAGGAATTTGACGGTAATTATATGGTTGCAAAAGCACAGTGTGATTTAAGCGTAACTGCCTTTCAAAAGTGGCAAACGCTAGTGGGTAATGTACCTGAATTATATGATCCCGCAAATGGAATATACGGAGGCGGTTCAACGGGAACAGGATATCCGCTCGTGTATAATAATAATGGGATAGGACAATCTACAATGATTCCTCCCAATGTCAATCGCCCATCCATTCAGGGAAAACGGTTGCAGATTCCACTCCCTTTCTGGTTTTCAGAGTCAACCTTTGAGGCACTTCCGCTCGTTTCACTGCAGTATCATGAATGCGAAGTTCAAATTACACTTCGCCCGATTAATCAACTATATCGAATCTTGGATGCAAATGGCTATCAAGTTGCGCCAGGGTATCAATATAATCCGTCCCCTATTGCACTGCAACCAGGAAATATTTACTATACCTCTGTATCTGATATTTCAGATGTTACAATTAATAACTTTTTAACAGACGTTGGAACACCAAATCCACTGTTAAATACATGGGAACTCAATCCAAGTATACAGTTAACCTATGTATATGTCACGGATGATGAACGCTCACAGTTCTCATCCGAATCACTGCAATACCTGGTACGTCAAATTACTACATTTGCATTTGACGGTATTACATCAAGACAGTTTGTACAGCTAGATGTACATAATCCAATTGAACGAATCATTTTATTACCACAGCGATCCGACTCTATTATCTATCGTAATCAAAATAACAATTTTACAAATTGGATTAACCCCTATAAACCCCCTTTTATTGGAACAGTGGGAACCGTTGTACCATGGCCAAGCAATGTTAATATTATGTCCGCAACGGGTAACTTTGTATTAAACGGTCAGCAGTCCATTTTGCAGACATTTTCCATCTTAGGCGATGGTAATATTTTACAGGAAGAGAAACCAATTGACTACTTTACACAAGTAGTCCCGTGGAAATATTTATCTGGCATCCCTGATTCAAATATTATCGTGTATCCATTCTCGTTAACCTCGCCGATTACACAGCCAAATGGCAGTATTAATAGCAGTCGTATCAAGTCTCTTCAATTAGATTTGAATGTGTATCCATTGCCTACAAACAGTTTTTATCAATACAGTATCCCCGTTTACGTGGAAAGTTTAAATTGGGTATCAATTGCATCGGGCATGGGAGGATTGAAATATGCATTGTAATGAGGATGCAGTATATCTCGTAATATTATATTCGGTAGTGGACATAGAATGACGGATTTCTTAACAAAATTAAAAAATAAGATTACATACTCTGTGAATAATTTAGTCGATGATCCTGATGCAAATGCCTATGCAGCATCTCAGGCACAACAAGCTCCTCCACAAAATCAAGATACTACGACGGATCCAGACGATGACCCCTCTAAGTTTAGTATTATACGTTTTTTTAAGAAATTGGGTAAAAAACTTGTAGAGCACTCCCAGAATTATGCCAGCATTGTATTGTCTGTACTTTTTGCATCAATTATTGCAAATGAAATGATTGTATATTCGGTTCCTATTCGTGTTATCTTCTTCATTTTTGTTATTATTGTATGCATTACATTTACACCTGCATTCATGGTACTAGCTATATATTATGGATATAAACTCCTCTATAGTTCCTATGTATATTATTACGTAGAAAAGAATAAACAGCCGACAATCCCTATCTTTCCTACTATCTACGCATTATTGCCAGTAACTACGTATAAACCATCTGCGCCGCTTCTAAAGTTCTTATTATACTTATTTACGTATCCAAAAACGGAAGAGGATCTGACACATCTTGAGAATAAGATGAAAGAATACGATGAATTACTAGATAAGTCGTTTTTGTACTTTAAAACACTTGAATCAGATGAAGTATTTGTACCACTTATTACAAAGATGAAGAGTTCATTAAAACACATGCATGATAAGCCAAAAGAGGATGCTACTCCTGCTCCTCCAGCTTCTCCTGCTTCTACTGCGTCATTAGCTCCATCAGCTCCATCAGCTCCATCAGCCCCAGTAGAAGCGCTGGTAACAGACGATTCTAAGCCCGAATGATTTATTCATCGATCATACATAACTAGATCATATGATATAAATGGGCCTAAACTGTATACTATAATGTACACTAATAAATGGAAGTATCTGTGGTAACGCCCACCTATAATCGTCGTAAATTTATCCCAACGCTTATCCAAATATATAAGAATCAAACATATTCAAAAGATAAAATGGAATGGATTATTATCGATGATGGTAGAGATAAAGTAGAAGATCTATTTATTGAAGCTGCGAAAACAATTCCTAATATACGCTATATGTACATGGATGAAAAAATGAGAATTGGTGCAAAGAGAAATCTATTAAACAGAGAGGCTACAGCGCCTATTATTATTGCAATGGACGATGATGATTATTATCCGCCATGCCGTGTTGCAACCGTCGTTGAAGCATTTACAAAGTATCCGCGGGTTGATCTAGCGGGTTCATCTGAAATGTTTATGTATTACATTGATACGAAAAAGATATATTCAATTGGTCCATATGGGCCAAATCATGCAACAAACGGTACGATGGCATGGAGAAAACGCTATTCGGATGTGCATCTGTACGATGAATATGTTACAAAAGCAGAAGAGCAATCATTTCTAGATCATTATAAACATCAAATGATTCAACTGGATCCTTTTAAAACAATCTTAGTAACATGCCATACTGAAAATACGTGTAATAAATCCATGCTACGAGAAGAGCATCTATCTAATTCAAGGCGTGCAAAAGAAAAAATGAAACTGATCAATTACAGTCTACATGATATTGTAAAAGAAGCTAATCTATTAGAATTCTATGCATTATTGTAAAATGTAATAGAACGTAATAGAACGCAATAGAACGTAATAGAACGCAATAGAACGTAATAGAACGCAATAGAACGTAATAGAACGCAATAGAATGTAATAAAACGTACTATAGCCTAAAGCTTACTATAAACAAATACTTAATACTTATTAAGAAGAGATGGGCGATAATACAGACTATGAAAAAGTAGCAATATTAAATACGGTATATAATAATACATTACAGGCATCGCATATATCAAAGCTGGACACGATAGCATCGCCTCTTATTAAAACGCAACTACTGCCACATCAAACAGTAATGGTACATGGTCTGCATAATTATAGGGATAAAATGACCCGTGGATTTTTAGTAGGAAATCAGGCAATTAATGGTAAAATTGGAATTATAGGAGATCCATCAGGGACCGGCAAAACACTAAGTATATTATCCTATCTTGCAACGCATTCAAACACAGTCTCTAAAATAACAATGGAGCTAACACCCAATTCTACAAAGTATTTCTTTTCACATGATATTCACGAAGTATCCGCCAATCTATCTACAAATCTTATTATTGTACCACACAGTATATTTACACAATGGAGAAATGAGATTGAACAACATACGAGTCTAGAATTCGTACCTATTGAAACGAAACGAATTGTAAAAGGCACCGAGCTTGCCCAGCAAATGATAAAATCCAAATTCGTCTTAACTACAAATAAGTGCTATAAATTTGTTCAGGCATACGCAAATCATCATAAGATTCACTGGAATAATGTCTTTATTGACGAAGCCTCTTCCATTTACTTGCATTCATCCGATCCTCCGCTGCGGTTTCAATTCTTATGGCTTATTACAAATAATTGGATTCCTCTTTTGTTTAAGAATCCCTCTATTACTAAAAGTAATTTACTATTTTTAAGAGATAGAATTCAATTGCATCCTGAATTAGAACATTGGCTATTGGATAATATCACCATGCACTATCAAGGTGAGCTGTTATCATCGTCCTTTTTAAAGGACTATCTATCATTTTTTCATACGAACCGAGGACACATTGTCTTGAGAAACTCCGCTGAATATATTCAATCAAGCATAGATCTGCCACAATATACACAGCAAATGATTCATTGTAAGCCAAACATTACGCTACAGTCGCTGACCAGTTTCTACTTGGCCAAAAATATGAAATTATTCATACGTAGCGAAAAGATCCCGCATTTATTTCAGTCACTTGGAATTGCGTGTAAGGGAATTGCCGATTATCTACCATTTCAACTTACAATAAAGCACAAACTCATTCAACAAAAAATGCAGGACAATGAATGCGTGATCTGCTTGGATAACTGTGAATATCCTACAATTGTAAACTGCTGTTATAATATTTACTGTGGCAAATGTTTACTTAAAAATACACTTATTACGTATAAATGTCCAACGT
>Ga0214192_1002137_pt1 | contig 10439 bp, 9 predicted proteins | sample TroBogEpilimnion_44_FD_153030 | JGI IMG/M metagenome (GOLD analysis project Ga0214192, IMG submission 153030) | Freshwater microbial communities from Trout Bog Lake, WI - 29JUL2008 epilimnion | ecosystem: Environmental > Aquatic > Freshwater > Lake > Epilimnion/Euphotic zone | place: Trout Bog... | reverse complement strand
ATATTGCTTTGTTGGTTAATTTAGACTGATATAGTTTTCCACCATAGGTAACATAGTCACCAGGAAGATACTGTGTGGTGACTGAATAACTTCCTGTGAATGATGGATTAGTCATTTATTTAATTTGTTTTAATGTCTAGTTATTTATGTTATACAAATAATCTTTAAAATATAATTTAATTAAAATATCCATATTCAAATTCTTTATCCCACAATCTCCAAGAAGATGCTAGGTGTGGTCCAAATAATTTATTCCTATCTGATGCTGGAATTTCAATTAAATATTTTTGAAATAGATAATCATTATTCAAAAAATCTTGAGTCGTTTTTTTGGTATAATTCCAAAAATCACTTTCATAATTACTTCCACCATGATATATGAAACATATAAAACGCTCAAGACCCTGAGCGATTAAAAACAATTCTTCATTAATAATATCGACTGGTTTATTAAGAACAATCATTTCGAGCATATTGCGGTTAATTCTGTCATAAAAGTAAGCCGCTAAAGCATCTATAGGTTCAAAAAATAATGCACGATTTCCATTTTTTATAATTCGATTATTAATAAACTTTTTTGCATAGTAACTTTTAAATTTAAATTCATTTAGTTTTAAATTTTCAGAAACTGTATTAAATCTTTCCGCAATGTCATTCATTGCTTCTTCTTTGCTAGTAATATTATCATTATAAAGATATCCCCATCCTTGACGGGAGGTTAATGGAACTCCAAACATCCAGCCATTTTTTGTAGCTCTATGTTCGGTGTATGTCCATGTACCTGGTTCATTGATTATATGTACCAAACAATGATTAACTGGTATATTTTCACTCATTACATAATCTGTATGATCCTCGGGATAACCTCGACAATCAACAACAAAATCAAATTTATAAATTTCTGAATTAACTATAACTTCAACAAATTCACCACAATCTTTAACATCTTTAACTGTTCCGTGGATTTCTGAAAATCGATTTTTATGTTTTTGTGAAAATCTTGGCAGTGCATATTTTTTTAAAAGTGTATTATTAAAATGCAAACCAGATTCAGGAGGTATTGAATGGAAAAATTTAGGATTAGTTCTCCAATCAACAAATCGAGCACCATGTTTTGGTGTTGCTTCTAAATGATGATGGTCTAATGGAGTTAATCCACAACTATAATACATACTATTTAATACGTAGGGACCTATACTTTCACCGACACCTAAAATCGGAATCTTAGGATCGTATATGCTAATAACTTTCCAATCATCGTTATTAGGCAAATAAGCAAGTAAATGTGATAGACTATGTATTCCTGCAGTTCCCACTCCAATTACGGCTATACTTTTCATATTATATTCATTCTTTCAATATTATAAATTAATTTTTGGTAATAGTAAGGTAACCATCGGTGTTGTTGTATCCATTTATAGTAATTGATCCGGTAGAATAACTACCTCCGCCACCGCCGCAATCACCTGCATCATTTTGAGTGCTTCCTCCGCCACCACTATATCCACCTCCTCCACCACCTCCTCCAGTGTTGCCGTGCGTTGCACCGCCACCCCCAAATCCACCTGTTGCATTTGTAGCAGTTGTTGAACCTCCTTGGCCACCACCTGTAAAAGCTTTTCCACCACTTGAGGCAGAGGCATTTCCGCCATCTCCATAAAACCCTCCACCTCCACTACCATAACCACCTACGGTATCTGTTCCTCCGTAACCACCACTGCCTCCCGGACTACCATCAGATGAACTGTTACCTGATGTTCCGGAACTGCCTCGGCTGGTTGCTATACTATCTGGGGTAGCATTCCAATTGGTAATACCTCCGCCGCCACCGGCAACAACAATTGGTGTATTACCGATTGTGGCTAGAAATGTTCCTCCTCCGCCACCAGAACTTCCGGAAGTTCCTGTATAACCGCCACTACCCACCCAACCTCTTTGACCAACAAGAATTTTATATATTTGCCCAGAAGTTAAAGTGACTACGGTCTGTATAATAATACCGCAGTTATTGGTACCGCTAGGATTATATGTACCTGCCGCACCGGCAGCTGTAATTGTATATAATCCTGTTAATGGTGCAGTCCAATATTGAATTCCAGCATTTGTGTAGAAATAACTAGAATACCAAGGTTGAGATGTGTATGTAGAATTGCTAGAAAATGATGATGGGCCATTATAACCTGTCGCACCATTATTAGTAAATGTAAAAGTGGTAAATGGATAAAGAGCGGTGCCGCCGCCGCCGCCGCCGCCAGTACCAAAACCGAAACCTTTAGCTGAAGCTGCACCTGTTGTATTAATCGTAGGCATTTTAACTATACTTTCCAATTAAATCTGAAGACACTTGTATATTAACAATTCCGTTTGCAGTTTGCCATTGTTCAATTTTTGGATAAACTGGCCAAACCACATTTGCACTTGGTGTTATAATTACATTACGAATAGTATTTCTATAAGAAACAAAATCAGAATAATTTACTAAATGGGGAATGTTTGATGTATTTGAAACGCTAGGCACTTCAACCCAATCGGTTTGTTGAAGTAAATTTTTTCCTATTGTTATTACATTATTGATTTGTTGTTGATTATATGCATTAATTTCATCTTGAGTCTTTTCAGTAATATTCCAACCAAGAGTCCATACGTTTTCAATTAAAGTTGGTGTATTATTTTGAATACAATTTTGAGTTGATTCATCATATGATGGTTCACTAGCATTAACAACTTGAACAATTGTATTCCCACTCAAATTGTCATTTGTTCCAACATGAGCACCAATAATATCACTACCTTGGAAGTTTGTATATGGATTTTCTTCTTGTAGATTTTGCCAAGTGTATGGATATACCAACAACGTGTTTTGATTTACTTTTGCGTATGACATTTTTTAATCCTTCAATTAGAATTGAGACTGCGTTGCTAACACTTGATATGATGGTGTGCTAGCAGTTTTGATGATAGTAAAAGTATAAACATCTATACCGTTTGCATTACCTTTAGTTGGACCAGGACCGCCACCAGACCATTGCGTAGAAACACCAGTTGATGTTCCGTCAATAGTTGCATTAGAACTTTGATAATATGCAGTACCACCTTGAGTTGCCAACAAAGCAACTGTGATTGATTGTCCAACACCTAACGCACTATTCAATGATGTACCGGAAGAATGTGCAAAATTCACAGACCAGTTAGTTGTTGCATTAGAGTTATAAAACAATACTGATTGTGTTCCTGTGTAGTATGTCACGGAACTTGGAACTGCACTACCTGAAACAGTTGCTGTTTCTGCAATATTTGTTACTGTCATACCCAATGCGGAACTGTTACCACTAAAGACGTTCGTTGCGGTGAATGAGTTTTGTTTAGCGGTATTTGCACCGTACAAAGAATAACCTTGTGCGGCTGTCAAAGCACTATTAGCAGTAGTGAATGCCGCTTGGCCATAAGCTAATGATGTGGTATTTGCAGCTAAAGCACTAATTTGAGTACCGACATAAGTAACAACTGCATGTTGAGTTGGTACCTTAACGTCACTATTCTGTGACATTGTGCCATCTGTTGAGAACTCATTAATCTGAGCACCCAACTGAGCACCAATAGAACCAAGTCTCAATGATGTCAAACCAGATAAGTTGAATGATGATGCATTAAGTGTTGCAGCACCAGTCGCTTGGTTAACAGCAAAGTATTGACCAACGTTGAAGTTACCAGATTGGTCAGTTGCAACATAATACACACGGCCTGGATAGTTTTGAATAACTTGATTTGTTGAGATAACAGCAGAAGCTGCAACGTTTGGATAACCAGAGTTAGCAATACCACCAACACCAATTGACAAGAAGTCGTGACCTGTTAAACGAATCTGACTATAATTGTTTCTAAACTGTACGCCTTGATTATTGGCAGTTGGATTGGTAATTGGCTTAGCAGATGCCAATGTTACAATTGCAGTATTTGATGCTGAACCCCAAGTGGAGACAGCAGAAACAACGTAATAATATGGATCGTAACCGGTATTACCTGCAGCAGTTAAGAAGTTGACCGATGAACCAACAATAATCGTATTTGATGTGTTTGCTACGGTTACGATAACACCATACTCACCGTTTTCTGGACCACTACCAGCAGTTATTGTATTTGCTGAAATACCTGTTAGTGTATTTGATACAGCAGTATATTCTGCAATTACCTCATTGTTTGCAAAAGGTTGTGCAGTGTTTCTATTGATGAAGATTTGACTCAACGCTGGTTGGTGACTCAAAATGATAGCAGAAGCACCAGAAGTTAAACCTCTAAGTGTGTTATTTGCAGTCATTGTTGAACCGTTAGGTGTCAATGTGTTTGTTGTATAGTTGATAATTTCACCATACACGTTAGCAGTAATTGGCACTTCTGTTGGATCATAACCGTTAGAAACTGCACCATAAGTACCGTATGAATTATTACCGTTCAATGCACGAAGGACACCGCCGTTAGATGTTGTGTATCCAAAGTAACAGAAATAAGTAAAACAAGAAACAATCTCTGCACGACCTTTATTGGTTGCATAAATTCCTACACCACCATCTTGGATATTTGTGTAGGAGTGGAACAACATACTTTTGTTGCCGTATGTGTGTATAGAACCGTCAATCACTGCACCAACACCGCCAGTTGAGAAAGCAGATACGTCATTGATATAAGGACTCTTATTAACAATTGGACTTACAGGATTAAATGCTAGATAGACACCACCCAAGGTTGCAGCAGTAATAACAGAAGCGTTTGCACCAGTTCCTGGAATAAAACCAGTCATACCTTTCATCGTAAAGTGTGTCAGCATTGTCGAATCACTCAACTGGAACAATGTATTTCCTGAACCTGACCACGCAGGAGCTGGTTGAACAAATGTTGTACGAGTTGAATCGCCTACAATAGAAACGCCAGCAGGAACAACAATAGGCAGATTGCTTTCTGTAAATGTTCCTGCTTTCAACATAATTGTTGCATTACTTATTGATGTGCCAAAAATACTAGAAATTTGTTGGCAAGCATATTGAATTGTTTTCCATGGTCTTTGTAGTGATGTACCGTTTCCTGGTGTATCAGTACCATTTGGAGAAACATAATAAACGTTAGCCGAAGGTTCGTTAGCTTCCCAGTTAATTGTACCGTTAGCTGCAACCACTAAAATCTGACCGTTAGCTCCAACAGGTAAACGAACAGTTGCATTTGATATATTACGTGTTGCTAAATCACCGGGTTGTTGCAACACATTATCTGGAGAACCAGGTAAAAATACTGACCAACTTGATGGGTTAACATCAGGTTGATTACCTGTATTATTTGTAGATACACTTATATAAACATTGTTTGCATATGTGGCAAGCTGATTATATTGATATGTTGTGCCTGAAGAATATGTACCAATGTAAGCAAAACCTTGAGAGTATGTTGTCCATTGTGTGGTGTTTGCTGGTGTTGGTGCAGTACCTGTTGTAGATGTCAATGCAATCCAAGTATTACCACCAAAAGATGCTAAGTCGCCTGCATTGTATTGTACTGCAGCACTATAAACACCTCTGAAATTAACACCTGTTGTATATGTTGACCATTGTGTGGTATTGGCAGTTGTTGGTGCAGTACCAGTTGTTTCAGTCTTTGCAATGTATGTGTTGCCACCAAACTGTACTACGTCACCGGCAACATAAGCAGTACCTGAATTGTATGTACCAAGATATTCTGTACCTTTACTTACTAATGACCAATAAGAACCATTAGAAGGTAACTGTCCTGTACATGCAACCAAATTAACATATGTGTATGCGCCATAATTAACAACTTGGCCTGGTACATAGGCAGTTGAATTATTGTATGTTCCAACTGATGTATAACCTGTTGTCACAACACTCCATGATGATGTGTTATTAACTGGAACAATGTTGATGTTATTTTGTACTGCAACATATGAATAACCACCATATGTTACCAAATCACCAATTGAATAATTGACTGTGTTACTGTAATTGTTCTTAAACTCTAAACCACCTGCCATGATTGTGAAGTTGGCAGAGTTTGCAGCAAAACTATTGATGTTACCTGATACGTGTTGTGTTGTTACCACATATGAATCGGCACCGTATGTAACAACATCATTTAAATTGTATTGAGTGTTAGCAGTCCATGCACCGGTAAAATTAAAACCACCTGCAATTAGAGACCAATATCCGCTGTTGAAGTCTGTGTAGAATCCACCACCAAATGAACTTGGTTGTGATGTATGATTTGCTATACAAGCATATGATTGACCACCATAACGAACAATATCGTCTTTAATATAAGAATAACTTGGAGTCCATGCTCCAAGAAAAGTAAATTTTAATCTACCTAGTACAAAATCTGCCATTTAAATGCTCCTGATTGGATCTATTTTCTATTTATTTATCGTTATACCGGTCCGGTGTAATTGTACGTGTTATTGTATCTTGCAACCAGGTTGCCACGGCCATCAATATAATAATATAACTGTACGTTATCAAATCTAACTTGACTATATGCTCTGTGTGACAAGTTTGTTGTTGCTCTTTGTGCACCAATATTCAATGTAGCGAATACGTTTGTATGATTTCCGCTAGCAAGATATAATGTTGATGGTGCATCTGATGGTACTGTGAATTGTAAAGGACCAGAACTCAAGGCATTCAAGTCACCTTGTGAACCACCATATTCAGAACGTGAATTAACAACACCTTTTAAATATTCATTTGCGTATGTACCACCAGATGGTTGAGTTGAAATGAATATTGGATAACCTTGTGTGCTAGGATCATTTACATTGAATGTATATGTTGCACCCCAAACTAATTGTAATTCACGATTTGGATATGTTCCGTTTTGGTCTTGACTATAGCCATTTAAATTGATAACAAAGTTATTGTTCTTTACCGTGATATAAAAGATTTTACTTTGTAATGCTTTGTCACCTACTTCATTCAAACCTTTGTAAATGGTATTATGTACAACGCCAGAATCTGTTGTGCCACGAACCAATTCTTCCATACCAGTGTAGGCAAATCCTGCACCGTCTGTTAATGTGACTGTCTCTTGTGTATTAGCAAAGAGTGCTCTTGTGTATGTTAATAATCCATTAGCATCAGTTTTCAGTCCGTGAAAAGCGAAACTTGAAGATGGAGTACCTGTTGCTAATAAATTCGTCTGATTGATAATATCTGAAATGTTAGCCATTTATTAGGACTTTCCAGGTTGTTCCTGTGTAAATCATATAAAATAACATATTCGGAATATTAAAGTTTAATGTTCCAGCCACACCATTGATTGTTGAAGTATTGGCGAAAATGTATGCAGGTGAAACGTCTTTGCTTCCGCCTCCGTCACCAACTAGTATTGTATAACCATTAGAAACACCAGTGGGTAATGATATATTTATGCTACCACCACTTGTGTCTAACAATATGTTTGTCTGTGATGAGTTTAGATTTGTTGATGTACTTACAGTAGAGAACGATAAACCTGTTGCAGTACCACCTCCACCACCACCACTAGAAGCAGTAACCAAGTCCCATGCGTAACCATTCCAAGTCCAGGACTTAGTTCCTATTGTATTGACTTGATTATAGGTTGGATTTGAAGGGAAATTTAGTGACATTTTATTTTATGGATGAGTGGATGATTGAACCACACTATTAACGTTTGTTACACTGTAAGCATTGCTAGAAATATCATTAAAGTTTGAATTCAACGGCATATACAAAGACACATTATTCCAGTATGTGTCATTTGGTATACCTGTTGCAAATGTTTTTGATGGTACAGTCATTGATGATCCTGTATATCTGGCAACGCCAACTGTAACTCTAAGACCGTTTATATATCCATTTAAACCATAGCCAACTTGGTCTATTACTTGGCCAACCCCAGTATTCAGAGATGTGTTTGCATTTATTGTTGTATTAGTTCCTGTCATTGTATACCTTGTACCATCTAGATATAAATAATTAGTACCGCTTGTTCTAACATAAGCAAGGTAATGCCAAGACCCTGTAAATCCTGATAAAGTGCTAACGCCACTATCTAAAAATCCGGAGGAATTCTGAAGCCCTAATTTATTAGAAATAATAGAAAATTGGAAAGTTTGATACGTACCCCATTGGCCCACAAACTGAGAATAAGTAGTGTAACTAATAACATTAACCCAAAATTCAACAGTATAATCTCCACTGCCAAATTGAAACGCAGAAGATGGTACGGATAATTCCTGATCGCTACTAGGGTGTGAGTTGAAATATGCACTGCCAGTATAAGACACACTAGGTTGTGTAACAAACGTAGTAGTTCCAAAACCCAGTGCTCGTGCCGCCATAGAACCTGAAGTAATCACCATTGGCATATTTACTCCTTAGAACTGTGTTTGAGTTGCAAGTACCGTATAGGTAGAACTTGCTGTTTTAATAATCGTGTAAGTATATACATCAATACCAGAAACGTTACCTTTTGATGGTGCGGTACCACCTTGCCAGTATGTTGTAACACCTGATGTGGCGCCATCAACTTGTACTGTTGTATTGTAGTAAGCGGTTGAACCTTGTGTTGCATACATCGCAACCGTAACTTGTTGGCCAACAGCTAAAGCTGAATTGATTGTTGTACCCGGAGAAAAAGATAAGTTAATTGTCCAGTTAGTTGTTGCACTTGATGTATAATACTGGACAGCATTAGCACTTATATAATAATTTTGTGTTGAAGATGGTGCCGCAGCAATAATATTAACTAATTCATTTGCATTTGGAATACTGAGTGAAAATGCTGATGAATTATTTGCTACTTGTAATAATGCTGTAGGATTTGTGACACTTATACCTAGATAGCCTGATGTGTTCAGACGCATTTTTTCGGAACCAGATGCGTAAAAAGACATAGCGCCTGTATCTGGACCAACACGACAAACACCAGAAGAAAGACCTGGATAAACAAAGAAATCTGAACTTATGCCATCAGATGCAACGATAGCCGCACCACTACCGCCATTATTTATATGCAGTTTATAGACAGCACTAGAAATTCCAATTCCAAGCCCTGTGCCGTTATAAGTAAGCGCAGACCCAGTAGCCAAAGCACTTGTACTAGACGCATATACCACACCATTTGTTGTAAATGGAGTTGATCCTGATAGACCTGTACCACCATTTGCTGTACTCAAAGCATTAACTGGATAAACAGCATTTGCATATAAACTACCAGAAATACCAGCACCACCAAGAACAACCAATGAACCAGTAGATGTGCTTGTTGATACTATACCTGCATTGGCAGTTAATTGACCAGCAACAACTTCTGTTGTATTAATAATTTCTCTATTGACATTGAGTGTGGTTGTGGTACCAGTAACAGTTAAGTTACCTGGAATTGTAACATTACCAGCAAAAAAGATATTTGTTGTGTTGGCCAAAGCATTATTAGCTGTATTAAAAGCAGCCTGAGTATATGCAAGAGTCGGTGCAGGCCAACCACCAGCAGTTACGTTATCATGTACAACAATAACGTTCTGTGTTGTATCTACCGTAACTTCACCAGAAGCACCAGTGAATGTTGCTGTCTGTGCTGTTGTACCTCGTCTAAGTTGTAACTGTGTTGGCATTTTTATGTCCTAAATTATATCTATTATTTATTTTTTAAGTTAGCGTTGGACCTAAATCAATGATGGTAATCACACTAGATGATGGAAGTATCTTGTTATCATATATGTTCAGATTTGGTTTGTAATCACCACCAAGTCCTGAAGTAACAACAGATACAAAACCAAGGTTGTTTGTTGGGAAAGTACTAGTATAATTACCTAAAGCACCTAAAGCAACGTTAGCTGTATTATAGGCTGCCTGTACATATGTACTGGAACCGGCAGCGTTTGCAGCTGCATATGCTGAATTGGCAAGTAAGTATGCAGCATTAGCCTGATTAAAAGCAGGTTGAACCTGTGGTGCAACATTGTTAGCAGAAGCATATGCAGCTGTAACATAAGGATATAAATTTATTCCGTTTGCAAACAACACATTAGCACTCAGACTATTTGCTGAGTAACTGATTGTGTTATCTAAACTTCTGGCTCTTGTTAGTGACATTATTGATTACCATTTGGATCCGTAGGCCATGTAATTGTCCAAGGAAATCCAGATTGTTTAGTTATTTCACGCAATTCTTGACGATATGTTGCCCATGCTGATTTATTGTTAATAGGACTATCTAGTGTTTGTGTCCAATCACAAGCAGTCAATTTGGCATCACGTGCTACACGAATCTTAGCAGATTGTTCAGAATCAATTATAGCTTTAGTATTGTCATCAACATCAGTTACAATAAAAGAAGTATACCATTGACTATTTTCTTGAACAGCAGGACCTGCAGTTGATATTTGATATGGAGTCAAAATGGGTGTAGGACCATCT
>Ga0214192_1002133_pt1 | contig 10452 bp, 9 predicted proteins | sample TroBogEpilimnion_44_FD_153030 | JGI IMG/M metagenome (GOLD analysis project Ga0214192, IMG submission 153030) | Freshwater microbial communities from Trout Bog Lake, WI - 29JUL2008 epilimnion | ecosystem: Environmental > Aquatic > Freshwater > Lake > Epilimnion/Euphotic zone | place: Trout Bog... | reverse complement strand
TCGACTCACACCCTGAACTCACCCTCAAGGATGCCTTGGCTAGACTGACCCCAGAGAAGATTAACCCTCCACATTAAAGGGGTATTGACATCTTGTTTAACTTAGGATTAAAATTCCAATCACTGCAACACGCAGTAAATAAACAAACTTTAAACCAAACGAAAGCGAATCGATTATGAAAACAGAAATTGAAACCATCATGCGTACAAGAGACAACCTTCGCCTATCAGTCTCCGAGTGGGACGAGGGCGGCGTTTGGATGCACCTCATGCAAGGTACTTGGTCTTATGGCCTGACACTCACCAAGGAAGAGGCCAAGCAGTTGATTGCTGGTTTGCAAGAGATTGTGGAGGCCAGTGATGAGTAAGATGACTGCACACGCGATTTACTTGTTTGAGCACTACAAACAAACCCACAACCAAGGCTTTGTCGAGATGTTGTTTGATCGCATCGTCAAGGCCGAGAAGTTGAAACTCTGGGAGGCCAAGGCATTGGCCAACGAATTCAAAAAACTCCTCAAGAATTATCAGGTGACCGTATGAATTACAAAACTGTAACCATTGAGGGAATCGACCTTGATGTTGAGTTCGAGTATGAGGCTGGTTTCAGGGGTAACCGCGAGGAGCCTCCAGAACCGCCTGAGATCGAATTGGTGAGGATCATGGTCCAAGGTGTGGACATCATCGAAATAATGTCTCACGAGTCGATTAAAGACGTTCTGGGCCTACTTTTGGAGGATAACGAGTGAGTGCTTGGCTCTTGGGGGTAATTGCCCTCATTTACGGTGCTTGCGCTGTGGACATGTTCCTCAAGGGGGACATAGCCCAAGGCTTGGCATTCTGCGGCTGGACACTTGGCCAGATTGGAATGATTTTGATTACTTTGAGAGGTGTTGCATGAATGAAGAAACTTTAGGTGAAAAGATTGTTGTGTCATTGTTGTTTGTGGCTTGTGTTGCTATACTGATTTTCATCTAATAGCGAATCGGTTGCGAATCGAAAGCGAACCTAATCCAATTGGATATGTCGGCGTGAAGGACGCCTTAACAAACTTTGACAGGCCGGAAAGACGGCCCTCTTGACACCTCCCTGAACTTTGAATGTATAATCCAAATTGTCTAGAGTGGCATCTAGACGATGAATCAAGTTGATATACCTCGCAGGGTACTGTGTGGTCTTGTCGTACAGCAGACGAGTCTTTTGACTTGATTCAATCGTCTTGTTGTTGCTCTCGCCAAGAGCCGAGACCACAGAGCATCTTGCGGGGTTTTTGCTTTTGGACTACACAATGCGGCACGTCAGTGGTTGTGTTGAGATACCCGATTACACGAGCAAACCATAATCGGGAGCGTGGGCGAATCCTAGAGCGCGGTGGTTGAAACAGTCTGGGATGCAGGCGACGAATGGCTCCATACAAGCACGTCGCAAAGCGAACTTTACTTGTGAGTACGGTAAGGCTTGCTTTGCTCTGAATTCACCACCAAGCAGTACGAGAAAGTGGTAAAATCGAGGTGTTGGTGTTCAACGGGTTAGCGCCGTTGAGAGGGTATCCGGAAAGTTACTCGGTTAGTGAACATACACTGCTTTATGTGAGCACCAACAACCAAGACGCATGAGGATTGCAGAGATAGGCATGGAGCGAGCCTACGCTATCAGTCTCGGGTCGGAGCAGGATTACTAAGCCTTGTCCCCTTCCCACGCAGTCCCCAGCCGTGTTGGCGAAACGGGTTAGCGCCGTGAGGGCAATTCTTAGAAGTGTTGTGCAACCTCGTCACTGCTTCATGTGAACGCCAACCACTAGCGAACTGAAAGCGAATCGATTACACTAAGATCAATTCAACTTTCACGGGAATACGGGTTATGCCAGAAACCTCTAAAACGCCACAAAAGCCGCGCAAGACCAAGACAGCAGTCAAGGTATCAACAGCCGCGCAAAAGCCCGCCAAAACGCCGGTAATCAAGCGTAAACACGGTCGTCCTACCAAATACTCCAGAGAGATAGCAATCAGCATCTGTGAACAACTGTCTGAAGGTATTCCATTAAGGGAAATATGCAGACAAGAAGGGATGCCTGCTTGGAGGACGGTCTATGATTGGATTTGGAGGGACGAAGAGTTATCCACAGCCATCGCGCGTGCACGGGAGATCGGATACGACGCATTGGCCGAAGAATGCCTGCACATTGCTGACAACCTACAGTTTGGCCAGAAGCAGGTGATGACAGATGAGGGCACTTCCACGACGATAGAGGACATGCTTGGCCATAGGAAGTTGCAGATCGAGACGCGGCTTAAACTGTTGGCCAAATTCAACCCCAAGAAGTACGGTGACCGTGTTGCTGTAGAGGGTGTTGAAGGTGGAGCGGCCATCAAGACTGAGGACACTTCATCGGCCAAGTTCTTTGAAATGATCCGAAATATGGAGATGAACAAGCGTGCTGGCTAAACTAAAGTATTACGTTAGTGAGCAGTTGGTCTCGAAAAACACGGGTTTATACAAGCCTGTCCAAAATTAAGTAATACTAATGTTATCAGATATGCTCAATGATGAGGTTGCGGCTGAGTTTGAGACTCTTCCGGAGCACAATCGGATTGCTCTGATTGCTCGGGCTGAGTGGATCAACGAGGCGCATCCGTACCAGATCGCGCCTGACCTGCACCTGAAGTACACGGTCTTTTGTATGCTTGCCGGTCGTGGAGCCGGTAAGACTCGTTCAGCGGCTGAGACGCTCTGGTGGTGGGCGTGGTGTCACCCAAAGACCATGAGCATTGTTTTGGCCCCAACATCTGGTGACTTGAAGAACACTTGCTATGAAGGTCCGAGCGGATTGCTGGCCTGCATACCCGAGCAGTTGGTCGTTGACTACAACAAGCAGGACCACATGATCACGCTGTCAAACGGTTCCCGCATTCGAGGTGTATCGGCTGACTCCTATGACCGTCTGCGTGGTATCAACTCCTCGTTTTGCTGGTGTGACGAGTTGGCCGCCTTTAACTATCTCGGACCCAACGAGGCTTGGGACAACATGATGCTGGGCCTGCGTATTAAACCGGACGACCAGCCGCACAGTGAGCCGCGTGTGATTGTGACCACAACGCCAAGGCCAAAGGACCTGATCCTTGACCTGCTTGGCCGTGAAGGTGACGACGTGATCATCAGCCGGGCATCGACCTATGACAACGCCGCTAATCTAGCCCCAGCGTTCCAAAAGCAGTTGGAGCAGTACAAAGGGTCCAAGTTGTATCTGCAAGAGGTTCTGGGTGAGGTTGTCGATCTTGAAGACGGCAAGGTTGTGAACCGAGACATGTTCAAACTCTGGCCATCAGGTAAGTCGTTCCCAATCTTTGAGTACATCATCCAATCGTACGACTGCGCCTATACCGACAAGGAGTACAACGATCCGACGGCCATGACCTGCTGGGGCGTGTTCAAGCCTGAAGACGGTCCAATGTCTGTCTTGCTGATTGACTGTTGGGCCGAGCACCTGACCTTCCCGCAGTTGAGGCCAAAGGTGATTGAGGAGTGGCAGAACTCCTATGGAGACGAGAAACGCATGAAGCGGCCGGATCTGATCTTGATCGAAGAGAAGGCGAGCGGTTTGTCTTTGCTACAAGAGTTGCGCAACATGCACTTGCCGGTGAGAGGTTGGAATCCGGGCAGGGCAGACAAGATGACCAGATTGCAGATCACTGCATCGATCTTCACCACTGGACGCGTTTGGTTGCCTGAGTCTTCTATCCGCAAAGGATATGTGAGGGATTGGTGTGAAGGGTTCTTGAGTCAGATCTGTTCGTTCCCTGACAGCACGCATGATGATTATGTTGACAGCGCTACACAAGCGATTCGGTTTCTGAAAGACATCGGTTATCTAGACATCGATCCCCCACCAAGGTATGATGACGACGATCTAGTTGACGTTAAACCTGTGAGGGTCAATCCATATGCGGTGTAACCATGCCTAACCTAAGCAAACTTATTGGGGGTCTTGAGGCCATCAGCAAAGCCAGAGCACCCGCTGAGGATCTAGCATCTAAAGCAATTGGGAAAGCCGCTCAATCTGCGGGCATGAATGCCCCAATAACAGCAAACAAAAATTTAACGAATATTCAAGATTTCCATCAGTCAATGATGGATGAACTCAGGCAAAGAGTTGCAAATACCCAAAATTTAATTGAATCAACGCCATTCAAATACGATGTTGGGCAAAAAGTTTTTACCGATTGGTCCGCAAATAATAATAAACCGCCTTATGAAATTGTGGCCAAAAAGATGGTTGGCAATCGAATAATGAGGGCAGAACCAAATGAAGGCGAGGCTTTAGGTAAACCAATCATCAATCCAGAAACTGGAAAAGCATATCGAACTCCGATGGAGCCGGGTTATTTGGTTAGGCATGAACCGGAACCCGGACAGGTCATGTCATACAGTTTGCCAGAATCAATTTTAAAAGGCCCAATTGAACCTGAAGAACCCTATCGGCGTGGTGGACCTATCCGCATGGGCATAGGTGGCGGATTGAATGCCGCAGAAGAGGCATATAAAGCCGCACAAGCCGCCAAGATGGCATTGAGCACTCAGCGCAACCAAGTTAAGGCCGCACAGCAGGCTCTGGAGGCTCAGAGGCTTGCACAGGAGGGAACTCCCATCAAGGCGTCAGAGGCGTTAGGCAAGTACGAGGGTTCATACCTGAAGACAATTCCCTACGACCGCATGAAGGTGGATCTGTCAGCAGGTAAGTTCGGTGGCCCCGGTTTCTCTGGCATTCAACAGGTTGATCCCAACTATGCCAATGCGGCGGCTGGTGTGACTGATCAAAAGTCTGCTACTCGTGTTCTTAACCGCAATGCCAACGTGCCCCAAGGCGCAAATGTGATCTGGACGCCAGCGGTTGGTGGCCTTGAACAACACAAGTCCAATACGTCGATGTTTGGCAAGTTCGCCGATATGTTTGCCGCACAGAGAGCCAACATGGACCCCGAGCATTTACAACTGCTCAATGATTACGTTAACAACGCAACGTTCAAAAGCGGCAAGAACGCTGGCAAATTGATTTTCCCTGAAGGCATAGATCTATCTGCAAGAAACTTCAGGAATAAGGTGAGCACTTATGACCAGCGTGGATTGTTGGCCGATGTGTTTGCTGGTCGTGGTGTAGGCGGCGAGAAAGGCCGCACGGTTCCTGTAGAGAACTTGCTACAGCAGAACCTTGATCCCAATATGGCCGAGGCACCAACTGGTGCTCTAGGTAATCGTTTGTTCAATCTTAGCGGCGATGTAATGACCAGACCGGACTTGCATCCCGACTACCCAAAGATTCTGACCGGCGAAGATTTGAACGTTAACTATTTATTTGTTCCGCGTGAGTTTGTCATGCAAGACTTTGCCAAGCAAATCCAGCAGGCCAAGGGCAGACCGGTAACTGACATGGATTACCGCATGGGCGACCCAACACAATTTCTGAGCGAAGACATTTTGACCAACATGCAGAAGGAAGGTCATGCTCGTGGCGGCCGCATTCACCTAAGCCTGAAGAACCCAAAACTCAAAGAGCACATTCAAGCCTTTGGCCGTGGTGGTGGTGCTCACAGTGATGCACCTTTGTCTGACGCCTTTACCAAAGGACTCATGCCGATGCTGGCCGGTGCAAGCAAGGGCGCAGTGTCTGGCATCCTCGGCGCACCCGGCGACTTGGAATCAATGGGCCGCTCGGCAATCAACGCTCTAGCCCCACAAGAGTCGGTGCTGTACGAATCAAACAAGGTTAGCCCTGAGACGTTCTTGCCAACAAGCGAGTCAATAGCCAATCGGTTACCAATGCTGAGCAGTGACAAGACAGCACAGCAGGTGGAGAAGTTTGGCACAAGTGCAGGCTCAAACATTGCTGGTGCTATGGTTGGACCAGAGACGTTGTTAAAAGGCAAAGCAATAGGCAGTCTTGCAGATAAATTAAAGTCGGCATTAAACAACTCTGGTAAAATCAAGCCTTTGGAGAAAGCATATGCAACAACACAAGACGGCCCCTTCTATCGAGTCACGCCGACAAGCGTCCATCCGAGCGAAGCAGTTGATAGCGGAACACGACAGAAAATATGGGGCACCAACGCAACGCCTGACGCCCGAACAGCAAGAGAATCTGGAAGCCGAGATGCGGCATCATTCTCACATGAGGCACTCAAAGACGTAACAAACGATCCGGTTCAGAATCTGCCTTGGTACTTGGCCAACAAGAAGGTCAACGAGATACACGGCAGGGACTATCAAGAACCGAAGATGCCTCCCTCTTCATTGGTCAAGCAAGGGCCAATCGCTAGGGCGTTCATGGCTGGCGCGAACAACGAACCCGGTTACAAAGAAGCGGTGTTCAAGGCTTATCAGGAACAGCATCCTGAACTTGTCAAGCAAGCCGGAGCCAGCAATTACGACGAACTGCTCAAGGCGAGTTATGAACAATTGGCCAAAGAAACCAAGGACCAATTCAACTCATTGCCCTATGAGTTTTCCTTCCATCGCAACGGTGAAGGCAACTATCCCAGCAGTGCGCATATGGCGGCTGATGTCCACGGCAATGGCCATATATACGTCTACCAAGGCGGCGATAAGCACGACTTCCTGCATGAAGTAGATCCAGAGACTGGCCTGAATACCAACGAGATGTTCAGGGCCGTTCACGACGTCTTTGGCCATGCTATCCACGGCAATCAGTTCGGACCTAAAGGCGAGGAGATCGCTTGGGGTGCTCACCAGCAGATGTATAGCCCACTGGCTGTGCCTGCGATGTCGGCCGAGACAAGAGGCCAGAACTCGGTGGTTAACTACAGCCCGCTCAATGCCGAACTCAAGAAGGACGTCAACAACCTTGAGGAACGCATTCAGCAGATCAAGTGGAAGGGTGATACGCCTGACCTAAGACGCCTGCAAGAAGAGAAGCGCAACCTGCTGTCTACCCAATTCCAATACGCACCACAGGCCAGCGTGCTCCTGCCGCCTGAGATGCTAAGACCCGAATACAATGGCGGCATGCCAGAATATCTCAAACCAGTGATCAAGCCTAACCCTGAAACAACAGCGGTGCAGAACCTTTATCACTTCAGCCACGAGCCTAACCTAACCGAAACGAATCCGAATCGGTATGGAACCGGTATCAAAGGAGCAGAGGCACAACGTCTTGAGGCACCCAATGCGATCAAGCCACGCACTTACTTCTATACCGACCCAAGCGTGACGCCAGAGGCTGGATTGGGGCCATACAAGTACCAATCGCAGGCCAATGACCTTTACAACTTGCAGGCTGATCCGCTGAAGTTCTACACGCTGGCTAGAGAGACTGGGCGTGAACCGTTTACGGCCAAGGTGAATGCTGGTGTACCTCCGACAGCGGCAAGTGTTGCCAACGACGTGGAGAGGCTAGCCAACGAATACGGTTACTCAGGGGTCTATGATCCATCATCCGCTAAACCAGCGGCGGCAGTTTTTAACCCAATGCCTGTCCAAAGACAAAAGCGCGGCGGGTTAGCAAAGGAGAATTTCAATGGCTGATATGCCAATCCCTCAAGACTATGGTCGGCACATTGATGGCATGCCTATCCAAGAGAATGAAGACGGTAGCGCAACGGTAGACTTGCCTGATGAATTGTCTGACGTTCAAGAGTTGCCTGACGGTTCTGCTATTGTGCAGATGGATGATCACTTCAAAGGCCCAGCAGATGACGAGGACTTCTACTCCAATCTGGCTGAGACGATGAACACATGGGACATGGAAGGCTTAGCACTCAAGTACCTTGACTTTATTGACAAAGATAAGGAAGCCCGTGAAAAAAGAGACAAACAGTATGAAGAGGGAATTCGACGCACTGGAATGGGTGATGATGCCCCCGGAGGTGCGACTTTCATGGGTGCATCTAAGGTCGTACATCCAGTCATGGCAGAGGCATGCGTTGACTTCGCCAGTAGAGCGATCAAAGAACTATTTCCGCCCGATGGCCCTGTTAAGTCAAAAATCCTTGGAGACGTTACGGATGACAAGGAAGAAATAGCCGAGCGTAAGGTTGACTGGGTGAACTGGCAACTGACCGAGCAGATCGAAGAGTTCAGAGACGAGACCGAGCAACTGCTGACCCAATTGCCTTTGGGCGGCTCTCAGTTCTTGAAACTCTGGTACGACGAAAAGAAAAAGCGCCCCTGCGCTGAGTTCGTTCCTATTGACAACGTGATCCTGCCGTTTGCTTCGGTGAACTTCTACACTGCCCAGCGCGTGACTGAGAAGCAGGAGATCACACAGTTTGAGTACGACCAGCGTGTAGCGCGTGGCCTGTACCGAGACGTGGATCTGGTTCGAGCCACTGCTGAGCCTGATCAAACGCATTCAGAGAAGGCCAGCGAGAAGATCGAGGGTAAGAAGTACATCGACAACATCGATGGCTTGAGGACCGTATATCACATCTACACATGGCTTGATCTTGAGGAAGACGACAGAACCAAGGGCGAGTCTGCTCCCTACATTCTGATGATCGACGAGTTAGACAACAAGGTGCTCGGCATCTACCGCAACTGGGAGGAAGGCGATGACACCTTTAGTAAACTTGATTGGCTTATTGAGTTTAAGTTTATTCCTTGGCGTGGTGCTTATGCCATCGGTCTACCGCATCTCATTGGTGGTCTTTCTGCCGCCCTTACTGGTGCTCTTCGCGCTCTATTGGATACTGCGCACGTCAATAACTCGCTTACCATGCTTAAACTCAAGGGAGCGAAGATCTCTGGACAAAGCCAGCAGGTAGAGATTACGCAGGTAACGGAGATCGAAGGCGCACCCGGTGTGGACGACATCCGCAAGATTGCGATGCCCATGCCTTTCAATCCCCCATCTCCCGTCTTATTTGAACTTCTAGGCTGGTTAAATGACGCGGCCAAGGGCGTGGTATCAACCGCAGAGGAAAAGATCTCTGAGGCCACAAATAACATGCCTGTGGGTACTGCTCAGGCTTTGATCGAGCAGGGTTCCCAAGTCTATTCCGGAATACATACCCGCTTGCACAACTCCATGAGACGAGTGCTGATGGTGCTTGGACGCATTAACCGCTGGTATTTGGACGACCAAAGACGCGGTGACGTGGTGAAGGACCTGCCGATTGCCAAGGCTGACTTCAACCGCAACTCTGACATTGTTCCCGTATCTGACCCACACATCTTTTCTGAGACCCAGCGTATGGCTCAGACGCAGGCTGTGATGGCCATGATGACGCAGTTCCCTCAGTCGTTTGACCAAAATGCTGTCTTGGCTCGTATGCTCAAACAAATGAAGGTGCCAAACGTCAATGAGTTGATGCCCAAGACCAGCCAACCCACTGAGATGGACGCGGCTGATGAGAATGCCGCTATGGCTTTGGGTAAGGCCGCCTTTGCTTACCCACGTCAAGATCAGTTGGCACATATCCAAACACACTTAATGTTTGCCCTAGATCCTGCGTTGGGTGGCAATCCCATCATGGCTCCTCAATTTATACCGCAGGCGCTGGAGCATATCAAGCAACACATGTTGCTGTGGTACACCAGCCAGATGAAAACCTATGTTACTGGCGGCAACAACTTGGATTTAGGCAAGTACGAGACCAACAAACTGGCTTCCGAGGTAGACAAAGCGTTTTCTTTGGCCTCCCAGCACGTTGGACGCGACACACAACAGGTGTTTGCAAAGGTATTGCCCGCTATTCAGCAACTTGGTCAGATGGCCAGCCAGATGGCGCAACAAGCACAGCAGGCTCAGCCTACAGATCCAGAAGCACAAGCCGTATTGCAAGCCTCTATGGCTGAAACACAACGCCGTGCGGCCAAGGACAAAGCCGATATTGCTATTGACATGAAGTCGATGGCCAACGAGCAGGCTAGAGATTATGCTAAACAGCAAGTCGATATTGCTATGAACGCAGAAAACAATCTAACTCAAGAGCGTATGAAGAGTGCGCAGTTGACGGTAGACGAGGCTAAGTTGCGCCGAGAGCAAGAAGCAACTGCACAGGCGTTAGAAAATCGTACTCAACATAACTTAGGGAGTTAATCATGGACAAACTGGACAAAGACCAAATGGGTGAAGACGTTTCTCAATCCAAACGCATCAAGATGGGTGCTTGGTTGGACGGGGAACAGTTCAAAGAAGAATCAAAAGCGACTATGAGCGAAGCCAACAGCGACCACGGTAATTTTGAAAAGTCCTCTATCGACAAGAAAAACGCATGAATATCATTTCCAACCTGATCTCCGCTGTAAAAGTGGAGCAAGACAAGATAAGAGAGTCATTGGTGGCGGGTAACGTTATCAATTTCGAGACTTATCAGCGTCTGGTTGGACAATTTCAAGGGTTAGACAAGTCTTTAGAGATCCTCAATGATCTTTTAAAGGAAAAAGATGACGACAACTAGCACGGTAGCCGTTGATTCGGCTGATTTACTGGAGGCTTTTC
>Ga0214192_1002123_pt1 | contig 10490 bp, 8 predicted proteins | sample TroBogEpilimnion_44_FD_153030 | JGI IMG/M metagenome (GOLD analysis project Ga0214192, IMG submission 153030) | Freshwater microbial communities from Trout Bog Lake, WI - 29JUL2008 epilimnion | ecosystem: Environmental > Aquatic > Freshwater > Lake > Epilimnion/Euphotic zone | place: Trout Bog... | reverse complement strand
TGATTTAATTTTAGATGGTGGGCAGTCGTTGATCGGATTGGAATCGACAATCGTTGATTGCACCGGACCTGCGCCAATGATTTTGAGATTAGGTGCAATTACTCCTCTAATGGTCGAAGAGTCCACTGGATTAGTCGCACTTGAGTCCAATCCATCTTCTATAAGAGTTTCGGGCTCGCTCAACTCTCATTACTCACCTAAAGCGAAGGTGCTTCTCGATGTGGTTGCCGAGGCGGGTGATGGGCTTATTGCACCCGATCAGATTCCAACACCCAATGGGGTCATACGTCTCTCTGCTCCAAGTTCCATTGAGCAATATGCCCGCGAGCTTTATCTAGCGCTTCGCAAGGCTGATCAACTTGGGCTAGAGGTTGTAGTTGTTCTGCAACCAGGTGGAGATGGGCTAGCTGCAGCAATTCGTGATCGATTGCAACGTTCTGCTTTCGTAGAGTAACTAAACGATTAAAGGTCTTGTCTAATCGACTTCTCTCCTTAATAAATCAACAAACTTATCCCCTATCCATCGCCCCCTTCCATAAGTACTCTCACACTATTGATATCTCGCTGAGATTCACGGGGAGTTAAATGGATAACGAGTCAGTAATTCATACCGATGCAGTTGCACTTCAGCCAGAGTTAGTTGAATTACGGCATCGACTGCATCAACGTCCCGAGATAGGGCTGCATTTACCGGAGACCCAAGCAATGGTTCTTGAGGCGTTGGATGGACTCGACCTAGAGATCACTTTAGGTAAGACATCCTCATCTGTGACTGCGGTTCTGCGCGGAGAAAAGCGTGGAAAGGCTGTGCTCCTTCGCGGCGATATGGATGCGCTACCTGTTAAAGAGGAGACAGGTCTGGATTACGCGAGCACGATCGATGGTGCGATGCATGCCTGCGGACATGATTTACATACGACGATGCTCGTCGGTGCGGCAAAATTGCTTTCAGCACACCGCGATCAATTGCAAGGTGATGTTGTTTTTATGTTTCAGCCAGGTGAAGAGGGTGACGATGGCGCCGCTCATATGATCGCCGAAGGCGTTTTGGATGCCGCAGGAGTTAGAGTTTCTGCAGCATATGGAATGCACGTAACAACTGGAAGTGTGCCGCGAAATGTCATTGCAACGAGGCCAGGAACAATGATGGCTTCTGCCGATGCGCTCTATGTAACGGTCCGCGGTGCAGGTGGTCATGGTTCGGGACCACATGCTGCAAAGGATCCAATCGCAGTGGCTGCTCAGATGGTTGGGGATTTACAAATACTTGTAACGCGAAAGTTCGACATTTTCGATCCCGTTGTAGTGACCGTTGGATACTTTCACGCGGGTACTGCAGAAAACATTATTCCGAGTGAGGCAAAATTCGGAGTAACTATTAGGGCATTCTCACTTGAAGCTCGAGAGAAGATTCTTCGGGAAGCAAAGTTGCTCTGCGAAAAAATTGGCGAAGGATTCGGCCTCGAAGTAGATGCAGTTATCTCAGGGCAGTACCCGGTGACGATTAATAACCCCGACCACGCACAGTTTGTGAGAGAGACTGTCGTAGATTTATTTGGCTCAGATTTTTATGTACCGATGGAGCACCCCACACCTGGAGCGGAGGACTTCTCCAGAGTATTGCTTGAAGTTCCAGGAAGTTACATGTTTATGGGGGCCTGCACGAGTGATGAATTCCTCACGGCTCCTACTAACCACAGTGCACTGGCTACCTTCGACGATCGCGTGTTGTGTGTCGGTGTAGAAATACATGCGGAACTCGCAATAAGGGCGCTAAAGGAGTCACCTACAAGCGTTTGAATTGGGGTTTAGTTTCGACCGGATTCCAAGATTTCGCTCTTTGCCTCTTCCAGCGTGGCTTTTGGGCGTGAAAATGCTCGCTACAATTCACTACCGTTCCAATCCGGTTCGACCTTTGTCTTGAGTTTTGTCACGACTTTTGTCAGACCTTTTTTGATTGGTCCCGGGCCCCTAGCTCAGTCGGTAGAGCAACGGACTTTTAATCCGTGGGTCGTCGGTTCGAGCCCGACGGGGCCCACCCATACTTGAGGCGATACCCTTTTTTCACTACTCAATTTCTGGATAAGCGAGAACCAGGGGGCTAGAGCATGTCTAACCAGTTGATTCGATTTCTTGATACTAATAATGAAGTTAAGGTCGGAATTCGAAGCGCGGATTCGAACATAGCCTCTCTCGTTCCTACCGAATCCATGGCAAGCCTTCTCGCGCTTTCGTTGAGCGAGTTACGTTCTGCAGTGGAATCCGCATTAGCTGGCGGAGTTACTAGCGAAATCCATTATCTGCTTCCACCGGTTGATCAACTGACAGAGGTGTGGGCGGCAGGCGTTACATATAAGAGGTCTCGCGCAGCACGTGAAGAGGAGAGCGATCACTCCGATGTTTACTCGCGTGTTTATGATGCGGCACGTCCCGAGTTGTTCTTTAAGAGCGTTGCCTGGCGGGTAGTTGGTCACGGTGAGCCCATAGGAGTGCGAGCAGATTCCACGATCAATGCTCCAGAGCCTGAACTTGCCTTGGTGACGAATGCGGCGGGTGAAATAGTAGGTGTCACCATTTGTGATGATGTCTCGTCACGAAATATCGAGGGGGAAAATCCACTTTATCTTCCGCAAGCAAAGGTCTATTTAGGTTCAGCCGCAGTTGGTCCTGGCATTGTTCCGATCTGGGAGATCGAAGATATATATGCGCTTGATATTTCGGTCAAGGTAGAGCGCGCTGGAGAAATCATTTGGGGTGGAACTACGAGCACCCACGAAATGCATAGAAAATTTGAGGAACTAGTCGACTACCTCTTCATGAATATGAGCTTTCCGCAGGGCGCTATTTTGAGTACTGGGACAGGACTAGCCCCCAATATGGACTTCAATCTATCTCCAGGCGATGTGGTTGTCGTTGAAATCGCATCCATTGGCTCTCTTGAAAATAAGGTGATTTCCGCTTCGCAAGAGAATTTTGGATGGTTGACAAACAATCTAACCCGGCGGGCGCACTAATAATTTAATTAGATTCGTTGAAATTGCAGGGGTTCTAGCCCTTCCATAAGATTGCCCCGTCAATCGAACTAAAGGGGTCTCCTGTGTCTGTTGCGACCAGCGTAAAGAAGAACCATCGTCGACTTATCTGGGTGGCTGCCGGTGTGACAGTCGTATGGCTGCTTATTAGCAGCGCCGCGGGTCCTCTCTTTGGAAACCTCTCAAGCGTTCAAAAGAATGACAATTCCAAATTCTTGCCTGCAAACTCCGAGGCATCAAAGGCATCTGATGCCATCGCAACATTTGCTGATAACACGACTAACAATCAATTCCCGACTCTCGTTCTATTCGAGGGCAAGGTAGACACCTCTAAAGTCATTGCGGCAAACGCCTTTGTTCAACAACTTGTTCAAAAAGACCTGGTCGATTCCAAGGGTCAATTAGTTAAAGATGCCAAGGGAAATCCGATTTCGATTCCAATCTCCAAATACCTCTCGCCTGGCGCACAGATCGGGGCATTTCCTTCTGCAAAGAACGATGCGATCCTGGCCAACATACCTTTGGATTCGAATCTCTCCCAAACTAACTTGCCAGATAAGAAGCCTGCGCTTTTGGCAGTCGTGACAACTATTAGGTACTACGCAACGCAGTACGCACAAGCAAATGGTTTTGTAACTCACACGACTGGACTCGGTGGATTGTTCGCCGACCTCTTCAACTCCTTCAGTGGCCTAGATACCAGCCTCTTGTTTACGACTGTGATTGTAATTTTCTTCATTCTGGTTGTTGTATATCGCTCACCATTCCTGCCATTCATTCCTTTGATCTCATCGGTCTTTGCCCTCACCCTTGCAGGTGGAGTCATCTATGAATTAGCGAAGCACAACATCATTACCCTTGATGGGCAGTCGCAAGGAATTTTGTCGGTGCTGGTCTTAGGCGCCGCAACCGACTATTCACTCTTATTGGTAGCTCGCTATCGTGAGGAGCTGCACAGCTATGAGCATCGTGTAGATGCCATGAAAGTTGCGTGGCGTGGAGTTGTAGAGCCAATCGTTGCTTCCGGATCAACGGTTGCTTTGGGTCTATTGATGCTGCTACTTTCACAACTTACAAATAACCGTGGGCTGGGACCAGTTGGTGCAATTGGAATTGTCTGCGCGATGGTAACGATTCTTACCTTATTGCCAGCCCTTCTCGTGCTCTTTGGTCGTTGGATTTTCTGGCCTAAGCGACCTAAGTTCAATACCGCCGATGAGAAGCTCTCAGGCATTTGGTCGAAGGTGGCTAAGTCGACCGAACGCAGCCCAAGAAAGTATTTGACCTTCTCGATCCTGATTCTCGTAGTGCTTGCGGCATTTGCTTCAACGCTGCACTCAAATGGTTTGTCAACAGCCCAATCATTCACAAAGCGCACTGACTCTGTAATCGGTCAGGAGCAATTGACAACATACTTCCCTGGCGGGCAAGGCCAACCAACGCAAATCGTTGTAAGTGCTGATAAGGCGCAAGAAGTAACCTCAAAGTTACAGAGCTTCCCAGGCATTAGTCAGGTAGTTCCACAAACCGTTACGCCAATTGTTCCAGGTCAACCAATTCCTGCGACCAAGATTGTTAATGGCAAAGAGTTGTTGAACGTGACCCTGGCTTATGGTCCAGATACCAGTGCGGCAATCAAATTAATTCCACAACTTCGCACCTTGGTTCATGGAATTGACTCAACATCGTTGGTAGGTGGTACCTCTGCCGTCTATAACGATATTGATGCTGCTACACGTCACGATCAGAAGGTGATCATTCCAGTCATCTTGCTATTGATTGCGATAATTCTTGGACTCTTGTTGCGTTCGATTATTGCCTCACTTTTGCTTTTGGTAACGGTTGTAATCTCCTATTACGCGACATTGGGAGCTTGTTCGATCGTCTTCCATCACCTATTCCATTTTGCAGGAGAAGATTCTTCATTCCCACTCTTCGCCTTCGTCTTCTTGGTGGCGCTGGGAATCGATTACAACATCTTCTTGATGACTCGAGTTCGTGAAGAGAGTCTTAAGCATGGAACTCGCTTTGGAATGACGAAAGGCGTCACTGTTACAGGAGGTGTCATTACCTCAGCTGGAATCGTCTTGGCTGCAACCTTCAGCGTGCTGAGCATTCTGCCGCTGGTCTTCCTAGCCGAGATCGGCTTTGCCGTTGCCTTTGGCGTGTTGCTGGATACCTTATTAGTGCGTTCGATTCTCGTCCCAGCGCTGGTGCACAGCATTGGCCCAAAGGTCTGGTGGCCTTCTAAACTGCAGCATGATTAATTTTTCTGCAGAAGTCAGCGCAGCGATCGCTGCCGGTCAGCCGATCGTTGCGCTGGAATCCACCATCATCAGTCACGGCCTACCCCGCCCTCGTAATCTCGAAGTAGCTCTGGAGGTGGAGGCGATAGTTCGCTCGGCTGGCGCAGTTCCAGCGACGATCGCTCTGATTGATGGAGTAGTGCATGTAGGACTCGAACCGCATGAACTTGACCGAATCGCTAATGAAGATGGTGTTGTTAAGGCCTCAACCCGCGATCTTGCTGTTATTGAGGCAACTAAGAAATCAGCGGCAACGACAGTCGCTGCAACTGCTCACATCGCGGCTCTAGCAGGGATTAAAGTTTTTGCGACAGGGGGCCTTGGTGGCGTGCATCGCGGTCATTCGTACGATGAGTCTGCAGATTTGATTGCACTTGCCGAGACTCCCGTGGTCATTGTCTGCGCCGGTGTTAAATCAATTTTGGATGTTCCTGGAACTCTGGAGCGTCTTGAGACCTTTGCAGTTCCAGTATTGGGATTTGGCACTAACAAGTTCCCTGGCTTCTACCTGACAGAGTCGGGATACGACATCGAGCATCGCGTTGATAGCGTAGAAGAGATCTCCAGTATTTGGAAGAACCGCTTCGAATTGAAAACCAATGATCGCGCTATCGTCATTGCAAACCCTGTGGTCAACCAGATGGATCTAGCTCTTCATAATGAAATTTTGGATTCTGGACTTAAAGCAGCCGATGAAAATCACATTACCGGAAAGGCTGTTACTCCGTTCCTATTGGAGTATTTCCACACGCAGAGTAAAGGTGAATCACTGCGCGTTAATATCGACATCATCAAAGCTAACTCGCATCTCGCTTCACTGATTGCGATCGCACTTAATAAATGACCAAAGTCCTATGCATTGGTGACATCATGTTGGATGTCACTGCAGTGGTGGGTGCGCCCATACGCCAGGGCGTTGAGACGCGGGCTGTTATTTCAACTCATGGAGGCGGTGCCGCCGCCAACGTTGCATCGTGGCTTGCGGTTAACGGGACTGCTTCACATGTCATCGCGCGCATAGGAGATGATGCAGCGGGAGAGACTGTGATTGCGGAGTTACAAAAATATGGAGTTGAACATACTCAAACAATTGTTCCTGGCGTGGGCACAGGCGTAGTAATTGTTCTTGTCGATGCTTTAGGTGAGCGAACTATGTTTCCCGATTCCGGAGCGAACTCTGGATTGAGTTTGGCTGATCTTCCACCGCTTGATGGATTCGCCGCCGTATATCTCTCGGGCTATCCACTAGTAAATCCAAAATCTCGTGACGGAGCCCTCGCAATATTGCACGCAGTCAGAGAGCGTGGACTCACAGTTGTATTCGATCCATCCACTGTAGGAGTTCTACTTGAGGTTGGACTCAACCAAGTTCGCGAGTGGCTAAGTTTGGTTGATGTTGTGATTCTCAATGAGGAAGAGGCGCACTTCTTAAGTGGAAAGAACAATCCGGTTGAGGCGGCCGCCGAGTTATTGAAATTGACTCCACTCGTGGTCATCAAGCGCGGAAGTAACGGCGCGTTGGCTCAATCCCGTAATGCAGCCTTAGTTCAAATTCCCGCCGTTGAAGTGAACGTCGTGGATACGACCGGCGCCGGAGATGCATTTGCCGCAGGATTTATTCAAAGCTGGATTGAGAAGAAGAGTTTGCTCGACTCTCTCCATAATGGCGCAAATTTCGCCGCCCGTTGCGTCTCGGCGGTAGGAGCTCGTCCCCAGATTTAAATATCTCGTTCAATATTTTCTCGTAGGAGTAAATCGTTTTTGCGAATAATCCGCGTTTAGGTTTCTCGCGACTCAGATGTGAAAATTGTGCCATGCATTCGCTCCTCATCGTCGCCGCGGTTTTAATTATCGCGCTGGCCTATGGCTTCGTGGATCGGAGCCGCACTGGCAAAGTAAACGTCAAAGAGGATTCACGCCATCAAGTAAGCGCCGCGGAAATTGGTAGTGAGCTCGGCGAAGTTGCAACAGTCCTTCAATTCTCAAGTGCCTTCTGCACTCCATGCCGCGCAACCCGAAGCACACTCTCTTCTGTAATTTCACATTATCCAAAGATCAAGCATGTTGAAGTTGATGCAGAAAGTAAATTGGATCTAGTTCGTCGTTTAGATATTCGCCAAACTCCTACAACGCTATTTTTAAATTCTGAAGGTAAAGAGATTGCACGCGCAGTCGGTGCTCCCAAGCGCGATCAAGTTGTCAATGCACTCGCGAGAATTTAACGGAGGATAATGATGATTGATGCTCGTGGTCCACGTTGGTCTGCAGGACTAACTTCGATAGTTTTAATCATTGCTCTCATCACGCGCTCTCCCGTGGTGATCATCATTCAGTTGGTGCAATTTGCATTTGGTGCTTTTGCTGGTCCACCAAAGTCTCCTTATGCCTGGTTATACAAGCGCTTCGTACAACCAAGACTCTCAAAGGAGTTTGAGTCAGAGGATGTTCGCCCACCCCAATTCGCACAATTTGTCGGATTTCTCTTTGCACTTTTGGCAACAGTTGGGGCTCTAAGCCACGTCTGGCCGCTTTTCACAATCGCCACATCCTTTGCCCTCTTTGCCGCCTTCCTAAATTCAGCTTTCGGCTACTGCTTGGGATGCAAGATGTACCTCTTGGGAGTTCGTTTACGTCGGGGATAGAGTGGGGGCATGAAAAGCCTCAACAACTTTATCGCTGGCGCCGCAACAGAATCTAGCTCAGGCGCAACAACCGAAATCATCAACCCATCGACTGGCCAGGCATATGCAACTGCCCAACTCTCTAATGCCGCCGATGTCGACCGAGCCCTCAAGGCCGCCGCTACAGCATTTGAGGAGTGGCGCGAGACCACCCCAGCTGAACGCCAACGCGCTCTGCTCAAGATTGCCGATGCTCTCGAGTCACGGGCCGATGAGATTGTTGCCATCGAATCTGAAAATACTGGCAAGCCGATCGGTCTAACTCTCTCTGAAGAAGTTCCACCGATGATCGACGAGATTCGCTTCTTCGCAGGAGCAGCGCGTCATCTTGAAGGTAAGTCAGCCGGTGAATATATGCGCGGCATGACCTCATTTATTCGTCGCGAACCCATCGGCGTCTGCGCACAAGTAACCCCATGGAACTACCCAATGATGATGGCTGTCTGGAAATGGGCACCTGCCATCGCCGCTGGTAACACCGTCGTGCTCAAGCCAAGTGATACAACGCCTGCTTCTACCGTATTCATGGCCGAAGTAATGTCAGAGTTTTTACCCGCAGGTGTATTTAACGTTGTTACTGGCGATCGCGACACTGGTCGACTATTGGTCGAACACAAGATTCCTGCGATGGTCTCCATCACGGGTTCAGTTCGCGCCGGTATGGAAGTTGCCCAAGCAGCCAGCACCGATTTGAAGCGCGTACATCTTGAGTTAGGTGGCAAGGCGCCAGTTGTGGTCTTTGCCGATGCTGATCTAGAAGCTGCAGCAGCTGCAATCGCTGTGGCCGGTTATTTCAACGCAGGACAAGATTGCACCGCCGCTACTCGAGTTCTTGTTGAAGATAAGGTCTACGACAAATTTGTTGCGCTTCTTGCAGAGCAAGCAAGTAATGAAGTGAAAACTGGTGCGCCCGGCGAGGACGTTCTTTACGGTCCACTGAACAACGCAAACCAATTAGCCCGCGTTAAAGGATTTATTGATCGTGCTCCAAAGCATGCTGAAATTGTTGCCGGCGGCTCAGTTGTTGATCGCGCTGGGTACTTCTTCACACCAACGGTTATTGCAGGAGTACAACAGAGCGATGAGCTTGCACAGAGTGAAATCTTCGGTCCAGTTATCACCGTTCAAAGATTTAGTGATGAAGCCCAGGCTGTTAGTTTCGCTAATGGAGTTCCTTATGGATTGGCTTCGAGTGTGTGGACCACTAACCATGGCCGTGCAATGCGAATGTCCAAAGCTCTAGATTTTGGCGTGGTCTGGATTAATACCCACATTCCATTTGTCTCTGAGATGCCACATGGCGGTTTCAAGCATTCGGGATATGGCAAGGATTTGTCCGACTATGGCTTCGAGGATTACACCCGGATCAAGCACGTGATGACCAACCTCAACGGGTAAGGTTTCAGCATGGAAAATCGCTTTCCCATCTTTGATGTCTGGCCTGCAGTTATGTATGGCGAAGAGTTGGTCCCCGCCAAAGCGATCGCAGATGAGGCGCTCAATGTACGCGCCACGGTCATTCGGGAAGGTCACGACAAACTGGTGGTCGAGGCGGTTCTGATCGATCCTCAAGGTGTCGAGGTTGATCGCGCCGGTATGCGCGAATATTGGCCGGGCACCGATCGTTATGAGGCAGAACTTCGCCCAACATCCGTCGGTGTGTGGCACTTTTATATCGAGGCGCTGAGCGAGGATCGCACCCTTGCTTCGCAATCATCGCTCTACCCAATTTATGCCGAACCTACTCGCGCGCTCGTTGGTGCTTGGTACGAATTCTTCCCACGCAGTGAAGGCGCGGTTCGTAAGGCCGACGGCACGATCGTGGGCGGAACATTTAAGACAGCGGAGAAATCACTTCAACGCGTGGCAGATATGAATTTTGATGTTCTCTATCTTCCGCCGATTCATCCCATCGGATACTCATTCCGTAAAGGTCGCAATAACACTTTGACGCCAACACCGACAGATCCCGGAGTGCCATGGGCTATCGGAAATGCTGATGGCGGTCATGACAGCATCAACCCCGAGCTTGGCACCATGAAAGATTTTGAAAATTTTGTTAAGGCCGCCGCAAAACTGAATATCGAAATCGCAATGGACTTTGCCCTGCAATGCTCTCCAGATCATCCGTGGGCAAAAGATCATCGCGAGTGGTTCACTATCCGTCCTGATGGAACGATCGCTTATGCGGAGAACCCACCGAAGAAGTATCAAGACATTTATCCGATCAACTTTGATAAGGATTATCAGGGGATGCTCGATGAGTCATATCGAGTTCTATCGCTCTGGATCTCAAAGGGCGTAAAGATCTTTCGGGTCGATAATCCTCACACCAAGCCGGTGCAGTTCTGGCATGAGTTGATTACTCGCGTTAATCGCGAACATCCTGAGGTTGTCTTCTTATCTGAGGCCTTTACACGTCCTGCGATGATGCACGCACTCGGTAAAGCTGGGTTCCAACAGTCTTACAC
>Ga0214192_1002121_pt1 | contig 10506 bp, 7 predicted proteins | sample TroBogEpilimnion_44_FD_153030 | JGI IMG/M metagenome (GOLD analysis project Ga0214192, IMG submission 153030) | Freshwater microbial communities from Trout Bog Lake, WI - 29JUL2008 epilimnion | ecosystem: Environmental > Aquatic > Freshwater > Lake > Epilimnion/Euphotic zone | place: Trout Bog... | reverse complement strand
GGGCTGGGTCTCACACTGCCGCAGATGCTCAAGTTGCAGGCGGCGGAGCAGACGCTCGCCATGCCTTCGGTGGAAAGCTACAAGCCCATCGCCACCTCGATCATCCACATCTACCTGCCGGGTGGCATGGCGCAGCATGAGTCCTGGGATCCGAAGCCGTTTGCTTCGCCCGACTACCGCGGGCCGTTCAGTCCGGTCAAAGGTGTGACGGGTGAATATGTGGGCGGGCAGTTTGTGAACATCGCCAAGATCCTCGACAAGATCACGATGATCCGTTCCGTGACGCATGGCGAGGCAGCGCATGAGCGAGGCACACACAACATGTTCACCGGCTACCGTCCGAGCCCAGCCATCAAGTTCCCGAGCTTCGGCTCCATCATCTCGCACGAGCAGGGACCGCGCAACAATCTGCCGCCCTACGTGGCTGTGCCCAACATGATCGCGCCTGATCAAGGCAGTGGTTACATGAGCAGCGCCTACGGTCCATTTGCGCTGGGCAGCGATCCAGCAGACAAAGGCTTCACTGTGCGCGATCTTGCGGCGCCGAAGGACATCGACCCCAAGCGCTTTGACCGCCGCCGCAACCTGCTCTCCGCCGTGGATGAGCACTTCCGCACGACCGAGAAATCGGACGGCCTCAGCGCCATGGACAATTTCTACCAGGCCGCGTACAAGCTCATTAGCTCTGACAAAGCCCGCGAAGCCTTCAATCTCAATGCCGAGCCCGACAAGTTGCGCGATGAGTACGGCCGCAACGCCGCCGGTCAGCGCTTCCTGCTTTCCCGCCGTCTGGTCGAAGCTGGCGTGCGCATGGTCTCCGTGAACTACGGCGGCTGGGACCACCACTCCAACATCAAGGGTGCCTTTGAAAGTCAGGCTCCGCAGTTTGACGTGGCCTTTGCGCGTCTGATCAAGGACTTGGATGAACGCGGCATGCTCGACACCACGCTGGTGCTCGTCAGTTCCGAATTCGGCCGCACGCCGCGCATCAACAGTACGAATGGACGCGACCACTATCCACGCGTCTTCTCCGTGGCGATGGCTGGTGGCGGCATGAAGAAAGGTTTTGTCTATGGCAAGTCCGACGCACTCGGTGGCGAACCGGACGAAAATCCCGTGGGTCCAGAAGACCTTGCACGCACGATGTATCGCCTGCTCGGCATCAACGCTAGCAAGCGCATCGTCGTCGAAAACGTGCGTCCCGTGGACATCGTGAACGGAGGACGGTTGCTGAATGAGGTGATCGCGTAGGCCTCGGATAAGTGCCACGTTTTCACGCAGCAGGTAGCCGCCAAATCTTGCGCAGTGAAAATACCATGAACGCCGCGCCCAATGCGGCGGCCAGCGTGGACCAGCGCCACATAGATCGATTTGCGTCCCGCACTCCGGGATGCAAAATCGCGTCTTCGAACTCGGGGTCGTAGAAGATCTTCACTCTGCCGCCCACCGGATATTTTTCCAGCACGGCAAAGATGTTCTCAGACTCCTGCCATGAGTATTTCAGGTTCCGGCCCTTGGCCTTATAGATGCACTCGATGCATGCAGCCATGTACTTCCGTGTCTCGCGGCCGTGACGGTTCCGCTCAACCACCGGAACGATCGTGGAACGAACCACTGTGCCTTCCGCGGCAGGCCAGTGCAGGCTCCGCTCACCACGGTCAATCATCTGGTGTGCGAGGCATGCGAATATAAAACCGCAGGCGCAGAGAATGGTGCCCACGATAAAAATCCGCCACGGATCGAGCAGGCGCTTCCACAGCCAGTCCCACGACCAGAAATCTTTTGCCGGGCCTGTTTTGGAAGCATTCCTGTTCACGCTCCTCAAAGACTCAACCCATTCTTCTGAAACATCGCCCGCACCTCGTCCTCCAACTGTACCAGCGTGCGGTCATTGAGGAGGATGTTCAGGTGCTTGGCGCAGACGGCGTCGGGGTCGGTGTTGTCGGGGGGGGCGGGTTCTTTGGGTGGATCAGGCGGTGGTGCGGGCGGGGTTAGCTCCTTCGGATAGGAGAAGCGGCCACCGCCGAGGTCTTTCACGTCGGGCCGTTGCATGAACTCCTTCATGGCTTTGCGGTAGGCGTCATAAGCGGGGCGCAGTTTTTTGAGTCCCTCATTGTACACTTTCACCTGCTCCCAAAAGGCCGGCCATTTTTTCTTCTCCTCGTGCAGCGCATCAAAGTACCGCATGAGGTGCTTGCCGCCGTTTTCATGGACAAAGAAATAGGCGAGGATGTGGGCGGAGCGGTAGCGGTTGGCGAGATCGTTCATGGTGGGCGGCTGGTTACCCATAGGTGCGCGCGTATTCCCTTGATCGGACAGCTTGAAGCTCGTGATCTCATTGCGCGTGGAGATGTCCGTGGTGTAGCCCCAGAGCTCCTTCACGCCAATCCAACCGCCTGGGGAGCGCATGGCGCGCATGAGGCCACGACTGCGTGAGCCGGATTGCTTTGCGGCAAAGGCCACGCCGTCTCCACTCACGGAAAACACACCGCCTTTGTAGGCTAAGTTGGAGGTGTACTCCGCCAGGCCTTCGATCAACCACACCGGCATGTAGGGCAGGTACTCGTGCATCATCTGGTGCGTGATCTCGTGCGTGATGGTGTCGTTGTTGATCTCCCCTTTGCGATAGTACGCGCCGTTGGCACCCACGGTGTTGGAGATGCCGAGCTCCTCAAAGGGCATGCGAAAGACCTTGTCATTCCGCACATACACGCCGCCCGACCACGGCGGGGCACCGCTGGCGAGGTACTGCTCGCGTGTGGCAAAGAGTTCCGCCTGGAATTTTTGCCGCCCTTCTTCTGGCTTGGGTATGATGCCCCAAGGCATCATGCGGACCAGCTCATAGGTGCTCTCAAAGGCGCGGCACACATCCTTCATCAGGATGGCCCCCAGCTTCGCGCTGGTCTTGAACTGGAAGTGCCCGGACTCGTAAATGCACTCCCCCGGCACCTCCTTCACCACCTTGATGTTCATGTAGAGCATCGGCTCCTTCACCTCCGTGGGCATGCGGCGTTTGTCCCATGGGATGCGCGCCGCATCCGCAGGAGCGGTGATGGTCACCGCTTTCGTGGCATTCTGCTGCACCCAGGTTTGATCCTCCGCCGAGAGACTGGCCAGGGGCACTGTGGCGTTCTGCCCGCCAGGCATGAGCAGCGTGACGTTCCCATCCTTGAGGCCACCAAACTCGGCCTGCACCTGCTTTCCCTGCGCATTGGTCCACGGGCGTGGTTCACCCATCGCATGGGAACCAGCCAGCAGGCTCAGCAGAGCCAGGATAAACGGGCGCGGGAACATGAGGCCAGACCATGCCGGATAATGCCTGCCGCTGACAAGAGCAAAAATGCGGATTCCGCAATCCTCCGCTTTCCACCGCACCAAAAGTGCGCATTCTCAAGCGGCTCGGATTTGAACCTACATGGAAGCAGTCAACATTCAGTTTGCCCCCGCGACCGGCACCGAGGAAGAATGGAACGAGGCGTATGCGCGCCTCGCGGACTATTTTCGTTCCTACCAACTTCACAACCGCATCCGCCGCACGCAGTTGATTCTCGAAACCCTGCGCAATGCAGCCAAGGCCCATGCGCTGGACCCCACCCGCACACCCACGGCGCATTCGATCGAGCAGGCGCGCCTGATGCTGCGCGAGTGGCTCGGCTCCATCTACAGTGATCTCAATCTCAACGAAGCACAGCTCGAAGCCACGGGGCGGCTGGGCTTTCACCTCGCCGGTGGCCCCTCGCGCTGGCCGCAGTTTTTCCTGGATGAGCAAAACATGCCCGAAGACATGGCCGAGGCCATGCGCTCCGCCATCCGCACCTCCGGCCCTGGCATGCAGGTGAGCAAAATGACGCCGCGTGACATCGATCTCGGCATGTTCACCGATGTGGCTGACGACACCTTTGACCGCCTCGGCCGTCATCCCATTCTGCGCTACTCGGTGCTCGTCGTCATCGTCGGCAGCGTTCTTGGCTACCTTTACTCCCTCTTCGGATGAGCACCCCCATTGGCAGCCAGACCGCGAACATCGCGATGACCGCCGGGATGCCGCCCAAGCACGTCTCCCGCACGCGCCGCGCCACGTTCTTCTCGCTCGTCGGTCTTGGCACCATCGTCGGTGCTTGGCTCTCCTACATTTTCCTCTCGGAGAACGGCATGCGTATTTCCGAGTGGGCGCTGCTGTTGGTGTTCATTCCGCTGTATTATCAGCTTAATGTGGGCTTTTGGACCGCGCTCTTCGGTGTCTGGCTGATGAACCGCCCCAAGCCGGACTCGCTCAGCCTGTGGCTCTCGCTCAATGCGGAAGATTACGAGCAGCCCATCACCGCCAGCACTGCCATCATCATGCCGGTGTTCAATGAGGATGTGACGCGCGTCTATGAAGGCCTGCGCTCCATTTATCTTTCCCTGGAGGCCACCGGACAAGCGGCCAACTTCGACTTTTTCATCCTGAGCGACTCCGACAAGGCTAGCCAGTGGATCGAGGAAGAGACGGCGTGGCTGGAACTCTGCCGCCAGCTCAAGGCCTTTGGCCGCATTTTCTACCGCCGCCGCCGCAAGCAGATTAACCGCAAGAGCGGCAACGTCAGCGACTTCTGCCGCCGCTGGGGCAAGCGCTACCGCTACATGGTGGTGCTGGATGCGGACAGCCTCATGTCCGGCGCGCTGCTCACCAGCCTGGTGCGCATCATGGAGAAAAATCCAGGGATCGGCATCGTGCAGACGTTTCCCAAGCAGATTGCCGCAGACACGCTGCTTGGGCGCGTCATGCAGTTTGCGCAGGCGCTCTACGGCCCGCCCTTCATGGCCGGGCTGGACTACTGGCAGTGTGGTGAGGCGAACTTCTGGGGGCACAACGCCATCCTGCGTCTCGCGCCCTTCATCGAGCATTGCGCGCTGCCGCCACTGCCTGCCAATGCGCCCTTCGGCGGGCACATCCTCAGCCACGACTTCGTGGAGGCCGCGCTGATGCGCAAAGCCGGCTATGCCGTGCGGCTGCTGCCCACCACGCGTGGCAGTTATGAAGAAGGACCGCCCACACTGGTGGACATGCTCAAGCGTGACCGCCGCTGGTGCCAGGGCAACATGCAGCACCTCTGGCTGCTGTTTGCCAAAGGCTGGCATCCGATGAGCCGCATCAATTTCCTGCACGGCATCCTCAGCTACGTCAGCTCCCTGCTGTGGTTCTTCTTCCTGGTGCTGGCTACTCTGCTGGCCGCCACGCCGACGCCGCACGTGCAGCCGCAGGCCATTTTGGCCGAGCACATTCTCCTGGCCGTTACCGCCATGCTCATCTTCCTGCCCAAGACGGTCATCCTGCTGGATGAAGTCATCACGGGCCGCATGTTCAAGCCGCTGAAACTGCGCTTGCTGACGTTTATCAGCAGCCTGCTGGACACCGTGGTCTTCACGCTCATGGCACCGGTGCTCATGATTTTCCATTCACGCTTCGTTGTATATACCATCGTGGGCAAAAGCGTGAGCTGGGTCACCCAGCGCCGCAAGATCGACGGTGGCATCAACTGGAGCGAGATCCTCTTCACCTTCCTCAGCGTCACGCTGCTGGGCGTTGCCTGGGGAGTGATCGGCTGGTTTGTCTCGAAGGCCTTCCTCATCTGGATCAGTCCCATTTTGTTTTCGTTGGTCGTTTCCATTCTCGTGGCGGCCATGGTTTCCAGCGGACGCAGCGGGCGGCGACTGGGCCTGTTTCTCACCCCTGAAGAGCATGAGCCGCCGACGGTGCTGAAAAACATGCAGCAGAATCTGGAGGAGATCAAAGACCGCATCCAGCTCCCACCCGAACTGGAGCGCCACTATGGCCTCATGCAGGTCTGTCTTGACCCCTATGTCAACGGTCTCCACGTCAGCCTGCTGCGCCGCCGCCGCACCATCGAAGTGTCACACGCCTACCTCAACGAGATTAGCCATCGGTTGATCACCCTGGGGCCGCAGACCCTCAACGCACAGGAGCTGAAGGCGCTGATGCACGACACCGACACCGTCACCAATCTGCACTACCGCATCTGGAGTGCTGCCGACCACGAACTCGCGCCCTTCTGGGCCACTGCCATCCGCCAGTACAACCTCGCCTCTACCAGCCCCTTTGCCCATACCCTGGCCAAGCAGGAAGTGGAGTGACCTTCGTTTGGCTGCGCTTTCGTGGCACGCATGACGCTTGCGCATCCGCGCTTCTCCTCCATGATCGGCAGGCATGGTTCCCGACATTCTCGACAGCATCCGCCGCACCATCCGTGACGTGCCTGATTTCCCCAAGCCCGGCATTCTTTTCAAAGACATCACTCCGGTGCTGGCCAACCCGACCCTGCTGTCGCAGACGATTGATGGCATGATCGAAGCCACGGGCATCACCCAAGTGGACAAAGTCGTCGGCATTGATGCCCGCGGGTTCATCTTTGGGGCACTGATCGCCGAACGTCTCGGCGCGGGTTTCATTCCGGTGCGCAAAAAGGGCAAGCTGCCCTGGCAGACGCGGGGCATTGATTACGCGCTGGAATACGGCACCAACTCGGTCGAGATGCACCTGGATGCCATCGCTCCGGGAGAAACAGTGCTGCTGGCGGACGATCTGCTGGCCACAGGCGGCACGGCAGCGGCGGCGCTGCATCTCATTGAGCAGGCGGGCGGCAAGGTGCTCGGTAGCACGTTTTTCATTGAACTGGCCTTCCTCGGTGGGCGTAAATTCGTGAGTGATGCCGGACCGGTTCACTCACTGATCACCTACTGACCTCTGCTGCGATGACCGAACGCGAGTACCTGCGGCACCTGAATAAGAGCGCGCAAAAATTCTTTCCACCTGAGGACAAGCTGCCACGTGGACGCACGGAAACGCTGCGCCAGGCCAAGCGCTTCCTCAAGATCAAGGAGCAGCGCATCAAGCAGCGGCACCGCTCCGGCAGCTTCAGCGGCGCGGAAATCTGCCGCATGCGCTCGGACATGATCGACTTCCTGGTGCGGCTGCTCTGGGAGGAAAGCGTGGCGGCCCTCGCTCCTGAGGCCCGGGCCAAGCTCAACGTCAGTGTGATCGCCCATGGCGGCTACGGGCGGCGGGTGATGAGTCCGGGCAGCGATGTGGACCTCACCTTCATGTTTCCTGGAAACAGCAACAAGGTGTCCGCCGAAGTCGTGCAGCTCATTCGCGACTACCTGCTCTACTTCTACGATCTGAAGTTCAAGGTCGGCCATGGTTCGCGCTGCGTGGGCGAGTGCATCAAACTGGCGAATGAGAACATGGAGACCAAGACCGCGCTGATGGAGGCGCGCTTCGTCACCGGGCAGAAGACTGCCTTTGAGGAATTTCGCGGCCCCTTTGACAAGGAGTGCATGGATGGGCAGGAAGCGGACTTTTTGAAGCTGCGGCAGATTGATCTGAACACCCGCCACTCCAAGTACGAGAACACCCCCTTTGTGCAGGAGCCGCATGTGAAAAACGGCTGCGGCGGTCTGCGCGACTATCAGAACCTGATCTGGATGACGTATGCGCGACACCGCACGCTGAACCCCAAAGACCTCGTCGCTCTGGGCCTGATCTCCAAGGCGGGCTGGAAGGAAGTGGCGCAGGGGTATGACTTCATCCTGCGGGTGCGCAACGAAATGCACTACACCGAAAAGCGCGCCGAAGACCTCTTAACTCTGCGCCTGCAGGGGCCGGTGGCCACCAATCTCGGTTACCGCCACAAGCGCATCCTGCGCCGCATTGAGGCGCTGATGCACGAATACTACACTGCCACGCGTGATATTTTACAGCGCAGCAATGAGGTGATGGACCGCTTTCACCTCCAGGCGCTGGAAACCCGGACGCAGAACAAGCTCATGGGCTTCATCGCACGGCGGAAAGCTGAAAAGGACCAGGAGAGCTTCGACGGCTTCAACCGCAAGCATGAGCGCGTCTATGCGGAAAGCCCGACGATCTTTAAGGACGACCCAGAGCGCCTCATGCGCCTCTTTCTTCACACACAGAAGCGCCACCTGCGCCTCAGCCCCGATCTCTTCCAGCTCATCCAGGACAACTTCCGCCTGGTGGACACGGGCTTCCGCTACAGCAAGGCCAACCGCGAGACCTTTGAGACGATTCTCTCCAGCAAAGGGGATGCGGCGCGCACGCTGCGGCAGATGCACCGTGTCGGCTTCCTCGGCCGCTACATGCCGGAGTTTGGCGCACTGACCAACCTGGTGCAGCATGAGTTCTTCCATCTCTACACAGCGGATGAGCACACCCTGCGCACCATCGACAAACTCGATGAGCTGAGCGATCCCACCCTGCGTGGCGTGGACCTGTTTCAGCAGTTGTTTCATGATTTGCAGCAGCCCTATGTGCTCTACCTCGCTCTGCTGCTGCATGATGCAGGCCGCGCGGCCAACAAGAAGACGCACAGCGACGAAAGCACCACGCTGGCCGCCGCCGTCTCCCGCCGACTGCAGGTCAAAGGCGAGCGCCGCCGGCTCCTACTCTTCCTGGTGGATAACCACCTGCTGATGTACCGCACCGCCACGACCAAGAGTCTGGATGATCCACAGGTGATCGAGGAATTTGTCAGCATCGTGCGCACCAAGGAGAATCTCGATACGTTGCTACTCATGACCTATGCCGACTCGAAGGGCACCAGTGGCAAGAGCTGGTCGGGCTACAAGGAGGCATCGATCCGTCAGCTCTATCACAGCACGTTGCGTTTCATGAACGCCCCGGCGGATTTCATGCGCAATGTGCAGGTACCGCTGGAAGATCTGAATAAGGAGGTCACTCGCCGCCTCGGTGCCGGATTCGAAGCGGAGGTGGACGCTCACTTCCGCCACATGCCGCCTTCCTACTTCAATTTCCGCGAGGCCGAACTCATCGCCACGCATCTGCGCCAGTTCAGGCTCTTCTTTGAACAACTGATCCGTGAAGAAGCCGCCGCAGGACTGCTGCCGGTCATGGTCTGGGAGGATCACGTGGACCAGGGCTACAGCGAGCTCACCGTCGTCTGCTGGGACCGCCATCTGCTGCTCGCCCGCATCTCCGGCGCGCTGGCCGCGGAAAGCATCAACATTCTCAGCGCTGACCTCTACAAGCGCGCCGACCACCTCGTGCTGGACACCTTCCGTGTCTGCAACACGAACTTTGCCGCCGTCACCACCAAGAGCGCGCGCAACCGTGTCGAGGAATCCGTCCGCAGAGCCTTCAGCGGACAGACCTTTGATTTTGGCGATGCCATCATCCAGAAGCTCGGCAAGTCCATCACCATGCTCGATGAGATCGGCGCGGAAATCCCGCAGCGCATCTACGTGAACAACAACGTCTCGCCGGATCAGACCGTGCTGGAACTCCAGCTCGTGGACCGACTCGGGCTGCTCTACGACATCTTCATGGCCATCGGTCGTCTTGGTCACAACGTCACCCACGCCCGCATCAGCACGGAGAAGGGCGTCGCCATCGACGCCATCTACGTGCAGGACGAGCACAGCCAGAAACTTACTGACCGTGCCCAACTGGACGAGCTAGCCGATGCCGTGACCGCCGCTGCCCACCTGCGCCTGCGCTCTGCGAAGGAGTGATGCGGAATTACTTCAACTTGATCATCATTCCGTGTCCATTCAGGTTGTGGATCACTAGGCAATCTTGTCTTCCCCGGTTTTCTTCGACCAACTGGGTAATGCCTCTCGTGCGGGGATAGCCAAAATCGTTGACCACCACAATACCTCCAGGGCTGAGTCTGTCCCAAACCCAGTTCAAGACTTCTTTGCCTGACTGGTAGGTGTCCACGTCAATGTGACACAACCTGAATTTGTTTTCCTGAACTTGGTGGCCGGTTTCATCCGGAAAAATACCTTTGAGGATCACCACATTATTCAACTGAAAAGTCTGAGTCAGCAGATTCGTCACAAAATTTAACGACGTGTCTTTATGTTCTCCGCCTTTGTAAAAGTTATCTGCACCGGATGCCTTAACGACTCCCTCAAAGGTATCGCAGCAGATGAATTTTGCAGGAGAGTTGTTCTGTTTCAGTTTGGTCGCCATGATGGCGCTGGTGGCACCTTTGAACACACCCACCTCGATCACATCTCCCGGTGTTTTCTCCGTTTCATCAATCAATTTCCAAAGCTCCCAGCACTGGTAAATGTTAACCAAGGAAATACCTCTGACTCGGTCAAAGGTCTTTAAAAACGCCTCGTCTTTAAGCCAGGGTGCATACGTGGCGAATGGGATTGAAATTTGATAACCGGCCTTCAAAGCCAAAGAAATCTTGAACGAGACAAAATTGAAAATGCGTATCAGAGATAATATAAAATACCGTGCCATATAATTGAATTATTTGCGTGACCCTACTTGAAAATTAAAGCCCAAAATTACCGCAAGGATTTCTTCCCGCCGACAGAATAAAAATGGCGCTTCGCTAAACTGGGTGGGTAAAAGCAGAAGGGATTTTGAGGTTTAGGTCTCCAGCCATCCAGTAGCAGATGGCCTTGAGGTTCTCGAAGTTACGGAAGCCGCGTGCACGACGGCGGGCAGTT
>Ga0214192_1002118_pt1 | contig 10515 bp, 12 predicted proteins | sample TroBogEpilimnion_44_FD_153030 | JGI IMG/M metagenome (GOLD analysis project Ga0214192, IMG submission 153030) | Freshwater microbial communities from Trout Bog Lake, WI - 29JUL2008 epilimnion | ecosystem: Environmental > Aquatic > Freshwater > Lake > Epilimnion/Euphotic zone | place: Trout Bog... | reverse complement strand
AGAAGTAGGTCAGGTTTATGTTCTTCCTAATGATGAAGAGATTGAAATAGTACGGTTCTTTAAAGAAAACATTAATGAAGAATGGGTCGAATTTTTAAGAGATGGAAAGTCTTGTGAAAATAGTATTAAAACGCTAATTCAGTTTTTGAAAAATTGGAATGCACAATTAAAAGAAAGTACGACAAAGAGGGAGATACTTATTAATGCTTCAATAGGTAGGACTGGGTATGGTATTTCAAAAGGTCAAATTGTGACACTTCCGAAAGATTTAAGGCTAACAATAATAGGATTGGAAGATAAAATTAATAGGGGTATTAAAATAGCCACTTGTCGTTATAAAATAACAGATATATATGAAGATAAAAAATTGAACACTAAATATGTTACAGTTCAGAATACAAGAGAGGCAACAGCGCATTCAATTCCTTATGACACATTTTTAAGTAAAATTAAGTTTATAAATAAGTACTTAAATAGAAAATAACAAAATGATTCCATTCATATTAGCCGCTATTGGTGGCGCATTCATAGGCGGTGCATTAAAGTCTGACGATAAAAAGTTTGGCAAAGGTGGTTCTTTTGGCGGAAATAGCGGTTATGAAGGATACTCAATGAGTAAACGTGCCGTACAGGCATATGAAGATGGAAAATTAACTTATTCAAAATTGCCTACTTGGGCAAAAAGAATGGTGGATGCAGGAATGGCAACTACTGACGAATGGCATCATACATCCTCTTATGGTAATCAAACATCTTTTTATAATGTACAACAATTTTTCGACCACTTAACAGATGAAGAAAGAGAAAAATATAATGTTGAAGATATTGAAAGTTTTAAAGATGTACCAAAGCCGCTAATTAAAGAAATGGATGAAAAGTCTAAAATACAGCTTAAAAAGAAAAATAATATAAAAGAGGTTCGCAAAGGATTTGTGGATGCTGCAAATTTAGCATTAAAAGACTTTAATTCTAAATTTAAAAGATATACAAGGGTAAGTGATTCACCTAAACATGGCATAACCGAAGAATATGAAATGGAAGGTAAATATGGATGGTTTCCTGCAACAAGCAGATATAATTTACCTGAATATAGGAGTGGAATAGATTACGAAACAGAAGAGAATTTTAATAAAGCAATACAGTTGAAATCTGACTTATATATGGCGGAAAGAAAACCTATTTACAGAATAGAATTATTAAAAAGAGGCTTTACTGATGCAGAAATAGATAAATTAAAAGATAGTGGTATTATTACTTCTGAAATAATGCCTGATAACTTTTATTCTAATGCTGAAATAAATAAGGATTTTATAAAAAAACAGATTCAGAAACTATCAGAACTGCCTTATGTTAATGCAGAATTTAGACCATATTTTAATATGTCATTTAATGATTATTTAACTGATAACGAAAAACAGGCAAGGCAAGACTACCATATATTTATTTCAGAGCAAGGAGAGAATTTTGGCAGTTATTATGAAAGAAAATCGGCACATCAAGATAATGATGGCAAATATTATGAAATTGGTAAAGAGAGAGCATTGAAAGCTAAAGAAGAATTTTTAAATAGTGATGCTGTAAAAGAACAGGAACAAAAGTTCAATGAGGATAAACAAGAGGCTAAAAATATAAATGAAAATATACAACAGTTATTTAACGTTAATACATAGATTTTATTAATAAAAAAAAACAAAAAAAAACAAAATGATACCATTAATATTAGCTGCAATAGGTGGCGCAATTTTAGGAAACGGAATGTTTTCGGAAGATAAAAAATCTGAAACTATTTTAGATAAAGTAGAAGATAAAATAGAGGACGTTATTGAGCCTCAAAAGAAAGAAGAAAGTAAGGAAGAAGAGCCTGAGTCTAATCGTGAGGAAGAGGAAATGAAAGAACCCGAAAATGAGGATAAGGATAAAGAAGAAGGTAATAAAGAGGAGTCTGAGCCTGAAAAGAAAAAAGAAAGTGAAACTACTTTAGAAGGCGATAATTTTAAGAATGGCGGTAACACAAAAAAATAACAAACAATGATACCATTTATTTTAGCCGCTATCGGTGGCGCAATTATAGGAAATGCTTTACGTTCAGATACCCAAAAGTTTGATAGTGGCGGTTCTGTTCCTAACTACGAAGGTAAATCCGCTGAACAGATATGGGATTTATGGACAGTAGAACAGCGTGAACATTTCATCGTTGACCATTTTGATAATAAAGCATTAGAAAGTGATTGGCAGAATAAAAGTTTGGATGACCTGCCAAGTAATGTACGAGTAAATGTAGAAATACATTTAATGCAAGGACAGTATAAGAAAGGGGGTAAAATACCTGAGTATAAAATATTTGAAGGACACGACCATTTTAAAAATAAGTCTGTATATCGTGTAATGGGCATGGATAATGATTATGTAGGAGATTGGCATAAAGATATATCTGATGCCGAAAAAGAACTATCTGAATTATGTAAAGAGTGCGAACATAATAAGATGGCTAATTTAGTAGTAAAAGATTGGTTATCTGAAAAAATTAAAGATTGGTACATTAAAACTTACCCAAAAGATGATTTAGGAGAGGAACTTAATGACGATGTTACCTTTAATGATTTATGGAATGGTATTCATAAAAAAGAGGATGTGTATGAAATTATGGGAGTTGATGATAGTATTATAAGAGAAAGATTATTTGAACATTTATCTGAAATTAAAGGAGTTGATTATGATTATATTTATAAAAAATGGTTGGATAGCGATTACGCTGATGGTGGCGATTTGCCGATGTCTAACCATCAAATGAAAAACTATGTTATAGAAAAGACAGGAATATCAAGTGGAACTATGGTGAATGGCAAATATTATGAAACTTGGGACGAGATAGCTAATGATTTAGGATATAGAAAAGATGATAATGGTTGGGTAAAAACATTTCCAAGTAGATTTTTTGGTAAAGGTGGCGATGTAAGTAAATTCAGATATAAGAAAGGAGATATTGTTTATGCTTTTCAACACGCTTATGTGACATCTAAGTATACTGTTGGTGATAGTGTTAGAACTAATTTACAGCATTGGGCTAAAGTAGAAATATTAGAGCAATGGAGTGATGAGCCTCAGAATATATTATACAAAGCTAAATTAATTGAAGGTGAGAATACTCTTGCTAAAAAGGATGAAACATTAGTTGTTATGCAAAATCAATTATCAAAGCAAAATAAAAAGCCTGTATCGTTAGGTTACGATAATCATGATGAAGTTTATGCTAAAGGAGGACTATTGAAGTTCACAGATGAAATAAAATTACTTCTAAATAAAGTAGAAAAGTCTGATACATATCGTCATTTAAAATCAGGTGCTAAAAAAGTAGCCGCCGAATCAAAAGTAGTAGCTAAAAAGGTCGCAGCTAAATCGAAAGTTATTGCTCACGACACTGCGGTAGGTCTTTCAAAGAAATCGGCAGCAATAGCAAAGAAATTAGAAGATAAAAACGTTCATAAAGGTAAAAAGTAGGATATTAAATAACAAAATATCCAAATGTCTTAAAAAAGTCTATATTTGTCATAACAAAACAACAAAACAAAACAAATGATTCCTTTTATATTAGCCGCAATCGGTGGCGCATTCATAGGCGGTGCATTATCAAAAAAAGAAGATAAGAAGTTAGCTAAAGGTGGTTTTATATCTAACCAATACATAGGTAAATCCGCTGAAGATGTATGGGATGCTTGGACTATACAACAAAGAGAACATTTCTTAGCCGACCATGATAGTAAATTCAAAAGTGCTGATTGGGATTACGATGGAGATACTCCTCTTACGTGGAATTATGTTGCTAAAAAATATGACCATGAAGAGTTACCACATATAGTAAAAATGGCATTGGATGAACATATTCAAGACGGAGAATACGCTAAAGGTGGTTTTATTGGTAAAGGAGAGATGGTTTGGAATGAAATAACAGATTCTAAAAAAGCAGAATTTTTACATAAAAATTTTACACCACAAATAACTCCAAGAACTCAGGAAACATTAGTAGGTAAATCTTGGAATTTTTTACCTAAGAATGTAAAGATAAAATTTGAATCCGAATATGCAAATGTAGAAGACTACGCTAAAGGTGGTGAGATATATAATACTCTTTGGTATGCCATAAAAGAGCATAAAGATTGGGATGAAAACGAACAGCATGAACTACATGGTTTAACTTGGACTAAAGCTGTTAAGAAAGCAAAAGAAATAGCTAATGAACATAAAAGAGAAGTTAGACTATCAACGTCAAAAGGGTATAATAATCAGGGACATTATATTTACTTTGATTATAAAGATGGCGGTGAAGTAGATGCCTCTGAAACTCATTTTGAAGTTGATGGTGAATTATTCGAGGATTATAAAGGTGCTTATGACTACTGTTATAAACATAGAATACCTCATTCTGAAATAGTTGAAACAAAAGAGTTTAAGGAAGGTGGTGGTATACCAAATAACTATGCGGGTAAAGATGCGGAAGACGTTTGGAGTGAATGGACAAAAGAGCAAAGGTTAAGTTTCTTAGCAGACCATCATCAGGCTATAAAAGATGATGCCGCTTTATTTAACAGAGAATTAGAACCTCTATATAAATATACTGAGGATAATTACTCTTTTGATAAATTACCTAAAGATATAAAGCATAGAGTAGAGCTTCATGTATCAGGTGGGCAATATGCTAAAGGTGGTGAAACCAAGAAGACTAAAGTTAGCAATAAATTTGTAGTAGTTAGTGAAAAGATATATCCTGAAGGCGTTGCATATTGGACTGTAGTATCCAAGCCTGTTTCTTCTAAAAAAGAAGCTGAATCATTAAAAGATACTACTGTTGCATCTAAAGGTGAGACTATAAAAGTAGTTACATTAAAAGCAGCAAAAGCACATAAGCATATTATTGGCGAAGAATATCTAAATAAATAACTAATGAACACAAATTTATCATACGCTCCTGACGTAAAGAAGGTCGGTTTTACAGATATAGAAAACGTGCAATTTGTAAATACTTTACAGTTAACACCTGAAGAGCAGAAAGACATTTACTATACTTCTGCTAACAGATGCAGGGGTTCTTTTATACCTACATGGGCAAATGAAAATCAGTATTTCCCATCAAGTATACCTCCTGTAGATTGTTCTGATAATAATACAGAAGTAGTTACTGTAATCTTAGATAACACAGACCTTAATGGTAAAAACGTTCAAGACCTTACAGTTCCTCCAAATAAAATAAGTGGATTAGAATTAAATAAGAAAGATATTCTTATCTTTGTCATGATTGGGGCGGGATTTTTAATAATTTACAATTTAGTTGATTAAAACAAAACAAAATGGCTGAAGACACAAATAATATAACGCAGACATCTGATGCACCTGCTCCTGTAGCGGCTGCACCCGCTGCTCCTGCTGCCCCTGTGGTTGCTGCTCCTGTAGCTCCCGCTGCTCCTGCATATACTGTAACGCCGTCTGCTTCGTCAGGTGGTGGTGAAGGTGGAGGCGATAATTTTATGGAGATATTAAAGAGTATCAATTGGATAGAAATAGTATTCGGTGCATTAGGCGTTTATGCTTTATTCACTGTTGCTGATTTTTATAGAAATAACAGAATAAAAGTTAATCCTTCTATATCAGACATCTATAATCAAATGGATAAAATAACCATTGAATTATCTGATGTTAAGACAGCTCTTCAAGACCAAGCATCGCAACAGAAGAGTACTGCAAATACGCAAGGATTTATTTAGGAATTTTAAAAGTGAAAATAAATGGGACAATTAGGTTACGGAAATGCAAGCAGGAGTATCCTGCCATTCTTATTAGAGAAAAATTATTTAGATAGTTTATTACCTGAAATGCAGAGTTATCCTTATGCCGATAACAATACACAGGAGGCAGTAGATGAAATCAATCAGCTTATTATCAGTACAAATAATCTCGATAGCAATGAGGAGATAAAAAAGAGGTACTTGTTTTATGATGAAAATTTCCAAAATCATATTGTAGATATTCTATCTGCAAGAAATATACCTAAAGAGGAGATTATTGCATTAATAAATGATTTGAATGCTGATATAAATCCTCTGTTATTAAAGCTCAAATATTTTTATCAGCGGGTAAGACCACATCAGTTAGCTTACATATTTGAAATGAAGCTATATCCATACGACAGTACACATATAGATACCCCTTCTTATCCAAGCGGTATAGCGTTAAAGTCAAGATTGTTTTGCGAAGTGTTAGGCAATAAATATCCTCTATACTACACTCAATTACTACAATTAGCAGATGATATTTCTAATTCAAGAATAATGCTTGGATTAAATTATCCTTCTGATTGTGGATTTTCGGGTTACATAGCAAGTGTTGTAATGCTGCACCCTGAATTTAAGAAAAAATACAGACTTTAATGGGAGTTCATATTAGTCAGCTACCACAGTCGGTTAAAGATAAGTTAGGATTGAATGATACTGCCTATCAACAGTTTTGGGCTATAGTTGGCAATAAAGAGCCTTCATACTTTCGTTCAACGTGGGAGTTTTATTACGCATTGTTTATTGAAAAGTTAAAGCAGGAAGGTAAGATATTAGATTGGGAACATGAACCACAAATCTTTCGTTTTGTTGGAATAAAAAGCGGAACTATGTCATATCTCCCTGATTTCAGAATAACTCATTTAAACGGAACGCAGGAGTATGTTGAAACAAAAGGATACATGGATAGTAAAAGTGCAACAAAGATAAAACGTATGAGAATATACCATCCTGATATTAAATTAAGGGTTGTAGAAAAAGATTGGTTTAAACAAAATTTAAAGGCTTGTAAAGCATTAGCTCCATTATTATCAAGAGTAGTGGATAAAAAATAAATATTAATATTTAAAATATGCTACTTTTGACATTGTGAAATTAGACATACAACTATGAATGAAAATAATACAGCATACAATGATTTAATGAGCGAGGTGTTTAAAACCGTAGAAGCAATTACAATTGATGGCACTATAAAAAAACTTCAGGAAGCTCAAAAATCCTCTTTAATATTAAATGATGCTGATGTAGAATTTATTTTAAAGTGTGTTTGTAATGCGACATCTGTAAGAAGAGATATGATACTTAACGGAACGCAGAGAACAGATGACAGGAAAATAGCTTTATGTTTGAGTATGTATTTTATCAAGGAATATACTTCGATTAAATCATTTGAAGATTTAAAAAAAGTTTTCAATAAAAATGTTTCCCTTATTCATCGTAACATTAAGACAGTAAAGGGAATTCCCGCAAAACCAAAGACTGATTTCGATAAAAAAATGGCTGAAAATTTCAAAGCAATAGAAAAATTAATTAAAGAGAAAAAATAAAAACAATGGCACAAAACGACAACAATGCTACTAATTATGTAGAGCCTAAAGAACAAGTTAATGACTTTATAGACGTTGAATGGAATCCGTTAGATGAACCTGTAAATGATAAACCATACGCATCTTCGGGCATTACTGTTTCAGAAGAAGAAATGACTAAGCCTATCGCAGAGCCTAAATTTGGCGCACCACCATTAAGGAAACCTGCGCAGGCTACCGATGAAAAAAAAGGCAAAGACAGTGAAGGTAAGCCTAAGCAAGAACCTTTTAATCGTGATTTCAGTAATCTTTCCAAAAAAGAAACTGAAGTGTCTGCCGAACATTCTGCAAAGATGTTACTTAATGGTTATGAGTGGTTACACTCTATGGCTAATCAATTCATACCTATTTCTGAAAAGAAACTTAATAGATTGCAGGCTGATGGGGAGATAAATCTTAATGCCATGATTCCTTACGAATATGGTAAGGAAATGAGAGCAGGAGACTTCTTCCAACAATATAATCAACAGGTATCGCAGATTTTTGTCGTAAGCGATGAGTTCAAGGAAGAGTTTGTTCCATTGTGTACCAAAGTATTAGCTAAGAGAGGCATTGGCATGACCGATGAACAGCGTTTAGCATATATGGTAGGTCAGGATATTGCAACTAAAGCTATAATGGGTTTCCAAATAAAAAAGGGTCAAAAAAATATGATTGACTCTATTAAGGAAAATACTGCTGCTATGAAAGAAAATATGGCTGCTATGAAAGAAATGGAGGAGTTGAATCTTAAAAAGCAACAGCAACAACAGCAGGAGCAGGAATATAGAGAGAGGAAAGAATCTGACCCAAAACTCACCGTAGTTAAAAGAGGAAGACCAACTAAAAGCAGTTACAGAGGTAAATAATTATAAAAAATAGACATTGGGAAGAGAGGCAATACTTATGGTAGCTGTCGGCATGAAGGGTGTAGGTAAATCTTATACCACTGAAAAGCTGCTTAAACAATACGTTCTTGGGAGTGTTAAGTCGCCCCCAAGAAGAGTATTAATTATGGACGTTAATGATGAATATAATTACCCATCTATTAGTATGTCGCAGCTATCGTTATTTTCTGTGCATCCAACTATAGAAATAAGACGTATAAGACCATTCTTAGAGGAGAACGGCTCTTATACTAAAAAGATGACATTGGATGATATTTGCTCAACTCTAATGTTCATCCTTGATAACTATAGAAACGGTCTCTTACTTATAGAAGACCCAAGCAGATACATCTCAGATAATATGCCTAATGACCTTGTAGGTGCTATATGTACCAATAGGCATATTAATATGGATATTATACTTCACTATCAGTCGATAGGACGTATAACTTCTAAAGTGTGGCAGAATGCTAATATTATACGTTTCCATAAGCAAACAGAAAGTGTAAAAAAACACATGAAAAAGTTTGAAGATAAGTATGAGTATTTGTCTATCATGGAATCTATGGTCAATAAGAAATATATGGAGGGCGACATAAGGTTCTTCTGTTATGCCGATGTTGATAAAATGAAAATATACGGTAATTTTACTGAAGATATTTTCAACGAAGGTGTTAACGCTTTCATCCGACAAGAATACTCTAAATTAGTTCGCCCATTACTACAATACAGGGATGATAAAGGAAAGCTCATGTACAGTCACCAAACTGCACAAGATGAGGTTCGTAGAGGTCTTATGATGTACAGAAAGTAATCATTTACTTTGTACATAAAATCCATTTACAATATTTACTGATATAGTTTAAAAATTTCGTTTTAAATTTGACATCGAATTAGTTCTTTGATGCGCTTTTAAATGAACAAAAGGAAGTTATTAGAATTTGCGTTTTAGTAAAATAATTTTAGGAGTTTAGGAGAACATCTTGAAGATTTGAAAGTTGAAGTGCGTTTAAAGTTATGTTGACCTTTTGTAAGGAAGACAGTATGGAGAAAGTGATTAAACATGATAGGAGGCAAAAAGAAAGGACTATGACGTTGAAAGGATGAATATTTGAGTTTTGAGTTTTGAAACTAAAAAAACAAAAGTTCCCCCGAAACAAAACAAAACAAGATTTATTCAAACAAACAAAAACAAAACAAAATGTCAGTAAGAAATTACATTTCAAACGCAAAAGCAAATTATGCGAATTGGACAGGTGGACAACAATCCGCTCCTGCTCAGAGATTTGCAAACTACGTTGCAGGTGGCGTAGGTAACCATCATAAAGTGTCAGCAGATGCTTCAACAAGCACTCCTGCTCAATCTCAGCCGTACATAATCACAGTTAGTAATGCTTCGGCAACTGCTGTAAGTAGCTTTGATGTATTAGGTGCTTACACCTACATTAATTCAGCTACAGGTTGGAGTAACGGTAGTTTAACATTAAGTGGTATTACTATTAGCTCTGCTATTAGTAACGTTACTTATCAGCAATTCCTGTATCAGTCAATGAACCAACCTTTCAGCGTAGGTCTTACCTATATTGAGGGTACAAGTGGTATCACAAGCTCAAGCCAAATTACTACTCCGTTCCAATTGAACACTCAGGATGCTAACGGTAATCAAATGTTACGTACTATCGTACCTACAATTGACCCGTATCAGCAACAAACTACTATTGTAGCTGTTAAACAATTGTATGCGATTGATGGTTTCACAAAAATCACTTTTGCTTCAATAGCTGCAAGTGTTAGTTTCAGAGTTCACTTCTATCCTGCTACCAATGTTAATTTGGCAAGCGGCTTAACAGGTGCGCCTGTAACACAATCGTATGGTAATCCAAACTTGTTTGGTGTTCCTACGAACATTGTTGGATAATACTCCGCAATAAGCATAACCAAAAAATATGGGGTGGATGACGTTATCACGACTTCATTCACCCCTATTTTTTTAAAAATTAAAACAATGACCGTTTATCAATATATTGCAGAAAATAATCCTGATGCAGCTTATGAGTTATGTAAGCAATATGGATATTATGATATTAATGACTTTCCTCAATTAGCTCAATGCTTGGAAGTAATTGTAGGGCAGAATGGAGAAGAAGGTTTAAGTAGGGTTATGGAGTTACATCCTGACAAAGATACCTTGTTAGAACTTTTTAAAAAAAAACAGGATGATATAGTCGAAGTTACTATACC
>Ga0214192_1002117_pt1 | contig 10518 bp, 12 predicted proteins | sample TroBogEpilimnion_44_FD_153030 | JGI IMG/M metagenome (GOLD analysis project Ga0214192, IMG submission 153030) | Freshwater microbial communities from Trout Bog Lake, WI - 29JUL2008 epilimnion | ecosystem: Environmental > Aquatic > Freshwater > Lake > Epilimnion/Euphotic zone | place: Trout Bog... | reverse complement strand
CGCGCCCGCCCGCCGCGGCGCCAGCCCGCCGTACTGCCGCGCCTCCACCTCGGCAACCGCCCGGTCGTGCGCCACGCTGCGCCCGTAGTCGTAGGCAAGGAGAAGCAGCAGTGCCGTGACGGCCCAGCCGCCGCCCACTTCGCGCCGCCGTTCGCCGATCTCCGCGCCAACCAGTCGTCCCAGCGCCGGCGCGGCCACGCCGAGCAACAGGATGGCCCAGATCGTCAGATCGATAATCGGCGTCAGGTCCCAGTGGAACCAGTGCCCGGAAAACGGCAGCAGCAGCCGCACGCCATAGACGTTGGTCAGATCCAGAAGGAGGTGAGAGACCACCGCGACCGCAGCAATGAGAAACGCCGGCCACCACGCCACTGCCCTGCGCCCGGCGAAACGTACGATCGCCACCGTCAGCAGCGCCATCGCCGGTATCGCGATCAGCGAATGCGTGATGTGTCGATGCCAGTGGATATAGGTGGCCGGTCCGCCGAACCAGCAAAACGCGTCGAAGTCCGGCGCGTTGGCGCCCACCACCAGGATTGCCGTGCCGCGCGCCGTCGCCCGGCGCAGTCCGGCCCGCGCCAGGAACAGGCCGACCAGCGAGTGAGTCAGGTTATCCAAACTGTGAGCTTATCGCGAATGACTAAACTGAGACCGGCTGATTAAACTTAGACCGGCTGATTAAACTGAGACCGGCTGATTAAACTTAGATATGAACAGCGGCACACTTCTCCAGATCAATCGCTCGCCGGGCGGCATGCCCAAGCGCGCCATCGAAGGGCCGGTGATGCTGGGCCGGCTCGGCGTCGAAGGCGACAAGCACCGCAACACCATGGTGCACGGCGGCCCGAACAAGGCCGTTCTCATGGTCTCCGCCGAATTCATCGACGGCCTCGCGGCGCGCGGCTTTCCCGTGTTCTACGGCGCCATCGGCGAGAACCTGACGGTCAGCGGCCTCGATCCGCATTTGTGGCGTCGCGGCCAGCGCTGGCGCATCGGCGACGACGTGATCATCGAGCTGACCAGCCTGCGCACGCCGTGTGCGAACCTGCACGTCTTCAGCCCGGCCATCAAAGCCGAGCTCTACGACGAGCAGTGCGAAGAGGGCGACGTGAGCTCACCGCACTGGGCCCATGGCGGCTTTTACGCGCGCGTCATTCGTGAAGGCCTGCTGTTTGCCGGCGCGCCCGTGGTGCTCGAATCCGATCTCGCCTGACGGCGTCACTGCACGGCGTCGCCGGCGTCACTCTGTTCGGCGATGCCGATTGCCACCAGATTCGTCAGGTGGCTCGGCTCGAACTCGCGCGGCGACCACTGGCTGTGTTCGGCGAGCCGAACGCCCATGAAGTAACCGTAGTCGCGAAAAACGCAGTACGTGACCGTGCCGTCGAAGCGTGCGCCGCGCGCCGAAACGGCCACGGTGGCGCCGAGTGGAATCGGCTCTTCCACCTGTACGCAGACTCCGTGCGTGGAAATGTCTTCCAGCACGGCTTCGGCGCTCACAATGTCGTCCTCGCCGCGCACCCATTCGACGCGCGCCAGTTCGGCACACATATAGCGGCTGTCGAGCCGCCGCTCAGATTTTTCCATGGCCTTCAGATCGGCTGAAGCCGGGAGTTCGATTAGTAGCCCGCAAACGGGGAAGTTCTATGCGGGGCCGGCCAGGCGTCAGCCGAGCAGGTGGCCCATTTTTTCGCGCTTGGTCTCAAGGTAGCCGCGGCGCGATTCGTGCTCTTCGGCAATGCACGGAACGCGTTCGGCGACCACGATTCCCGCCTCTTCCAGCGCCCGGACCTTATCCGGGTTGTTGGAAAGCAGCCGCACGCCGGCGATCCCGAGTTTCCGCAGGATCGCCGCCGGCAGCCAGTAATTGCGCAGATCGCTTTCGAAGCCGAGTTGTTCGTTGGCTTCCACCGTGTCGGCGCCCTCGTCCTGCAGGGCGTAGGCGCGCAGTTTGTTCATGAGCCCGATGCCGCGGCCTTCCTGGTGCTCGTAGATGATGATGCCTCGCCCGGCCCGGCCCACTTCGCGAAGGGCGATTTCCAGCTGCGCCCGGCAGTCGCAGCGCAGGCTGTGGAACACGTCGCCGGTGAGGCACTGAGAGTGAATGCGGAGCAGCGGCGGCTCGCCGGACCGCACGTCGCCCATCACGAGGACGACCGCTTCTTCCGGTCGGCCGGCGCTGCCGCCGGCAAGGCCGCGGCCCTCGAAGCCGTGGATTCGGAAGTGTCCGTATTCGGTGGGGAAGTCGGCTTCGGCGACTTCGGTGAGTACTGCTGTTTCAGCCGCGTCTGGCATGTAATCAGTTTCGGAGGAGTATGAGGGCTATTCGCTCAACCCATTATAATGAGCACCGGTGGAACAACACCTCATCACGCTGCTGGTCAAGGTCGCCGTGGTGGCCTCGCTCGCCAGCGTGGGGGTGCGGATCGATGCCGCCAAACGCATGCTCCTGCGCGAGGAACGCACGCTCGCCCAGCGTGTCCGGCTGGCGCTCTGGTTCACCGCCATCTTCACGCCGGGCGTGGCGATCCGCGTGGTGACGCACTCCTACGATGCGCTCGATCTCGCCATGGAGGGCACCCTGCTGGCGGGTATCACCGGCGGTTACATGTGCGGCTGGATCGCCGGGATGGCGATCGCGGTCCCGGCCATGTTTGCGCACGAGCCGCTGACGCTGCCGTTTCTGGCGGCGGTCGGGCTCGGCGGCGGGCTGCTGCGCGATTCGCCGTCCGACAAGGAAGACATCTGGCGCTTTTCGCCGTTTCCGGATGTGAACGTGTACCGCGTCTTCCAGCAGGGCAGGGAACTGCGCAGCGCCATGTTCCACGCCTTCTTCACGGTGGCGGTGCTGGCCACCGAATTTCTCCGCCAGGTGCTGGGCACCGCGTTCAGCGGCAACCTTTATACGACGGTGGCGTGGAGCGACCCGCCGCTGCTCATGCTGGCCGGCTATGCATGCACCTACTTCTGCGTGACCATTCCGCTGAAGGTCTGGAACAGCACGCGCAACGAGGCGCGGCTCGAGGAAAAGGAACGGCTGTTGCTGCAGGCCCGGCTGGAGTCGCTGGCCAGCCAGATCAATCCGCATTTCCTGTTCAACACGCTGAACTCGGTGTCGAGCCTGATCCGCGTGAATCCCGAGCAGGCACGCGCCATGGTGCTACGGCTCTCCCGCATCATGCGGGGCCGCCTGCGCAGCCAGGATCACTTCACGCCGCTCCGCGAAGAACTGGCTTTTGTCGACGACTATCTTTCGATCGAACTGGTGCGCTTCGGCGAAAAGCTGCGGGTGGTCCGGGAGATCGATCCGGCGACGCTCGATCTGCCGGTGCCGAGCATGCTGCTGCAGCCGCTGGTGGAAAACTGCATCAAGCACGGTATCTCGGGCAAAGTGGCCGGCGGCGCCATCACGCTGCGCACCAGGCGAGGCGCCGGGCGTCTGACGATCGAAGTGACCGACGACGGCGTGGGGATCCCGGAGGGTGAACTGGCGGCAGTCTTCAGCAAAGGCATCGGCGTGAGCAACGTCAAGGAGCGGCTGCAGGTTCTGTACAACCAGGACTACCGGATGCTCATCGACAGCCAGGAGGGCCGCGGCACGCGCATCGAAATCGAACTGCCGGAGGCGCAGACCAGATTGGCCGCTGTCTCCTGAGGCCTTTGTCTGTAATATGGAGCAACGCACCATGTCGCGCGGATCGACCACACTCAGCTCCCCGTCCGCCTTCGAGCGCGACGGCTTTGTCGGCATCGCCGGGCGGACGCGCCACATCTACGATCTGGTCTCCGGCATCTATCCGGTATCGACGTTCCTGTTTCACGAGAAGGCCCACAAAGTGGCGCTTTCACTGGCCGGCATTCGCGACGGAATGCGGGTGCTCGAAGTGGCGACCGGGTCGGGCGAAATGTTCCGGCGCATCGCGGGCCTCAATCCGAGCGGGATGACCTGCGGCATCGATCTTTCGCCGAACATGGCGGCGCGAACCCAGCGGCTGGCGCGGCGGCGCGCCGGCGCAAAGCAGACGCATTGCCAGGCGGTCGACGCGCGCAGTATGCCGTTCCGCGACGGCTCCTTCGACGCAGTGGTCTGCTGCTATCTGCTGGAACTGCTCGGCAGCGACGCCATTCTGCAAACGCTGCGCGAGATGCATCGCGTGCTGCGGCCGAACGGCAGGCTGGCGCTCGTGCTCATCGGACAGAACCATCCGGCGTTTAATGTGCTCTACCGCGTGGGCGGAAAACTGGCGCCGGCATTCTGGGGCCGGCAGGTGGAGAAGGCGATTCCGCCGGCGATCGAAGTGTGCGACTTTTCCATTGAGCACGACCGAAAGGTGCAGCAGGGCTTTTATCCGTCGCGTGTGATGATCGCACGGAAGTAGTCGATGCGCGCGCGGCCGTGAATTTGCCGCCCGACCCTCGGCGGCCTCCGGCGGGACAGCGGGGGGGCGTATGGTACTTTGATCATTACCCCGGTTTCGCGGTTCCCCTTTCGAGAAATGGACAAAACTCTGCACGACTTAGGCGGGATTCTGCTCAGCGGACTGCCTACAGTTTTTCTGATCGGAATACTCTACCTCTTCGCCAAGGCGCTCTACATTACGCCGCTGAAGAAGGTTCTTGCCGAGCGCGATCGGCTGACGGAAGGCGCAAAGAAAGCGGCGGAAGCCAGCTTCCATAATGCCGAGTCGAAAATCGCCGAATACGAAGCCGCGCTCAACAAGGCGCGTCAGGAAATCTACAAAGACCAGGCCGACTTCCTCGGCAAGGTTCACGCCGAGCAGGCTGAGATGGTGAAGGCTGTGCGGGCCGAGGCGGATACGCGCATTACGGCTGCAAAGGCAACGCTGGCGGCCGAGACCGCGGCGGCGCGGCAGGGGCTCGAAGCGCAGAGTGACGTGCTGGCCGGGCAGATTGCCGATTCCATCCTGTCGCGGAGGGTTGCGTAGATGCGGGCGGTGAAGACTTTGCGGCGATATTTGCTGTGCGCGGCGCTGCTGGCCATGCCGGTACTGGCGGCCGAAGAAGGCAGCGGCGGCGGCGAAGCGGAAGGACCGGCCATGATCTGGAAGGTTCTGAACTTCCTGATCCTCGCCGGCTTGCTGGGTAAGCTGATTGCCGGCAACATGGGGCCGATGCTGACCGCGCGGTCGAAAGAGATCGCCGACGGTCTGGCAGCGGGCGAGAAGGCAAAAAAAGAAGCCGAGGTTCGCGCCGCCGCCGTTGAGGCGAAGCTGGCCAATCTCGAAAAGGAAATTGCGGCACTGCGGACCGCGGCGCAGGCCGAGCGCGACCGGGAAGCGGATCGGCTGCGGCGCGACTCGCAGGCGGAAATGGCGCGCATTCGCTCGCAGGCGGAAATGGAAATCGCTTCGGCCGGTAAGCTGGCCGGGCTGGAACTGAAACGCCACGCAGCGAAGCTGGCGCTCGATCTGGCCGAACAGAAAGTCCGGGCGCGGATATCGCCCGAAACCGAAGCGGGTCTGCTGGCGGGTTTCCTCGCCAATATCGAAGCGTCCGCCGCAGAAACGCGGGTTTCGTAAATCCATATGACTTCTTCGGTGATCGTCAATCGCTACGCAAACGCTCTGGTGGATGTGGTTCTGAAGCCGGACGCCGGCATCACGCCCGCCGAGGCCGCCGAGCAACTGCGGTCGTTTGCGGCGGCCGTGCAGTCGGCGCCCGATCTGCGGGTGCTGATGGCTTCGCCGGCAATTCCGAAAGCGCGCAAGCGGCTCGTGATCCGGCGCATCGCCGAGATCCTGAATCTGGGCCACGTCACGCGTAATTTTCTGTTGGTGCTGCTCGACCATCAGCGGGCCACGGCGCTCGCCGAAATGGTGGATGCTTTCGAGGTGATCCTCGATGAGCGGCTGGGCTATCTGCGCGCGGATGTGCGTTCGGCCACGGCGCTCACCGCTCAGCAGCAGGAAGAGTTAACGGCCCGCCTCGGTCAGGTTGCGGGTCAGAAGGTGCGTGTGCGGTACGGCGTCGATCCGGAACTGATCGGCGGAGTGACGGCGCGCATGGGTTCCAAGGTTTACGACGGTTCGGTGCGGGGGCGGCTGGCAGGCATGCGGCGGCGGCTCGCTTCGGCAGTTTAAAAAGTTCAGAAGATATCGGTTGAAACGAATTCTATGGCTCAAATCCGGGCAGACGAAATAACAAGCATTCTTCGGCACGAGATCGAGAATTACGATCGCGCCATTGACGTCAGCGAAGTCGGCACCATCATCTCGGTGGGCGACGGTATCGCGCGCATCCACGGACTCGACAAGGTCATGGCCGGCGAACTGATTCAGTTCCCGCACGGCGTGGCCGGGATCGCGATGAACCTCGAAGAAGATCAGGTCGGCGCCGTGCTGCTCGGCCACTACGAGAAGATCCGCGAAGGCGACGAGGTTCGCCGCACGGGCAAGATTATGTCGGTGCCGGTGGGCGAGGCGATGGTGGGCCGCGTGGTCGACGCGCTGGGTCTGCCGATCGACGGCAAGGGGCCGATCGCGACCGATAAGACGCTGCCGATTGAGCGCATCGCTCCGGGCGTTATCGACCGCCAGTCGGTGAACCAGCCGATGCAGACCGGTATCAAGGCCATCGACGGCATGATTCCGGTGGGCCGCGGCCAGCGCGAACTGATCATCGGCGACCGCCAGACCGGTAAGACGGCCGTGGCGCTCGACGCGATCATCAATCAGAAGGGCGGCGACATGATCTGTATCTATGTCGCCATCGGCCAGAAGCGCTCCACGGTGGCGCAGGTGGTGAAGACCCTCGAAGATTTCGGCGCCATGGAATACACCATTGTGGTGTCGGCCAGCGCTTCCGATCCGGCTCCGATGCAGTATCTGGCGCCGTACTCGGGCTGCGCGATGGGCGAATACTTCCGCGACACCGGCCGCCACGCGCTGTGCGTGTACGACGATCTTTCCAAGCACGCAGCGGCGTATCGCGAAATTTCGCTGCTGCTGCGCCGTCCGCCGGGACGCGAAGCGTATCCGGGCGACGTGTTCTATCTCCACAGCCGCCTTCTGGAGCGCGCCGCGCGCCTGAGCAACGAGCTCGGCGGCGGTTCGCTCACCGCTCTGCCGTTCATTGAAACGCAGGCGGGCGACGTTTCGGCGTACATTCCGACCAACGTGATTTCGATCACCGACGGCCAGATTTACCTCGAAAGCGATCTGTTCAACTCCAACATTCGTCCGGCCGTGAACGTGGGTCTTTCGGTGAGCCGCGTCGGCGGCGCCGCGCAGATCAAGGCCATGAAGCAGGTGGCCGGCGCGCTTCGTCTGGACCTGGCGCAGTACCGCGAACTGGCGGCGTTTGCGCAGTTCGGCTCGGATCTCGACAAGTCGTCGCAGGCGCAGCTGAACCGCGGCCGCCGGCTGGTGGAAATCCTGAAGCAGCCGCAGTATTCGCCGATTCCGGTGGAAAAGCAGGTGGCCATTATCTTCGCCGGCACGAGCGGTCTGCTGGACGAACTGCCGGTGGAAGACTGCCGGGCATTCGAAGCGGAACTGTACAAGTTCCTCGAAGGTTCGCACCCGGCGATTCTGGACACGATCCGCACGAAGAAGACGCTGGACGACGGGTTGCGCAAAGACCTGACGTCGGCCATCAACGAGCTGAAGGCCCGCTTCATGAAGGAGCGCAAGAGCCCCGCGGCCGCGCGCGCGTAAGCCTCCATGCCGAGCCTTATCGACATACGCCGGCGCATCCGGTCGGTCAAGAACACGCAGCAGATCACCAAGGCCATGAAGATGGTCTCGGCGGCGAAGCTGCGGCGGGCGCAGGACCGCGTGATCGCGGCCCGTCCCTATGCGGCGCAGATGCGCGAGATGCTCGCCGATCTGGCGGCGGCAGCCGAGGAGCAGGGCGAAACTTCGTCCAGCCCGTGGCTGACGCGCCGTGAAGTGAAGCGCATCGACCTGATTTTCATGACCAGCGACAAGGGGCTGGCGGGTGCGTTCAATTCGAGCCTGATGAAGGCCTCGCAGCGCTTCCTGGCGGAACACTCCGGCGCGGAAGTCACGCTGACGCTGGTTGGCCGCAAGGGGCGCGATTTTTACAAGCGGCGGCACGGCGGCATTCTGTCGGAACACGTCAACATTCTGAACAAGCCGACGATCGAAGATGCGCGGAACGTGGCGCGCGAAGTGATCCGGCGTTATCGCGACGGCGAGACCGATGCGGTTTATCTGCTCAACAACGAATTCAAGAGCGTGATGGCGCAGACGCTGTCGGTGATGCAGTTGCTTCCCGCCGCGCCCCCGGCCAAGAAGGCCGAGCCGGTGGATTACATCTACGAACAGCCGCCGCTCGAAATGCTGGACCAGCTGATGCCGCGGTACGTGGAAGTCGCCGTATTCCGCGCGATGCTGGAAACGGTGGCGGCCGAACATGCGGCGCGTATGACGGCGATGGATAAGGCATCGACGAACGCGAAGGAAGTGATCGAGACCCTGACGCTGAATATGAACCGGATTCGGCAGGCGGCGATCACCAAGGAAATTATCGAAGTCGTCAGCGGCGCAGCAGCCGCCGAGGAGTAGAGAAAAATTATGGCAACAGCAACAGCAACTGTGGGAACAGTGGTGCAGGTCGCCGGACCCGCCGTCGACTGCCAGTTCCCCGAAGGTCAGATTCCCGAGGTCCACTTTGCGATCCGGATCACGAGCGAAGGCTTCGACGTGCCGGAGCCGATCGACATTGTGTGCGAGTGCGAGCAGCACATCGGCGAAGGCCGGGTCCGCACGATCGCGATGCAGCCGACCGACGGTCTGGTTCGCGGCATGAAGGCCGTGAGCCTCGGCGGGCCGATCAGCGTGCCGGTGGGCAAGGAAACGCTCGGGCGCGTGCTGAACGTGCTGGGCGAGCCGGTGGACAAGATGGGTCCGGTGAACGCGAAGATGCGTTATCCGATTCACCGTCCGGCGCCTCCGTTCGAAGATCAGTCGACGCGTCTCGAAATGTTCGAGACGGGCATCAAGGTCGTCGACCTGCTGGAACCGTATCTCCGCGGCGGAAAGATCGGTCTGTTCGGCGGCGCGGGCGTGGGCAAGACCGTCGTCATCATGGAGCTGATCAACAACATCGCCATGAAGCACGGCGGCGTTTCGGTGTTCGCCGGCGTGGGCGAACGCACCCGTGAGGGCAACGATCTCTGGCACGAAATGCAGGAATCGGGCGTTATCGACCCGAAGGATTACACGAAGTCGAAAGTGGCGCTTGTGTACGGCCAGATGACCGAGCCGCCAGGCGCGCGTCTGCGCGTGGGTCTGACCGGGCTGACGGTCGCCGAATACTTCCGCGACGAAGAAGGCCAGGACGTGCTGCTCTTCATCGACAACATTTTCCGCTTCACGCAGGCCGGTTCGGAAGTGTCGGCGCTGCTGGGCCGCATGCCGAGCGCGGTGGGTTACCAGCCGAACCTTGCGACGGAAATGGGCGAGCTGCAGGAACGCATTACGTCGACCAAGAACGGTTCGATCACGTCGGTGCAGGCGATCTACGTGCCCGCCGACGACTACACCGATCCGGCGCCGGCAACGGCGTTTGCGCACCTTGACGCGACGACGAACCTTTCGCGTTCGATCGCCGAACTCGGCATCTATCCGGCGGTCGATCCGCTGGCATCGACGTCGCGCATTCTCGATCCGCGCATCATCGGCGACGAGCACTACAATACGGCGCAGCAGGTGAAGGGCGTTCTGCAGCGGTACAAGGATCTGCAGGACATCATCGCGATTCTGGGCGTGGACGAACTCAGCGAAGAAGACAAACTGCTGGTGGCGCGCGCGCGGAAGATTCAGCGCTTCCTTTCGCAGCCGTTCCATGTGGCCGAACAGTTCACCGGCTTCCCGGGCAAGTACGTGAAGCTGGAAGACTCGATCCGCGGCTTCCAGGAGATTGTGGCCGGCAAGCACGACGACCTGCCGGAACAGGCGTTCTACATGGTGGGAACCATTGAAGACGCCATTGAAAAAGCCCGGAGCATGAAGGGTTAATCCAGTGGAAACCTCGGGAAGCGGCATGCTGCTGCAGGTGGTGAGTCCGGAACGGATGCTGGTGGATGAGCACGTGACGGAGGCGCAGATTCCGGCGCTCGATGGCTACATCGGGGCGATGCCGGGCCATGCGCCGCTGCTTTCGGCGCTGATGCCGGGCGGGGTTCTGAGCTACAAGGCGGGCGGCAAGGACGAGACGGTGGCCGTTTACGGCGGCTTCGTGCAGATCCTGCCGGATCGCGTGCGCGTGCTGGCTGACAGCGCTCAGCCGGGGCGGGAGATCGACGCGGCAAAGGCTCGCGAGCGTCTGGCGAAGGCACAGGCGGCGGTGGAGCAGCAGGGCGCGGCGGTGACTGACGACGCACGGGAGGAAATCGTGCGGGCGCAGGCCGCGGTGGACGCGGCGGCGAAGTAAGCCGGCAACATTACGAACGATCGGGCGCGGCCTTGTGCAAGGGTCGCGCCCTTTTTATTGAGTGGCGCAGCTGAGCGGCATGGCTCGGCTGCGCTCGCC
>Ga0214192_1002116_pt1 | contig 10518 bp, 8 predicted proteins | sample TroBogEpilimnion_44_FD_153030 | JGI IMG/M metagenome (GOLD analysis project Ga0214192, IMG submission 153030) | Freshwater microbial communities from Trout Bog Lake, WI - 29JUL2008 epilimnion | ecosystem: Environmental > Aquatic > Freshwater > Lake > Epilimnion/Euphotic zone | place: Trout Bog... | reverse complement strand
TAGAACGTGGATTTTTGTGGAAAATCTTAAAAATAACTTTTTTGCAATTTTTAAAAAAAATTCTTAAAAAAATAAAAATGATTTAAAAAAATAAAAATTTAAAAAAATTAAAAAAAACTTTTTTAAAAAAATAAAAAAATGAAATTCTTAAAAAAATTAAAAAAAATTAAAAAAAATAAAAAAATATCTTTGCTATAATAAAAATGGCAACCTACCAAGAAATTATCAATATGAAAGAATTTGATAACATTGACAAAATACCATCTTCATATGAAATGAAAGATGAATTTAAAAAAATCGGAAAAATATTTAAAAATGAGAACGACAAATGGGACTGGCAATTTGAACCAAAATATGTTCAACGAGTTATTGCACTACTAAAAGCAAAATATTATGAAAACCAAGAAAAAACAAAATCAGCTTGGAAACAAGCCTGTAAAAATTTGAATGTTGATTTTGTTAAAAAAACAGATCCTCTTTATGACGACATCAAATCCGAGTTTATGAAAATCGTAAAATCGCAATAAAATAAAATAAAAATAAAAATGAAAAAATTATTATAAAAAATAAATATCTTTATAATAATAAAATGACTGAAACATTAAAAATTCATCCAACTGAAACCGATTCAAAAATAATTGAAACCCTATTATCAAATAGAAATGTGTTTCGAAAATATCTTCAAATTGAAGACAAAATTTATTCATTGGAATTTACACCAGAATTTCGTGAATTCCATAAAGCAAAGAAACTCGAACGAAACCGCGACAAATATAACGAGAATAAAGAACGCGTTAAAACGCGATATCTTGAAAAGCGACAGAAAGAACTTGTTGAGAAATACGGAGACAAAGCATTAGATGAATATTCAACGCATAAACGATATATTAGAAACCGTAAGCCTAAACCAGCAAAACCACCAAAAGCACCTAAAGAAAAGAAAGTAAAAATACCAAAAGAAAAAACAGAAAACAACTATCTTAAAAAATTAAAAAGACAGGCATTAAAAATCGAATTACCAACAAATTCACCACCCAACACAGAAACGACAAATTCACCAAAATCCTATAAATCAGATAAAGAAATGTTTAATTGGGAACCAATACAGAATTACGAAATTACCGAAATCGTTTCAACAAACGAATGAAAAATAAAAATATAAAACTTGCAAAAATAAAAATGAAAAAAAAATAAAATTGATTTAAAATTTTATTTTCTTTATTTATAATAAATGGCATACAACAATTACAATCTTCAACAATTGAAAGATTTGGTGAAACAGAGATTTTACCGCAAAAATGCAGAGCGAGAAGCAAGAGGAGTTAAATACAACAAATCAAAAGCGTTCTATCAGAACTTATTACAAGAGACCGACAAAACACCGATTTTATCAAACAAAGCTTTCGAACAACGAAAGATTCAAAACGCAAACATTGCAAAATGGAATGAACAACGACAACAAAGAATTAGACAAGAAGAAACACGCCAACGAATCGGTGAAATGATCAAACAAAACAAAATCAACAAATTACGAAACTCATTATCGATGTCACCGATATCATCTTTTAATCAATTAGAAGAATTAAACTACAAATTCACAGAAGAAGATATTAACCGCATCTTTAGAAATATTAAAGGTAAATATACAACTATTTTAAAATTAAATGATGGTAGAACAGTTGAAATTACAATCACCCCTGAAAATATCAACAGATTAAAAAAATTAATCATAGATCGTGAAATCATTGAAAACATAACTGAACACGGAAGCGATAAATTGAAAGAATACGAACACACGTTAATCACACACATTAAATTACAACAATATCAGCAACCACGCAATGTTAGACGCCAGAATGCATTCTTTGCTTATTTTAATAAAACAGATATTCCATTATCTCAATATCAAATTTACACAACAGAAGAAGATAGAGTAGCTGAAAACGAATGTTGCCTACTTTTCGCTTTACGAAAAGGAGGTATAAGTGAAGTTGCTATTATTGATATTATAGCTAAAATGGGAGCTTTGCAAACTAATATTCCATTATCAAAAATGGAAGAAATAGCAAACATCATCAACCATAAAATTATCATGTATTACTATGATGAGAAAAAAGAGGAAGCACTTAAAAAAGTATATGGAAAAGAATTTACTAAAGAAGTGACAATTTGTCAATATGTAAATCATTTTTTCGTTTATGAAGAAACCAAATATACCAAATTTTATATTGCCAATAAGCAAGAATTAGACGATCATTATGGAGACGATGAAAAGCGTTTTATCATTACCAAGCGTAATAAATCATATTTTGAAAGCATATCCCCAAAGTTATTAAATTCATTATGGCTCATTGTTAATATGATGAAGAATAATCATTTCAGCGAATATCACATAGATTTGACAAATAAAGCATGTGAAAATTATGTCATCCAACCATCGTTGCATAGCATCACCAGAAATCAGGAATTAAACACAATCAAAGAAAAGAAATCATTTAATGGTGATCGAGATACCATTTATCTTTTTGCTGATTGTGAATCTGATGTTGTAACATTTGAAAATCACAAAATGATCGCATTTGCTTATATGGATATGCAAGGAAATTATAATCAATTTGTATGCGGCCAAGATATTCATAAATTTAAAGATGAGATTGGAAACTCTCTTATGAAATACAAAGACAACAACATTGTTATGTTTTTTCATAATATGAAATATGATTCAACACTATTTAATGACCTATTTTATTCATCTGGCGAAGTTTCTAAAGATGGACAAGTTTATTCAAAGACCTACTACTTTGCTTACGGATTAAGAGTGGAATTTCGAGATTCACTTAAACATTTCGGAGGTAAGCTAAAAGACGCTGCAGCCACTTTTGGTCTTGGTGAATCAAAAGGGGAAGCAATCGCTTATACTTATCATACCATTAATAACATTTGCGTTGAAAACGACCGAGTAAGCACACAATTATACTCTTCTCATTTAACGGAAGAAGATAAAAAAGTATTTTTTGAAAACGTTGATCACAAAACGCATTTCAATGCAAATAAATACTATCTTGATTATCTTCGTCAGGATGTAAATGTTCTTCGTCAATCTATGATTAAATATCGTGAATTGATTAGAGATATTACTGGTTTAGATGCTTTCGAATATCTAACCATTTCATCAATCGGTTACAAATATGCAGAAGCAAAAGGATGCTTCGAAGGATTGTATCGCGTAAAAGGATGCCTTCGCGAATTCATTCAACGATCGATCAAAGGCGGACGAGTATTTGTAAATCCTGAATACAAAAATAAGGAAATCAATGAGAACATCGAAGATTTCGACGGCGTCTCGCTTTACCCTTCCAGCATGAAGAGACTGTGCGAGGAATACGGATTACCCAAAGGGCAAATAAAATTAGGAGAAGAACAATCATATCTTTATTATGAGTCGAAAGATTGGTATATTGTTAAAATTAACATTACAAAAATCAATAAATCGATTCAAATCCCTTGTGTCAGCCATACATCCAAAGATGGAAACATCGAATACCTTAATGAAATCACTGAACCATTGACGGCATATGTTGATAAAACTACATTAAACGATTATATCCGTTTTCAAGATATTGAATATACCATCGAAGAAGGTATTTATTGGGATGAGGGATTCAATAAGGGACTTGGAGAATTGATACTACATTTACATAACCAGAGATGCCTTTACAAATCATCCAATAAACCATTAGCAACTATGATTAAGTTAATTATGAATAGTATCTATGGAAAAACAGGACAACGAATCGGTGAGATAAAAACAGTATTTATTTCAAATGATAAAAAAGACAAGTATATTTATGATCATTTTGGGACAGTTGCAGAAATCGAATCAACACAATTTAATACTAAAATTACTCAACGTATTTGTGATAATGGTTTTAGTCTTAATTATGTTGCTGGTAGTATTTTAAGTATGTCAAAGCGAATTATGAATGAAGTCTTTTCAGTTATGGAAGAAAACAAACAACCAGTTTATTACACTGACACAGATAGTATTCACATGTTGCAAAAAGACGTTGCAACTCTTGGCGAATCCTACAAAACTAAATATAACCGTGAGCTGATCGGTAAAAACTTGGGACAGTTTCATACAGATTTCGATATGGATGGAGCATCAGGAGTATTTAGCATTAAGCATATTCCTATCGGAACAAAGACATATCTTGATGTTCTTCAAGGAAAAGATAATGATGGCAACATTATTCAAGATACGCACATTCGTATTAAAGGCATTACAAAAGCAGGTATTGAACACGAATTAGCGCGTCGTGGAGAAAATCGAATTGATAGTGCAATTGGATTATTTAGAGATTTGAAAAATGGAGTGAAAGTAGAATTTTTATTAAACCCAACTGATCACAATGTAAGCTTTGAATTTACATCAAAGGGAGTAAGCACTCGTAAAACAGGATCATTTACTCGAACTTTAAATTAAACGATTTTATAATCTTCACCGCTTAAAGTTGGTAAAGGTTTAGTTGGTAAATTGAAGGCGGTTTCTTCAGGATATCTTACTTTTACTTTTTCACCCTTTTCAACATTTTCTTCTTCTTTAACAGTTCCACCATCTGAACGAAGACGATGATGAATATTGACACTTGATAAATAAGCATCATTTTCAAGTAGATCATTATTTCTAACTTCAATAAATGTTAAGCAACAGTTCCAATTTAAACCATTGAGACTTAAATTCGTAGAAGCATTGCGATTGTCTGTTAAAAATAATTGAATTTCATTGATTTCCTGATTATTGAGATCATTTTCTATATTGAGATCATAAAAGTTGATCCAGCTTTTAGGCTGACTATATACAGGGACAACTCCAACAATATTACTATAATCGTTATATTGACCAGCTACAAGATTTTCAACATTTTGACGTTGTTTAAGAGTGTTGCTTCTAATATATAATTGTGTAATTGGTGAGCAATTAACAGGTTGCTGACCAGTCGCAGTAAAAGGAACATTAGTGGCGCTATAGCCGAAACTAATAGATGAAATAACACCCATCATACTTCCTATTTGGTTACTATCTCCTTGAAAAGCAACACTTGTTAATACTGCATCATAATTTGTAATTGCGAATGTAATTAAAGTAGTATCAGGGCTATAAGTAAAGACTAATTGAGGAGTAAATGAAGCTACTGATTGCATATCCACTGTTAGAGCATTAATGACAGCATTAATAAGATCATAAACACTATAATTACCATTTGGTATCGTTACTGTTCGATTTGGATAAACACTACTTCCACGGACAAGTGTATATATTAATTTATTATAATTTGAATTAACCGCTTGAAAGCTATATGGTATGACGCATTGCTTGATTAATAATTTAAAATAATGTGACGGATGTTTTAAAATGATTGGTTTGTGTAAATAAAAAGTATAAGCACTACCAGTAGATGCAACTGCTGAACTGGTATAAACATGATATCTTGCTATTTCTTGATTTGACATATTTTATTATACTTTTTATTTTTATTTTAAAAATAAAAAGTCAGAAACATTCGTGACTATAATTCCTCCGGAATTGATCCGCAAGGCGGATATAATAAAATTAATTTTCGTCTATTTCCTCAAGCATTACTTTTTTAGTTTTTTTATCGGCTTCTAAAATCATTTGAGCCATTCTTTCTTTTAAATTTTGACTTGTCATTACTTCATTGATACGTTGATTATAGCTTTTATCTTTCCAAAGATTGCGAATCAATAAAGTAGATTTTACAACTTCTTCATAATTTGGCTCCTCAATTTCAATTTCATCAGGCACAACTACAGTCAGTGGTAACGAACAATTGGTATTAAATTCGCGATTCATTTATACTATACTTTTTATTTTTATTTTTAAAAAATAAAAAGTCAGAAATCTATCGATGACTATATAAGAAAAAACAAAATAAAAATAAAAATTGCATAATATAAAATATGTCATCAAATATCATTAATCTTCAACAAGCCAACAATTGGGCAACAATCGATAATGTGATTAGTGCTAATACCGATGTTCTTTATATAAATGGTGTTGTTTTTGATCCTACACAATATGTGCCTTATACTGGAGCCAATAAAACGCTAAATATGGGTGGTCAGAATATACAAACAACACATGTGCCAATAGCTAATGCAGATGTTGTTAATTTGTTAGCTCTACAAAATGCAGTTCTTTATGTTGAAGGCATAGCAGCGGCTAATTTCGTTCCTTATACCGGTGCAACTTCTGATACAGATCTTGGCTCTAAAAATATTAAAACAACGCATGTTCCAACAGTTGGTGCAGATCTAACAAATAAAACATATGTAGATAGTTTGGGAGGATCTTTTGTGCCTTACACAGGTGCAACAACAACTGTCAATTTGGGTGCGCAAGAAATTAAAACAACTTATGCACCAACAATAGGCGCAGACCTTACAAATAAAACTTATGTAGATACAGCAACATCAGCACTTGTGCCTTATACAGGTGCAACAACAACTGTAAATTTGGGTGCGCAAGAAATTAAAACAACTTATGCACCAACAATAGGAGCAGACCTTACAAATAAAACTTATGTGGATACAGCAACATCAGCACTTGTGCCTTATACAGGTGCAACTTCAAATTTGGCACTTGGAACTAAAACAATTTCATCAGCTGGAGGCATTACGTCATCAGGAACGATCACTTTTACGGGTCTGACAGCAGGAACACCAGCATATACGATAGGATTAGATAGTTCAAATCGTTTAATTACGTTTGCAGATTACATAGCTCCTATCACGGGTTCCGTAAGCGCTGGTTATTTTCCTTATGCATCCGCAAATAACGTGTTGGCAAATTCCTATTTATACCAAGGAACAAATTTTGCAGCCTTATTTCAGACTACGAGTGGTGCAACAAATCCTCCAACTTCGACAACAAATACTTTTACAGTTAATGGTGCTATTTATTATACAGGAGCTTATCTTGGTAGTGGTCTGGCATCTGTTGGACAGGATGCATCCACTAATAAGAATTATATGACTATTGCAGGTGCTTCAGGAACACTCACACAAAATTATTATGGACATACAGGAACGGGCAACTTTCCAGATGCCCAGATTCTGGTAAGTAATACAACTGCCAATACTACTTCAAGTAATACTGGTCAGATGGTAATCAATGCGGGTTCATTGGCATTACCACCTACCACTATTACAACCGCTGGAAATGCTGTGACACCATTGACTATATCACATAGTGGTTCATATATCAATCAGTTTATGATTACATCTTCATCATCTGATACAACATTATCACTTGCGAATACTGCGACAAGTGGTAGAACTTGGAATATAGGGTCTGGTGGTGGAAGTTCTGGTGGAGGTGCTGGTAATTTTTATATTTTTGATTTAATTTCTGGGAGAGTTCCCTTTGTTATTAATTCATTGGGATATGTCGGCATCGGCACAAACAATCCTGGCTATTTGCTGGATGTCGTTGGGAACATAAGAGGGACATTTATTGTTTGCGGTTCAGCTCCATCTACTTCTGGATATGTTACGATGCATGATGGCAATAGTGTATATTCTGGATATGTAGAATTTATTTCAGCAGGTGGAACTCGTTGCTGTTATATTGGATTTGCTGATACCTCATCTTTAGCAGTCAACTACGTCTGCGAAAAAGACTACTATCACCAATTTCAAACATACAACACCGCAGGTAGTTTGACTGGAACGATGGTTTTCAAAGCTGGACAATTAGGCATTGGAACAATCACACCATCGCATCCGCTTCAAGTATATCAGACTATACCTATTCCATCTCTTTCTCTTGCACAGGATTTACCCGCACAACTCACATTACAGTCTAGTACTGGATGGCTAAAGATCGGTCAATGGTATTCAGCAGGAGTGCAAACTTGTGGCATCATCCAGGCCAGTGATTATTTTTCAGGATCAGAGCACGGTGTTAATTTGAACCTTCAGCCATTGGGTGGATTCGTTGGCATTGGAACAATTGCCCCACAATATACATTAGACGTTCAATGGAACGGTGTAGGATATTTAGCCTCTACCGCACCAAATACGGTAGTAGCCAGTTTTAGACGTAGCATTGCTTATTTCTCAACGGATAGAGCTGATATAGAAGTTGGCTCTTCCAATACTGCAGCAGGTAACTATGGTAACATCTATAAATATCGTATGGGTGCTTCTTATCACGGAGGTAATGCAGATTTTCAAATCAATGCCGTTCAATGCAACGTATCATCATACACAAGTGCAGATACCGTTCTCCCAAGATTGACTATTGATTCTTCGGGAAATTGCGGTATTGGCACAACGGCTCCAACTCAGGCACTGGATGTCTATGGGTCTGTGAATGCTAATGGGTATATTGCAACGACAAGCACTAACCAGTTTTATACTGGAAATGGTGGTTTTTCTGTTGATTCACGATTTTCATATGGAGGTCGTAATTCAATATGGAATTCTACATCGGCTGTCGCACCGGGTGGAATGACTTCGTGGAATGCTTCAGGTTACACGTTATTCTGTAATACTTATGCTCCTACAAATGCACAATTTGCTCTCGCCCTTGGATGTAATAATGCAACATCTGGTGGTTCTGCTATCAATTATATAGTCAATTTATCGCCTAACTTGTTTTGGGCAACCCTATATACAATGTGCAATTCCGCATACTGGTATTATGGAGGAACTTTAATGGGTTATGTTTATACTGGTGGTTTTGTAAGTGTTTCCGATGAACGTGAGAAAGATAATATAGCTGATTTGAAAACTTCTAATTCGTTATCGAAAGTATTGAAAGCCAAACCAAAATACTATAAACGTAAGTTCTACGATCATGAGCTTGATAAGGATGGAAATCCACAAACACCTATTGATCAGAAAGATAAAGACCGTATTCATATTGGATTAATAGCTCAAGATGTTCTCGATTATAATCCACATTGTGTAACTGAATGGAGTAATGCTGACAATCGTGCGCCAACTGAAGAAGATGATCAAAGCCGATATGGTATCAATTATCAGGATTGGACCATTCATCTTATCGGGGCCGTTCAGGAACAGCAAAAAGTGATTGATGCTCAACAAACGACGATCACCGCTCAACAATCGACCATCACGCAGCAGACATCATCTATAACGGCTTTGCAAAATCAAGTCGGAACTTTGACATCACAATTACAGGCTTTGATGCAACTTTGCAATGATCGCTTCGATAAAGTTGGCCAATTGTTAAAAACTGTTTTACCTTCAACTTAAAATTTAATTTATTTAAAAATTAAATTATCGTCCGCTTTGCGGACTCAAAACATAGTGATCACCGCCTTGATTTCTTCTCTGAAATTTTAAGATCAACACAAGCCTTCAGCGTGTTATGAATCATTTTGTCTCGTAAATCCTCACCGTAGGCTGGAGGGACAATTTCGTTATCTGCTTTCATCTTTTTCATTTCATCGACGTATTTACGGAAATCTTCAAGAGTCATAGCGGAAACTGGGTTCTCAATTTCTTTTGGTTTTTTATTAATATAGGTAATTACAGGTTCTTTATCACCCTTATGCTTGTAATTGATTTTCCCCAGCATTTGAGGGGGATTTTGGATATCACTTCGTTTTGAGACCGTTTCACGGTCGATAGCGGATTTGTCGGAAGATGATTGAATAGTGCTCATTTATAGTATATAGAAAAAATAAAAATCGAATTTTTTTATTCTGTGTATTATAAAATAACCCCGAAAAATAAAATGTCGGAAATTGTCGAACAAAATTCAACCTCAAATCCAGAGGAGAAAGTTAAAGTTGAAATTCAACCTCTACCAAAGGGGAAAATTGAAGTTGTCAAAAAGCCTAAAACTGAAAAACAAATTAAAGCGATCGCCAATATGAGGGCAAAACTTGCTGAATCTCGCGAGAGGAGATTGGAGGCCAACATTGCGAAGAAGGAAAAGGAGATTGAAAATGATCAAGAAGTATATGGTATGAATAAAGAAGAAGCAGTTCATCTTCGAGCTGAACTTGAACGTGTTAAAAAGGAATTGGAAGAAGCTCGTGGAAAACCAATACCTGTTAAAATAAGTGTAAAACCTGTGCAAAAGAGAGGACGTCCTTTAGGATCGCAAGGCGGATATAATTCCTCCGAAATTGATCCGCGGAGCGGATATAATTCCTCCGAAATTGATCCGCGGAGCGGATATACCTTCAAAACAGAAAAAGAAGATGAGCAGGAGGACGCAATGTCAAGTCATAATTCCTCCGGAATTGATCCGCAGAGCGGATATTCACCTTCTTCTCGTGAAGAAATATATAATTCACCTCCAAAACCTAAAAAACCTGAAACAGTCGCATCAACAGAAAAAGTGAATTCCGTAGGAATTAAATCTTATGCTTCTCCGTATATGGCGCTCCTCAACCGCCGCCGTTAAAGTTAAAATTAAATTGGTGAAATTGTGATATGATCGAATTTTTTATAAAA
>Ga0214192_1002114_pt1 | contig 10523 bp, 6 predicted proteins | sample TroBogEpilimnion_44_FD_153030 | JGI IMG/M metagenome (GOLD analysis project Ga0214192, IMG submission 153030) | Freshwater microbial communities from Trout Bog Lake, WI - 29JUL2008 epilimnion | ecosystem: Environmental > Aquatic > Freshwater > Lake > Epilimnion/Euphotic zone | place: Trout Bog... | reverse complement strand
GAAGGATGTAAAGGAATACACACTCGACAGGGACATCGAAGATATAGAAGGTGTACGCAAGGCCCTCAAGCTGGAGACCATCAGCGTGCTAGGCCACTCTTACGGCGGTCTCGTGGCCCAGGGCTATGCGCTGAAGTATCCTACGCATGTCAAGAAGCTGATCCTCGCCAGCACCTTTCACAGCTTCGTGATGTGGCAGGAAAACGATGACAACTCCAATCAGGAGATCAAAGAAAACTACCCCGAGATATGGGATACGCTCACCAAGCTGCGTCGCCAGGGATTGATCTCTTCGGACACCTTACATCAGGAGATATACGGCAAGGTGCCCTATGGTTTCCTCTATGGCTACAACCCGGATAACTTCCGTAGCCGCGGTTCTGCCCCATATCCCAATGCATTCAACACAGCCCTTTATTATCAGATGGTGGGCAAGGATGGTGACTTCATCGTAGGCAGCGATATAGGTACATTTGACTATCGCAAAGAGCTCAAAAACCTGAAGATGCCTGTGCTGATCATGGCCGGCAGATACGACCGTGTAGCGGTACCAAAGATGCAACTGCTCTATAAAGAATATTGCCCGCAGGCTAAATTTGTGATGTTCGAGCGGTCCGGTCATAACCCGCAGATCGAAGAGAAAGGCGCGCTGTACGAGGTGGTAAAAGCCTTTATGAAGTAGCGCTATATCTTCTCTATCCTTCGCGTGTACTGCTTATTGTTCATCGTGTAGCGCACGATATAGAGTCCCGCTGGCAGCGCAGTGACATCCAGTGTTTGCGATGATCCGGTATTTGTAGCAAAATCCACTTGCTCCGAATTGATCAAAGTCCCTTGCATATCATAGATCATCATGTCCATAGGTCCCTGCATAGCATATGGGCAGACCAATAGCAGCTTATCACTAAATGGATTGGGAGCAAATGTAATGGGCAGTTGCACCAGCGAATCATCCATGATCTGCTGAATGGCCAGCGCAGTCATAGACGAGTCTATGTACTGCTGATCGATATGATGCAGATAGTAGTCCTCCAGCGTATCATTGAAGTAGGATACCGTAAACGAGTTCTCACAAGTCAATACACCGGAGCATAACTGTACAGTACTCGTATAGACACCAGGGGCCGTGACACCATCCGTCATGCCGCTCAGGTACAAAGTATCTCCGGGGCGAAAGTAAACATGGGCCGCACAGCCCCAAAGGTCACCGCCCACGCCTGTTAGATAGCAGTGGCCGATCCAGCCGCTATGGTTTCCTTGTGTCACCACAGAGTCGGAGGAATAGTTGAGCTCACAACTAAAAATATTGACCCCATTGACAGTGGCATAGCATGACTGCACACAGCCTGCCTTTAGCAGACAGGCGTTCATAAGAAGGCAAACAATCAGTAAGGCACTTTTCATATCGGTCGGTTTTAGGATGCTAGTATAACGTAAGCATTTCACTTTAGTATATGTAGAAGCTATCAAGTACCCAAATCCTGAAATAAAAAAAATCTCCCGATCACTTGGAGTCATTTCCTATGAATAAAAGTAAATTTTGTAACATTATTGAATTTTAATTAATTACATTTAATAATGAAAACTAAATTATACTTTTTAATCCTATGGACACTTATTTTTGCGCTACGCATAGACGCCCAAACACCAGCATGGGATTGGGCGCAAGGCATAGGCAGCAATGGTCAGGACGGTCTGGCTACAGGCCTTCATCTCGACTCAGCAGGCAATGTTTATGAGATAATTCAAATATGTGGCCGCAGTATGACACTGGCGGGTCATACATTTACCAATCCCAGCCCTCAGCAATCAGGCGGCGGCGGCGGCTGTGTACCTATATTCGTAAAATATAACAGCCAGGGGCAGGTGGTATGGGCCAATCAGCATTTCCCCATATCAAATGGACTGCCTTACAGCCCTGATCTGATCTACACAGACAGGCAAGGCTATACTTACGCCTATTATGGGGGATTTCAGGATTCATTTACCATCCAGGGCTATACACTCAGAGATACATCCATTCATCAGGGTATCACTATAGCTAAATATGACCCAAGCGGTAATATAGAGTGGATACGTGCCAAGAAATCTAGGGGCTTTTATCAGTCATATACTGCTATCATTGATATGCTACCATGGGATGACACACATATGCTGCTACTGGCGGAGGTTAACAATGGAGGTGTGAACCCATATCAGACAGATACAATAGATGGTATCCCCCTGCCACAGGGTTCGTTTCTGATCATCATGGATACGGCGACAAAATTTGAAAAGATCAAATATCTGGGTTGCGATACCATTACCTGGCCGCTAGCTGCGGGGGGCTATGCTTTATATCATAATCCTATTTCTTCCTTATCAGCCTCAGGTATGTGCACAAATATTAAGAAGAGTGTTTATTTTGAATTATCTCCCGAAACGAAAACTGTTTGGGATACATCCATACACATAACAGACGCTTTCAGCTATATTACCGCAGGTAGTAGTCATAATCTGTTCATGAAGTTTGACAGTTCTTTCGACTTTCAGTGGTCAATAGGTGGGCGCGGTGCTTCATACGGTTTTGCTTCGGATATCAATGACAACCTATACATAGGACTACAGGGAACTAATATCAGTTTCCCTTATGATTCGATAGATATAGGCAATCTGAGTGTGCAGATAAAATTCTATAATCCATCGCCGGGCTACTATGATGGTGTGGCAAAAATAAGTGGCAATGGCACAGGACTCTGGATAGATACTTTTTTTAACCTTACGGGTGGTGCTTCGGGAAATCCACAGGCTGCTATATTCACTGACAGGCTAGGCAATGTCTATCTCGGTGGCACCTATAATCTTTCTCTGAATGCCGCTCCATACTCTCTCACTGAGAGTGGCAACTTATTTGTAATGAAACTAGATGACAATGGCAATGTAAAATGGATGCAAAGCACTAATAACGCTGCTGGTAGGATAGGTGCTTTTTGCAACTTTGGAGCAGATGATAAAGGCGATGTTTATATCAATGGTATTTATTTCTATACCGGTCAACCCGGCTTTGGGCTGGGTGACCCGATCTTTGGTCGTGACTCATTGAGGGGTATTACGCCCATCGCAGGTTTTCCGGTAGCACCGGATATATTCAATGCCCGTCTGGGCAACTGCAATACTGCCATACCCTCTCTTACAGCATCGGGTCCCCTGCACTGGTGCGGGCGCGATAGCGTGACCCTGACCGCTCAGGCCGCCAATACCTACCTCTGGAGCAGCGGTGATACTACTCAAAGTATAGTAGTAAATGCCTCTGGTTCATACAGCGTCTATGATGTGGACACCCTCGGCTGCTATGCGCAGTCTGCTTTTCAACTCGTGAAAGCCAATAGCGATCCTACTCTCACTATAGACAGCCTTTATGATGGTGCTACCGTGATCGTCTCCTGTGCAGTGATGCCCTATAGCTATATCTGGAGCAATGCGAGTACGAGAGACTCTATCACCGGTCTCATCAAGGGCTGGTATACAGTGACAGTCACTGACGCCAATGGATGCCGGGCTATTGACTCGATCTTCATCACCGGGCCCAATGGCATCATACCGGCATCTGACGATCGACTATCTGTCTATCCCAATCCCTGCTCAGGGAGTTTCTATATCAGCACTACTATGGAAGCCAGTATGGCTGCATATAGCATAGATGGTAGAAAGGTTGCGTCTCAACCACTCACATGCGGTCTTAACAAAATAGATGTGCGTACATGGGCTACAGGTATCTATCAGATAAGCATACGGATAGATGGTCATGAGCAGGTCATGAAGATGGTGATCAGAGATTAGGCTTTCGCAGAGATGCTATAAAATAAAAAAAGTCCCCCGATTGCTCGGAGGACTTTGTATTACTTGCAGCTCATAGCTTGTTTGATTACTCAGGAGACTTTTCGTCAGCAGGTGCTGCGAAGAGGTCACCAGAAGGCTCATCCTTAGGAGCATCTTTCTTAGCAGCAGCTTCTTTCTTGGCGGTAGCAGACTCACTGTCCATCAGCTTCTCTTTCAGATTGCTCAGGGCGCTCAGGTCACCGAGAGTTGACTTCTCGATAGACTTCTGTATTTCCTTCACTTTCTTAGTAGCTGTAGCAGCTTCTTGCTTCTTCTCAGTCTTCACTATTTCTTCGCCCTGACGTTTAGCATCTTCCCATATGCGGGCATGTGAGAGGAGTATACGCTTGTCGTTGCGGTTAAACTCGAGTACCTTGAATGCCACCTTGTCGTCAGCTGCCAGGTATCCGCCATTTTCCTTAGCTGTGTGCTTCTTAGGAGCGTAGCCTTCCAGACCGTACGGGAGCAGTACTACTGCGCCCTTGTCATCTGCAGTCATTACACTGGCCTCGTGGATAGAACCAACCGGGAACACAGTCTCAAAAGTATCCCATGGATCTTCTTCGATTTGTTTGTGGCCCAGAGACAGTTTGCGATTATCGTTGTCGATGTCGAGTACTACTACGTCCAGTTGTGCACCAGCCTTAGTAAACTCGCTAGGGTGGTTATACCTCTTAGTCCATGACAGATCAGAGATGTGAACCATGCCACCGATACCGTCAGTCAGCTCTACGAATACGCCGTATGGAGTCAGGTTCTTCACCAGACCAGTGATACGGGTACCTACAGGGAACTTCTCAGCGATCTTCATCCATGGATCTTCAGTCAGCCTCTTGAGTGACAGAGACATTTTGCGCTCTTCGCGGTCGATAGTCATCACGATAGCCTCGTGAGTGTCGCCCAGTTTGAAGAACTCACGTGAGTTGGTCGGAGCTGATGACCAGCTTACTTCTGATACGTGGATCAGGCCTTCTACACCCGGTACGATCTCGAGGAATGCACCGTAGTCTTCGATGTTTACGATCTTGCCAGATACCTTGGTACCTACTTCGATCGTAGAGTCGAGTGTATCCCATGGGTGCGGCTGGAGTTGTTTCAGACCGAGAGAGATACGCTTCTTCTGATCATCGTAGTCGAGTACGACCACGTTGAGCTTCTGATTGAGCGTGAGCACTTCGCTAGGATGCGAGATACGTCCCCATGATATATCAGTGATATAGAGGAGGCCGTCCACGCCACCGAGGTCGATGAATGCACCGAAGTCAGTGATGTTTTTGATAGTACCTTCGAGTACCTGGCCTTTCTCCAGTTTACCGATGATCTCTTCTCTTTGATTTTCGATATCAGATTCGATGAGCGCCTTGTGAGACACTACCGCGTTCTTGATAGCTTCGTTGATCTTCACGACCTTCAGTTCGAGGGTCTTGCCTACGTAGATATCGTAGTCAGTGATAGGCTTCACATCGATCTGAGAGCCCGGGAGGAATGTATCAAGGCCAAATACATTGGCGATGAGACCACCCTTAGTCTTAGAGCTGATGCGGCCTGTGACCACTTCACCTGTAGCTGCTGCATTGACGATCTGCTCCCATGCTTTGAGGAGTTTAGCGTTTTTGCGGCTCAGGATCAGGTGACCTTTCTTATCTTCTTTGCTTACTACGTATACGTCGTAAGATTCGCCGATTTTCAGTTCTTCCTGATCGCGGAACTCAGACAGAGGCACCAGACCATCAGATTTGAATCCGATATTGAATACTACATCAGTATTAGTGATGGCGACTACCTGACCTTTTACGATCTGGTTATCTTCCAGCGTGCGGAGAGTCGATCCGTAGAGGACATCATACTCATCATGCTGTTTTTTGTCGTAGCTTACTACGTTTCTTTTGTCGACTGACCAGTCGAAATCATCATGTGCGGTAGGAGCCGGCACATGGACTGTTTTTTTCTCTGCTACTGGAGCCGTTTCCTGCGCCGGTGTAGCGGGTACTTCTTGTGTTTCTTCAGACATTACTTCTGACCCTGTTATTATTTATTCTCAGCCTGGGTACCTGAGTTTTGATTGGTTGATAATGGATTAAAATCCCTCTTTTCAAAAGGGAGTGCAAATATAGGGAAAATCATGCAAATCTTCATAGTGAAAATGACGTCCGGTCAAACGGATTGTTAGGGGAGAAGCGAGCCTATTTTTTACAGCTATAAATCATTTCATTTTTACATCCTTATGAGCGTTTTTAATTAATTGAAATTCATTAATCTAAATATTAAATTAATATCATTAATTTAATATAAAATACTATTTGTAAAATATTGATTAGTTATTTCGGATATAGTGCGTTCTTACCTGATCACATTAACCTTCTCAGGCATTATCTTATCATCCGACCCCGGATCGGTGGCATGATTATAGAGCGGAAACATCTGTTATTTTGCTAACCCGACAGGGTGACATAATTGTCTGCCATATCAGTCCCAGATACCGGATTTCTGTATTCTTTGCGTTTGTGCTGGAAGCCAATTTCTTATTTATCCGGCAAACCAAGGCTGCGATTAGTCTCATCCAGCAGTCTTTTGCGCAGCATATCGCGCGTCTCATCATAGTTCTCACTGCGGATATACAGATAGAGGAAGAAAATCGCAAAACCATTGAATATATGCCACAGGCTATGCGGGCTGATGCGCCCCATATCGCTGCAGAATATTTTTTTGATATCCAGCACGAATAGTACACCGGCGATGGCGATGGAGACGATACATGCGATCAGATAGTCCTTATTGGTATGCCCGGGATGCACTCGCTCGAGGTAGATGCCCGTGCTGATGATCAGTAGTATGATGCAGGCTACTACAGGTGCGACTATTTCCTCTCCATTCACGAAGAAAGCCAGTATGCCATAGATGATGGTGAATATAGAGATCATCAGCAGCCGGCCTTTGTACCTTCTGGTATTGGTGGGCTGGCCCTGTACGGTCAGGATGACCCGATGGGTGAAATACATGGCCGGGAAAAGCGTAATACTATACACCGCCGAGAAATCCATCTTTGAGAAAATATCAATCAGCGACGAGTGAAAAAGCGTACTGCCCACAAACGTATACAGCATGATCCCCGCCAGCGTGAAGGAGTAAAAACGGTTGGCCGTGATCAGATTAAAGGAACGCTTCTTCTTCATATCCTCCAGCCCCTTGCTGAAGCAATAGATAGCGATGACCAGGTAGACGAAATTGGTAGCTGTATTGACAGGCTGTCGGATCAGCTTATTGAGGTCAGTGTATTCGCAAAACTGCGTCGCTATATCGCTGTCAGCCTTATAGTGCTCCCAGGTGTGCCGTCCGTAAAAGATATTATTGAGTATAGCTATCGCCGTGGCAAATGTGATCGAGGCCGCTACCGATACCAATATCCGCTCCCTGTATGCCTCCCAAAATAAGCGCCGCAGAAAAACCAAATGCCTCCGTAACCTGAACCTCCAGTGCATAATTCTATAGCACGAAAATAAGATAGAAATTGTCTTTGCGTGCCATCATTTTTATCTGGCGTGATTATCCGCAGTGAAGTGGCCGTATTTATTTACGCTTCCGTGTTCTTTTTCGTTTTCGCGTTTTTGCGGTAAAAATATTTGCCCACCTAGTATATAGTTGATCGGTATAGCTCGGCTAGTGGACGATAATCATCCCCCCGGTTTCCATTATTATCCAATATTCCTTATTCTTGGATCAAAACCCCGGACTATCAAAAAGACGATCCTATACGTACTTCTTATCTTTCTGCTGGCTGGCCTGATCGCCTTTTTTTATTATGAATCGCGATGGGCAGCTCATGGACATAGTGCCTCTCACTACAGCCACTATGTCGTGATCAGCCATACGCGCTACACTTCCTATTTCTCTATAGACGAGCATATACCCCTGGTAGTGACCTTCCGCCTCACCGCAGACATGGTAGACTGCTCCAAAGAGAGCCACAGGCATCGCGGCAAATTCACCGAAGACCCCGATCAGCCCCAGCTCACCAATCTCAATAACGACTATAAGAAAAGCGGCTACGACCGCGGACACAATATGAGCGCAGCCGACAACGAATGCGACCCGCAGGGCATGAAGGAGTGCTTTTATTTCTCAAACATGACGCCGCAGCCACACTCATTCAATGCCGGCAAATGGGAGGACCTGGAGAAGCAAGAGCGCGCCGAGGCCATCCAGTACGGCCAGATCATCGTCACCGTCGGCAGCATCGGCGTCAAAGGACAGATCGGCCCCGATCAGATCGCTGTCCCTCAGTATATGTGGAAGGTGATCTACATACCTAGCGCCCGCAAATATCAATGCTACCTTTTTCCCGATGACGATGGCGTCAACGATCCGCTGCCACAATATGAAGTACCACTCGAGAAGATCGAAACGGAAGCTCCCGTAGATTTTCAGGAGGGAGTGGTGAAACTGCTATGATGGGTCTCCCATAGCGATAATCTTTATGATGTTAAGAAGATCAAAATACTAGGCTCAAAGAAAGCGCAGAATCAGCTGGTAAATCTTCTTGATTATTTTAATTCCTTGTTTTTCTGCGTATTTCGTGAGCAATAATTCAAATATCTTCGAGCCACCCAACCCTGATGACGATAGCCCCTCATTATTAATAAAGCCTTAAAATACTATCTTGGCATTTCAATTTTCAAAGTGAAACAATTCATTGCTATAGTCTTACTTATTCTATGCTCATGGTCAGCTGAGGCGCAAAAAGCCAGGCTCTTCGCCGGTCCCATCATCGGCTCTGTCACAAAAAACTCCGCCAAAGTATGGATCGGCTATCGCGGCAAAGGCAAAAATGCCGTGATACTCGGCGATACCTCGACTAAGAAACTCTACTATCCTACCGACTACAGCTATCTCGCATCGGACGGCGTGGTGGCGTTGACCTTTGACTTCACAGGGCTGCAGCCTGACCATGTGTACAATGTGCTCGTGTCGATTGAGGGCTGGAAGACGGCGGCGAGGACCAGCTTCAGGACTCAGGCAGACAGTGCAGTGCGGGATTTCACCTTTTCGCTCGGCTCCTGTGCGCTGATGAATACAGACTGGTCTAGACCCATCTTTCCGGGGGGAAAGAACAATATCTTTAATTCAATCCGCAGGCAGCACAGCGAGTTTATGCTCTGGCTCGGCGACAATGTCTACTACATGCATCCCAGAGAGTACAACACCGTCCAGGGCATGTTTGACCGCAATATGAAGGTGCGTACTTCGTTTAAAAAATTTAAATTTTTCCTCAGCGCCATGCCGCACTATGCTATCTGGGATGACCATGACTTCGGTCCAAATGACTCCGATGATCGCTGGCATATGAAGGACTCCGCGCTCATGGTCTTCAAAAGCTTCTGGCCCAATACCTATCCCGACCAGCCACAGCTCTATGGCAACTATTTCACTTTCCGCTACTATGACGCAGAGTTCTTTATGACCGATGACAGGTATTATCGCGATCCGCCGGGCGACTCTGCGGCGCATTTCCTCGGTGAGAATCAGATGGTCTGGCTGAAAAACAAACTCCTCATGTCCGATGCGACTTTCAAATTCATCGCAGTAGGTACACAGGTGCTCAATGAAAACAAATTTGGTGAGACCTATCATCAGTATCCTAAAGAGCAGCAGGAGCTATTTGAGTTCATCGCCAAAAACAATATCAAGGGCGTGATATTTCTCACCGGAGATAAACACTACAGTGAGATATGCCGCAAGGAGGTGATGGGCTACCCGATATATGATTTCACCAGCAGTCCGCTGACATCGCCGCCGCTGCCGCGCAGGCTGCTGGGCGCTATGAAGAACCCAACGCGCGTAGGAGACATGCAGTACGGCAGGCATGCCTATGGCCGCATCTCGCTGAGTGGCCCGGTGGGTAGCCGCAAATGTACCATCGAGATTCACGGACGCTGGGGCAAGAAGAGGAAAGAACTGACCTTAGACCAATCGGAACTACAACGGAAGTAGGCAACTCTGACCTTTGCCGGAAGAAGGCAGGGGTAAATCTCTGCTCCTACGATATGAAAAGTAGGGTCTGCACTCGCGGCCACCCCCTCGGGGATGAACTGATCGGACTAGTGATTTTGAATATTATGATAGGATGAATGAATGTATGATTGAAGGCTATCAATAGAATACTCGATGCTGCTTTATTTTTTTCTCCTCCCGTTTTTATACTTGCTGGCTGCCCTGCCTACGGCGGTGCTGTACGTCATGGCAGACGGGATCGCCTGGATATTGGAGCATGTCGTGAGGTATAGGAAAGCAGTAGTCTACAGCAATCTCCGAAATTCCTTCCCCGACAAAAGCGATCAGGAGATCACAGAGATAGCGCATCGCTTTTATCAGCACTTCGCCGATGTGCTGGTGGAGAATATCAAAGCCACCTCGATCAGCAAGGCCGAGCTCCTCGACCGCATACAGGTACCCGGCGTGAAGGAGATATTTCAACCCTATTGGGATAAAAAGCAAAATGTGGTGATCGTGCTCGGCCACGCCGGTGCCTGGCAGTGGGCCGGACTGGTGGCGCCGTCCCTGATACCACAGCGCCTGTTTGCTTTCTACAATCCGCTGAGCAACAAACGTTTTGACGGCTTCATCAAGCGGACGCGCAGCCGCTACGGTATGCACCTGGTCTCCATGCG
>Ga0214192_1002113_pt1 | contig 10524 bp, 12 predicted proteins | sample TroBogEpilimnion_44_FD_153030 | JGI IMG/M metagenome (GOLD analysis project Ga0214192, IMG submission 153030) | Freshwater microbial communities from Trout Bog Lake, WI - 29JUL2008 epilimnion | ecosystem: Environmental > Aquatic > Freshwater > Lake > Epilimnion/Euphotic zone | place: Trout Bog... | reverse complement strand
GGTGTAATCTCTTTGCTGGTATAGCTTATATCAAATTCCATCTCTACAATTTGTCTAATGCTACGCATTAGAAATTAAATAGCTAAAATAATGAATTTTGGCTAATGCGTAATCTGGGTTTAATTGGAACAATTGTTATTATAATAGCTCAGAAAAAGGAAAATGACTTTATATTTAATAAATATTTGATTGATTCAAATGACAAATTGACAGATGTAATGGATTGGATTAAAAAATAAACTTATGACACTAAAAGATTTTGAAAAGAAATTAAATGACCTAAATTATGAAATAAGGGACAATATTTCTGATAATGAAAATAAAATTTTCCCCATCTTTGATGGTCCACTTTCTGTTAAAGAATATTTTAATGCACCAATTAAAATTATGTGGTTGATGAAGGAAGCATATGATGATGAAGGAAATGGAGATTGGTCATTTACTGATCTTTATACAAATGATTATCAGAGATTTTATAAAGATTTAGTTAGAGGCAAAAGTAATAAAACTTGGCAACCTGTTGTTTATACAACATATGGAATTCTAAAAGAATGTAATAATGAATATATAGAATATGATCATATTCCTTTTATTTGGAATAAACCTGATATTGTAAAATGTTTATCAAATATAGCCTGGGTAAATATCCAAAAGTTGCCATCCAAAAATGGAACAAATACAAATATGAATCATATAAAAGAAGCATTCGATTTATATTTTCCCATTATTAATAAACAAATAGAATTATTAAATCCTGATATTATTATTTGTGGTGGGTTATTTAGAACTCCTGGTTTTTTAGAGAAAATATTTGGTTATTCAATTAAAGAAAAACTTGATTCAAAAAGCTGGGTGGAGTATAGTGTTATTAATGATAAATTGGTAATTAGTGCTTATCATCCTTCATATGTTTGTGATAAGGAAAAATATATCAATGAAATTATTGATGTAGTTAGAAATAAAATTAATAAACAAAAGTAATTTGAACCTTATCTTATTGTCTGATACTCATGGAATACATCATGACCTAAAACTGAAGCAAGGAGAAGTTTTGATACATGCTGGTGATATAACGGAGTATGGTGAAAAGGATGAGGTAAAAGATTTTTTAAGATGAAATAATTTCTGCAAATTTTTTAATAGACATTATGTTTTAAGACAACAAAAAGTTATAAAGTAAAATGGAAATAAAAGAACTGATTGATTTATGTAGAAAATTTGTTTCAGAATTAAAAGAAATTGAAAAAAGGAAGGCTAATGCAGAGTATAACCTTTTCAACTTATCAAGTTATAATAACCAAAAAGAGAATTTTCATACTGATGTAATTTCTTCTCTGCTTGATATAAATGGGCTTCATGAAGAAGGTGATAAATATATATTCTTATTTATTGATTATCTGAATTTAAAATTTGGATATTCTATAGAAAAAATAAATTATAAAGATGTTATACTCCTTAGGGAATTTGGAAACAGAGAAAGCAAAATGGACTTATTAATAAAGGGAGATGGACATTGTATTTTGATTGAAAATAAAATGAATGGCGCACCTGATATGGTTAATCAATTAGATAGATATTTTGAAATTGCAATAGGGAAAGGAGAGAAACAACTTGGATTAGAAATGGATGCGATTATTTATTTAACACTTGATGGTATTGGTAATGCACCTACCCCTGAAAATTTAAAAGCTAAAGAATTGCTTAGTAGTATTGGGGCATATACTGATGACAGCATTAATGAAAAAGATTTGATAAACGGATGGCTAAATAAATGTATCAAGATAAGTGAGCATCAAGATAGTAAATCGCTGATTAATCAATATGTAAAACTAATAAAACATTTAAATGCAGGTTGTATGGAAAATAACACAGTTACAAATTTTTATCAAATTGCAAATAATAAATCTGCAATAGAAACGGTTAATGCTATCAAAATGTTATCTGGTAGGCTACCACTTTTTAGAGTTGAAAAGATTATTAACGAAATAGAAGACTCTTCACCGTTTGGAAGACCAAAGCGCTATTCTACTTATAATTCATATTTGTATGAAGGATTTAAAACCTTTCAGTTAAGGATTGATTGTAACGAAGATGGCTCTATTGAATTGTTATATCATAATTTAGATAAACACAAATTCAATAATTCAACTTTTGAAATATTAGAAAAGTCGGGGCTTATTGAAGAATTTATACAAAGTGGAGACAATGAATTATTTACCAAAATATTTTCATTAAATACACAATATGAAACTATTCAACAAATAGACGAGCATGTGATTGATTTCTTGAAAATATTTTTCTTTAAAATGAAAACCCTATAGATATAAATTTAGTTTATCATCATTTGAACTAACTAATAAATTATTTAAATTGGACCTTACCATTATCTCCGATACACATGGAATGCATCATGACCTGAAATTGAAGCAAGGAGAAGTATTGATACATGCAGGTGATATAACAGAGTATGGTGAAAAGGATGAGGTGGATGACTTTTTAAGATGGTTTGCAAAACAACCTTTTGAACATAAAATATTTATTGCTGGTAATCATGATTTGTTTCTGGCAGATTGTAGTAAAGCCGCACTAAAAAGGGTAATACCCGATGGAGTTATTTATTTACAAAATTCCTCTGCAACAATAAACGGATTTAATATCTATGGTTCGCCTATAACTCCTTACTTTCTTGGAATGGCTTTTAATAAAAGAAGGGGAAACGAAATAAGAAAAGAATGGAATAAAATACCTGAGAACACAGATATCCTAATAACACACGGACCACCTATTGGAATTCTTGATAATGAAATGGGGTGTGAATCTCTTAAAGAAAAAGTACTGATTATAAAGCCTACCCTTCATGTATTTGGACACATTCATGAGCATCATGGAACTATAAAAGAGCATGGGACATGTTTTGTAAATGCAGCTTTGGTTAATAGCCTTGACCCTATGGATAATAAACCATACAGGATAATTCATCAACCAATAAATATAACTATATAAAATGATCCATAAGGATACACTTCTATTTCTGGACGACTTAAGAAATCCTTCTGAATGTATAGCGTACATGACTAAAAGAGGTTATGATAAATTTCTCTATACTTTGGAATGGGAGGTGGTGAGAAACTATTCTGAGTTTACCAATTGGATTATAAATAATGGGCTACCTAATACAATTTCATTTGACCATGATCTTGGCGATTCTTGTAATGATGGAATAGATTGTGCAAAGTGGTTGGTAGAATATTGTATGAAACAGCAACTTGCATTGCCTGATTATATTGTTCATTCAGCAAATCCAGTTGGGGATGAAAACATAAAAGTATATTTCGAAAGCTTTACAAAAACATTTTCTTTTCGTACATAATTTGCAACGACACCGTTTGGCATATTAGATTATTAGCTTTGCTGTATTACTTTTTAGGTTAATAATATGGTATTACCAAAACATTTGAAATATACGTTTGATAATTATTTCTGTGATAAACAATCTACAAAACAAAAAGAAGATTTAATATCATTGTGTGAGAACAAGTTTGAATCAATAGATAGCATTTTAATAAATGCAGCAAGTGAGATGGGAGGAACTCATTTGATGTATGCTATTTATTATAAATTATATTATCAAGAAGAAAGTGTTTTATTCATAGAACATGAGTATTTGAAAAAGATTGTTTTAGAAAATGTAGAAAATTTAGCATCCGTTAAATTCCTTTTTATTGATGACTTTATTTTAAATAAGTATGATGTATTCTTTGTGTTTGAAACCCCTATTTTTTTTGATCAACTAATAAACTTTTTGAAACGATTCATGCATAATGGTGGTAAAATAATTATTAGGTGTAAGCCTAAATTTTATGATTATATCGTTGAAGGCTTTAGTGATTTTAATCTTACAATAATTCAATTAACATATAGCAAAGAAGTTATAAAACAAATTGCTAATGAATTCTTGAAAATGTTCAATGATAAAAAAATAAGAGAAATTATTAATCATGATTATATAGATCATATAGTTTGTAAAAATGAGTTTAGTTATAGTGGAATACAAAGACATATTGAACTTGTGCTACTTAAAGTTATAAAAGCAGATAATAATTATATAAACAATGAAGAGAATATTTATAATTTAAATATTAAAGCTATGCTAAATGAAAAATAAAATAAATAATACCAAAAGAGAAAAGCTTGAAATAAGGGAGAAAAAAGTAGACATAAAAAAGAAGAAGGTAGAATTACAGAAAGAACAACTGAATATAAATTACCTTTTGGATCGTAAGCAAATTGCATTGGATGAGCATAAAATGCAACTTGAAAAAGTAACTGAGCTAAGAATGATATTGTCTGAAATAACTGTAGATCCTGAAAGAACTTTGCTTGGAAGTGAACCGTTTCTTATTCCATTGTTGAACGAGACTGAAAGATTAATAGTAACTAATAAAATGATGAGCCTTATTAAACGGTTTTAGATTGAAATATTGTAACAACAAGACCTTATTAAGGAAATAGAATAACACATGTAAAGCAAGTTCTAATAATTATAAAAAATCCTTAATTAAATTTTATTTCCTGATAATTTAATGCCTGCCAAACTCTACATAAATCTGTTGGTTGATTTTGTAAAAAATGTAAAAAATATTGAGATTAGTACTGTCTGGTTTTTAAATAAAGCCAGACTTTTTTATTTTATTTTGAGAAGTGTATTTTGGGCGACATGGATTGGCTGTGAAGGAAGATAGTTTTGTGAGAAATAAATAATTGTAAAATGGATAACAGAACTAATGTACTACTTGAAAGAATGACCACTACTATCAGGATGCCTAAGCTAAGTACTAAAAGCAATAGAGTAAAAGTAGTAAAATGGCATAAAAATATTGGAGATGATATAAATGTTGGAGATTTGATTGCAGTTCTTAAATCAAAACAAGTAGTTGTAAATTTCGTAAGCACAGTATCAGGAGTTTTAATGAAACAAGGCGTAAAGAACGACGAATATCTTAAAGTGGATGAAGTATTTGTAATAATTAGAAAATTGTAATTGTTATAGAAGATTAAAGTATATAAAATAATGAAGAATAATTTTACAGCAATTGATTTTGAAACGGCTAATAGCAGGAGGTCTAGCATTTGTAGTATTGGGCTAATAAGAGTAGTAGATAATGAAATAGTACATGAGTTCTCGACTCTTATACAACCACCTAATAACCTTTATTGGGATAAGTTGACGGAGATACATAGGATAAAAGCGCAAGATACTTTGAATGCTCCAAGTTTTGATAAAGTATGGATGCAGATAGTGCCATTTATACATGAGCAACTTGTGGTAGCGCATTGTGGATTTTCATTTGATTTTAACTGTCTGGATAAAGTACTAGAATACTATGAAATACCGAAACCATTATATGAGAAACACTGTACTAATAAACTTTATAAAGCTAAACTAGATGTGCTTTGTGAGCGATATGGAATACCATTAAATCATTATGAAGCTTTGAGTGAAGCAAGAGCCTGTGCTGAACTGTATAAAATGTATCTGAATAAAATATAAATATTATACTGTTGGTTGAGCCATTAATTTTGAAACAATAAATACCATTATAGAATGTCTAAAAGAGCTTATATATCAAGATACCTTCTTATTATTAAGAAGCTTAAAACAAAGCCCTATAGTTCTTTTGAGGAGCTGGAAAGCTATATTGAAAAGCAGTTTGAATACCTTCAGTCGAATGATGAAGGGTTGGAATTTGCTTTTTCGAAAAGAACGTTTCAGAGGGACATTAAGGAGATAAGTAACTTATTTGGAATTGATATAGAATTTTCGAAGAAAGAGAAAGGATATTGTATTGCACAGAATGAGATGGAGAATATGAACTTCCACAGAATGATGGAAGCATTTGATTTATTTAATTCTTTGAATATTGCTGCTGATCTTGCTCCATTTATTCATGTAGAAAAAAGAAAGCCACAGGGCACTGATAATTTATATGGGTTGCTTCATGCTATTAAAAACAAATTACAGATAAAATTTGAGCATGAAAATTTTTACGAAGAAACTATAACGGCTAAAACAGTAGAGCCTTATGCACTTAAAGAGTTTAGTGATAGATGGTATTTAATAGCGAAGGATTTGAAAGATGATCGGATAAAGACTTTTGGTTTAGATAGAATAACTGAACTTGAGATAACTTCTAATAGATTTATCGTTTCTCCTTCTTTTAATCTGTCAGAAATGTTTCGCTATAGCTTTGGAATATTCACTACTTTAGATAAAGAGCCAGAAGATATTCTACTTTCTTTTATACCTGAACAAGGGAAATATACAAAGTCGCTTCCTTTACATGAAAGTCAGCAAATACTGATTGATGATGATAAAGAATTAAGGATTCAATTGAAGCTGCATATTACGCATGATTTTGTGATGGAATTGCTTTCGTATGGTGCAGACATGAAAGTATTGAAACCTAAATCTTTGATTAATTTAGTTAAGAAAGGACATGATGATGCTAGGAGGCTGTATGAATAGTATTTCGCCCTTGCAGGGCTTGGGTGCAGGATTGTAATATATAGTTCATCGTTCTTGACCATTTATATATCATAGGGCTTTACCCTATGCTGGTGTATTTCGCTCTTTCAGAGCTGGGAGGTTGATTGCATATATAGATAACAAAGGGGGCCTTTTTTTATATATCATTGGGCTTCACCATTTATTATACATAGGGCTTTACCATTTATTATACATAGGGCTTCACCCTATGCTAGTGTATAGCGCTCTTTCAGAGCTGGGAGGTTGATTGCAGATATAGTTAACAAAGGGGCACTTTTTTATATATCATAGGGCTTCACCCTATGCTAATATATTTCGCTCTTTCAGAGCTGAAACCTGATTGTAATTTGAGCGTGCGCAAAGGATAGCAGTGTTATACTTTTATGCGCACCGGCAACCATTTTGAACAAATATTTTGCTGATAGATAAGGAGCGCAGAAAAGATACAAACGGATAGCCTGACCCGAAGGGATGCGCCCAAAAACTTATTAGCTAATGTGATAATGAATACAAATACAAGACAAAGAGGCAATAGGCAAAGAGGCAATACTAATGCACTTTGCATGTTATGGTTTAGCACAAAAACTAAAAAAAGAAAAACTAAAAATACAAAACACATTTTATAGTTGTATTGTGGTTCAATAAAAAAGGTTGGTGATAAAACCAACCTTTAATAATTTGAAAATGTGACAAATTGAAATTTGATAATTGAATACAAATACAATTCAAAAGGTAAATACTTTTATTTCCCTAACTCAAACACCCACATCTTTTTGGCAGGAATTGTGAAGCCTGATTTCATTTCAGTACCATCAACAATATTCTTTGCTTTGGTAAAACCATCGGTTCTTTCGGAATAGTCGGCAAAGTTGATAGTCTTCTCTTTTTCATCCGTATTCATCACACACATTACGGTTTGATTATTATCGTAACGGAAATAAATATACAGTCCATCTACCGGAACATACTGCATCATTTTACCCGTTTTGATGGCAGAAGAATTCTTACGGAAGTTGGCGAAAGTCATTACATAATTCTGTACTATCTTTTCTGTATCGGTCAACCCTTGTCCAGTAAAAGCATTCTTTTTATCGCCTTCCCAACCACCCGGAAAATCGAGACGAACCCAACCATCAGGGTTGGTAAAACCTTTCATCAATACTTCATCGCCATAATATAATTCAGGTATACCACGGCAAGTAAACATCCATGCAAGTCCCATTTCCAGTTTGTTTACATCTTCTCCTACCGTGGAATAAAAGCGGCTGATATCGTGATTGTCCAGGAAGATCACATTGTTCATTGGATTCTTGTATAGGAAGTCGTTGCTTAGTGTAGTATATAATCTATTAACCCCATCTGTCCAACCAAATTTATCATTTATAGCAGGTGTGATACCGTAGAATAAAGTTTGAAAATCGGTTACGCCAATGAGGTTGCTTTTGAAAGGAATATTGTAATTATTAGCAGCGAGATAAGACTGAGAAGGCGTGCCATGTACCCATGTTTCGCCAAACATGGTGATATGCGGATATTCCTTTATCAACTCTTCGTTGCAATGGTTCATAAAAGGAAGATCGTTGTATAGATAAGTATCTATTCTCCAGCCATCTACTCCGAACTCTTCTACGCTCCATATAGCATGCTGTATAAGGAATGTAGCCACATAAGGATTGGATTGATTTACATCGGGCATTTCGGTAGTGAACCAACCATCGGACAATTGTTTTTTATCTTTTTTAGAAGCATAGGGGTCGAAAATTACCTGATCTTTAAAAGTAGTATTGGTATACTTATCCCAACGATGGAACCAATCGTAAGAAGGAGGATCCATGAAGAAAATATGTTTGCTGCCTACGTGATTGTACACTGCATCCTGTATGAGTTTCATGCCTCTTTTATGTAGCTCATCGCTTAGGTTTTTATACATGGTAGCACCTCCAAAACGAGGCTCGATAGTATAATGATTGGTAAAGGCATAACCATGTTCGGTTCTATTAGGTTGATCGTTCTCTAGAACGGGCGTCATCCATAAGGTAGTTACCCCTAAGTTCTTCAGATAATCGAGGTGATTTATTATTCCTTTAAAATCGCCACCATGACGGTGATAGATAGAATCTCTGTTGAGTGTCTGATCTCTCATACCTGCAACTTTATCGTTGGAAGGATCGCCATTACTAAAGCGATCGGGTAATAGAAGATATATAAAATCGGAGGAAGTAACTCCTTGGGCAAAGGCTGTACCATTCCCGTCTCTTCTTGCTTTGATAGTCCAGTTAACGGTGGTTTTTTTCTTTCCATTAGATAGGATAAAAGGAATAACACCAGGCTTAGCATCGGCAGCTATGGTAATATCGGCACAGATATATTTTTTGTTTTCAAACTTATGACTATTGCTTACTGTAACGCCTGGATAGTTGACCGTAATAGTATTAGCCGTCATGCTGGAATCTTCTCCACGAAATATAACCTGTACTTTATTGTGCTTCATACCTACCCACCAATTGGAGGGAAAGGTTTGTACAGATTGCGCGGAAAGGAAGCTTACAGTAATAATGCAAGCGAGTGTGGAAAGGAGAATCTTTTTCATATAATTAATTATCGAATTAATTGTTTAATTGTTCAACAGTTCAATTGTTTGAATACAAATACCGAAGAGAAAAGAGAGAAAGAGATTTAACAATTAACGAATTAGTGTATTAATGGATTAGCTAATTAAGTACAATGCAAAACAGTGATTAATGGTATTGTATTTATTAGCATATTAACGAATCAGCTAATTAGCTAATTGAATTAGTCTTTTGTTTTGATCACTATCTTGGCCATTATACCAGCTACAATCATAGAAGCTCCGGCTAGGCCTACAACATTGATTGCTTTATCGCCCATTAAAGTAAGAACAACACCTCCTAATAATCCTGCAGCAATCTGAGGGATAGTAATAGTTGCATTGAAGATACCCATGTAAACGCCTGTTTGACGGGCAGGCAATGAAGAAGATAATATAGAATACGGTAAAGCAAGAATGGAAGCCCATGCCATGCCAATACCAATCATAGAAATAATGAGTAAATTTTTATCGGCAACATCATGAATGAACATCATAGATATCAATCCTAGTCCACCAGCGATCAAAGAAATCATATAGGTGTTTTTGCTACCAAATTTATCGGTAAGACGAGTGAGTACTAAGGAATATAATGCAGCAAAAACGCTGTAAGAAGCAAAGATTACCCCTGTCCAGTTTCCTGCTTCATTAAAGCCTGCAGACTTGGGGTCGATAGTGTGCCACATATTCTGAGCCAACCCTTGTGTAGTATATACCCACATTAAAAATAAAGAGAACCAGGAAAAGAATTGTGTAACAGATAACTGCCACATTGTAGTAGGAATGTTTTTCAACAAATCCATGAATGACATTTTGGGTGAGTTATCTTCTTCCAGATTATTATATTTAGCATACTCTTCGGGAGGGTATTCTTTAGTACGGAAGGAAGTCCATAATACACTTAACAGTAAAGCACCACCACCAAAATAGAAAGACCAGATAACAGTAGGGGCCACTTTTTGACCAGGAGCAGGTTCGTTTAAAACGCCTAACCAAGTAAGTGCATAAGGTAGTAAAGAACCCACTACAGCGCCTGCATTTATCAAAAAGCTTTGTATAGCGTAACCTTTATTTCTTTGTTTATCGGAAACCATATCACTCACCAAAGCACGGAATGGCTGCATGGTAACGTTGAAGGAAGTATCCATCAGCAATAGCATTACTGCACCAAATAATAATGGGGCAAATAGCATGGAGAAATTACCAGAGTTAGGCATAAAGAACATTGCCATTGCAGAAACAATTGAACCTCCTAATATAAAAGGAATACGACGACCTAGTCTTGTCCAAGTTTTATCGCTTGACATACCTACTATAGGTTGGACGATAAAGCCAGCCATTGGAGCAGCTAGCCAAAATAGACTTAGAT
>Ga0214192_1002112_pt1 | contig 10525 bp, 9 predicted proteins | sample TroBogEpilimnion_44_FD_153030 | JGI IMG/M metagenome (GOLD analysis project Ga0214192, IMG submission 153030) | Freshwater microbial communities from Trout Bog Lake, WI - 29JUL2008 epilimnion | ecosystem: Environmental > Aquatic > Freshwater > Lake > Epilimnion/Euphotic zone | place: Trout Bog... | reverse complement strand
CCAGCTGCGTTGCTTTCACGTTTCCGACGGCAAAGAAGTGTGGAGCGTGAATTACACCACCCATTTCACGGCCATTTATATCGGCGAAAAAGGCAAGGCTCAGGGTTCGCAACGTCATGGGAATTCGGCGGGGCCATTGCTCGAAAACAAGCGGCTTTATGCTTCGGTGGGTGGGAATCACGGGGACAGCGTGGTATGTTTTGAGGCCAAAAGCGGGAAGGTTCTGTGGAAATCGCAAGATGATATTTCGGGCTACTCCACGCCGATTCTGGCTAAATTTATGGGCAAAACCCAGTTCATCAGTTTCACCGCGGAGGGTTTGATGGGTTTGGACGCCGTGAAGGGAGACCTGCTCTGGAGGGTTCCATTCAAGACCAGCTTTGGGCGTCATGTTGTGACCCCGAACATTTACAGCAACATGGTGGTGATATCATCCCACGAATTCGGCATGCAGGGTGTGCAAGTATCTGTGACGGATGGAAAATGGACTGCACAGTCGATCTGGACGAACAAGGCGGCGGCGGAAAATTTTGCAAGCCCGGTGTCTTTGGGGGATCATCTTTATGGAGTAGGGCCGAATGCGGACTTCGATTGTGTGGATATGGTTTCTGGAAAGCTGGAGTGGAGTCAGAAGGGGTATTTCGGAGGCAATGGCGGGAATGCCTATGGCGGTTTTCTTACGATGCAGGACCGGGTTTTAGCGCTCACGGATAGCGGTCAATTGGTTCTGTTCGCGGCGTCCCCCAAGGAATTCAAGCTGATTTCCAGCGTTCAGGTCTGTGGAAAGAATTGGTGCAATCCGGCCTATAGCGAGGGTAAATTGTATTTCCGCGACAACCATACCTTGTATTGTCTACCCCTTCAGCCCTGAGGGGCGGAAGCGTTTACGATTTGTGGAGGAAACTTGACGCCTTTCCCAGTTAAGGGCATTGAATGACTGCATATGAAGATTTTGAATTCCATTTGGATTTTGGTTCTGGTGGTGGCCTTTGGTTGCGCCCATACCCATGGCACCGTTGGTGCGGAAAGCTATCATAGCGTGACGGTTCCCTTGGTTCCCTTGGTTGGTAGCGAACGAATTGACTCGATTGAATTGGTTTTGAATGCTGCCAATTTCAGTGCGATCAACCGTTTGCCTGAAGGTTGGACGGCCCAGATCACCGGGCCCGTTGGCCAGACTTATACTCTCATCGCGCAGGGCAGTCCCAAGGGTGCCGCCTTGTGGAACCACCGTTATCTGGAGAATTTTGTGACAATTAATATCAAGGAACCGCTGAACTTCTCTATCAAAGGCAAGCTCGTGGTTTCGGCCTCCGACAAACAGCGCACCGTTGTTCTTAACTCGTCGGATTTTGATTTAAAACCCGCCAAGTGAGTTTACTTCTGCGGGATCAGGGGTTGCACGAAGCATTCTCCGCCCTTGGAATAAGCAATCCAGACGGTATGGGTTTTAGGAGCCACGGCCACATCACCGGTTCCGGAAGGAATGGGCACATCGCCCAGCAACTTGAGTCCTGAGGATTCAATGGAGATTACGGACATTTTCCCGTCGCGGCTGGGAACGTAAGCCCTGTGCCATTCGGCGTCATAAGCCATTTCATCAATTTTGCCACCCACTGCGGCTTTTGAAGTCACTTTACCTGAGGCGCAATCAAACATCAGAAGATTCCCCGAACAGGCCACCAGCAGACTGTTGAGTTCGGCTGCGTAAGCCATTCCGTGAGGGGATTTGTCAGGGGCACAAGACCAGATCGCGCCGATTTTGTTGTTCACAGGGTCGATGACCGCGATGGTGCTGGTCCCTTTGGCCGCTTGATAGAGGTGCTTATAGCCAGTGTCAAACGCCAGGTCTTCCACGCCGCTCCCATCCACCTTGATGGTGGTGGTTATTGTTTTGGCGGCGGGGTCAATGACCCAGACTTCACCAGCGGTGTCATTACATTCATAAACCAGTCCGGTGTTGGGATTATAGGCAATCAGATCAGTGTCTGCCGGGGTGGGAACTTCACCTGCGACTTCCAATTTTGTTGAATCCACGATGACCATGCGCGAAGGATCGTTTCCGCTGACGTAATAAAAGCCGCGTTTTTCGTCCACGGTGGCATCCTGGGTGGTGCTGGTGGCCACGCTTTTGAGGAGTTTGTTGGAGGCAATGTCAAAAACATCGAAGGTCTTGTTACCTGAATGTCCGAGCAAGAGCCTGTTGGAATGGGCATCCATTCGAATAAAATCGAAGTTCTTTTTTGTTCCCTTCAGGAGGACGGGCTCACCGGGCGTCAGCAAGGCGGCATGGGATGCTAGGCTTGCCATCATTGAAACTGTTGCGAAGAGGGCTGCTCCGGCCTTGGTGGGCTTTGAGTGGCGGAAAATTTTCATGCGTGGATAATTTGGGGAAAATGATTTGGAATCAATGACTTTATATTGGGTTCAAGTGGATTCAGATTTGACCCGCTACAACTGGGCATGCACCATTTCGCCCCTATGACATTGATGCATGGTTTGATATTTGTGCTGGCGGCTCTGCTCGAAGTGGGCGGGGATGCGGCGATTCGCAAGGGTTTAAAAGGCGGGGGAATCTCGATGATGGTGCTGGGCGTTGTGGTGCTGGCTGCCTATGGGTTTATGGTCAATATGGTGAAGTGGGATTTTTCGAAATTGTTGGGGGTCTACGTGGCGGTTTTTGCCCTGGTAAGCGTGTTGTTTGGTAAATTCATTTTCAAGGAAACGATACCGGTCTCGACGTGGGCGGGTTTGGGACTCATTTTGCTGGGCGGTTGGGTGATCCAGTTTGGCTTCAAATTCTCTTTGAAATAGGCCGAGATTCCATTCATAGTAATTGTTCGACATGCCATTGCCAGAACGTGGTGGTCGAAAATACAGAGACATGAAACGCACGCATCATTGCAACGAATTGAGGCCGACAAACATCGGTCAGACTGTCACTTTGTCCGGTTGGGTTCATTCCCGGCGCGACCTCGGCGGCTTGATCTTCATCGACATCCGTGACCGCGAAGGCAGGACGCAGACGGTGTTTGATCCGTCCGAGATTCCAGCGGATATTTTTGCCACTGCCGCGTCGCTTCGCAGTGAGTGTGTGGTGACGGTGACCGGCGTGGTGCGTCATCGTCCCGCCGGCACCAACAACACCAAGATTGCAACCGGTGAAGTGGAACTGGGTGTCAAATCACTGGAAGTTCTGAACATGGCGGAAGTGCTTCCGTTCCCCGTGGACGATCCCGAAGTGGCAGCCAAGGTGAACGAGGAATTGCGGTTGCAATATCGTTACCTGGATTTGCGCCGTCCCGAGATGTCGCGCAATTTGCGCCTGCGCTCGAAGGTGGCCACAGCCACCCGTGTATTCATGGATGAACAAGGTTTTCTGGAAGTGGAAACACCGTTGCTTTTCAAATCCACCCCTGAAGGTGCCCGTGAATTTCTCGTGCCCAGCCGTGTGCATCCCGGTCAGTTTTATGCGCTGCCGCAATCGCCGCAGCAATTCAAGCAGATCCTGATGGTGGCCGGGGTTGAGAAATATTTCCAGATTGCCCGTTGTTTTCGCGATGAGGATCAGCGCGCGGATCGTCAGCTGGAATTCACCCAGGTGGATATCGAGATGTCCTTCATTGATCGTGAAGACATTTACAATTTGATCGAAGGTTTGTTGAAACGCATTTGGAAAACCGCGCTGGACATGGATATCCCCACTCCATTCAAGCGGATTTCTTTCTATGAAGCGTTGAACCGTTACGGCATCGACAAGCCCGATACCCGGTTTGGAATGGAACTTGTGGATTTCACCGAGGAGTTTCGCGCGAGCAGTTTCAAAGTGTTCAGTGGAGCGATCGGCAATGGCGGAGTGGTCAAGGCCATCAATGCCCGGGGAATGGCGGATGCCACCCAGGGGCAGATCGAAACCATGACGGAGTATGCCAAGAGTTTCGGTGCCAAGGGTCTGGCCTTTATCAAGGTTGAAAATGGCGAATGGAAATCTCCCATTGTGAAATTCTTCAGCGATGCCGAAAAGGCGTCCCTGACCAGCAAGCTGGAAATTCAGGAAGGCGATTTGATCCTCTTTGCAGCGGATCAATGGCTGACGGCTTGCGAAATTCTCGGCAAGATTCGACTTTATTGCGCGGAAGTTTTGAAGGGTCGTGGCAAACTGGTGATTCCAACCGATCGCTTTGATTTTCTGTGGGTGGTGGAATTTCCGTTGCTCAGCTTCGACAAGGAACAGAACCGGTGGTATTCCAGCCATCATCCCTTTACCGCTCCTGTGGCAGAAGACGTTCCTTTCCTTAAGACCGATCCCAAGAAGGTACGCGGTCAGCATTATGACATTGTGGTCAACGGGGTTGAATTGGGTGGAGGATCCATTCGTATCCACCAGCCTGACGTGCAGAAAACCATTTTCGAAGAAGTGCTGCAGATCCCGCCGGAACTGGTCAAAGCAAGGTTTGGTTACATGCTGGAGGCATTCCGTTACGGTGCGCCGCCCCATGGTGGTATTGCCCTTGGATTCGATCGCCTCAACGCCATGCTCTGTGGAACACCCAGCATTCGTGACGTGATCGCCTTCCCCAAGACGGCAAAGGCCACGGATTTGATGACAGATTCGCCAGCGCCTGTGGAAGCAAAGCAGTTGCGCGATCTGCATCTTGAGTTGAAGGTGGCGAAGAAAGATTAACCCGGAATTTTTCCGGGCTTGGACAAAGTCAGTAGGAAGGGAGCGATTCACTTCGCTTCCCCGATTGGCATATGAGCTTGGATATTTCGTTCCGCCCGAAACTGGCGGATACAATAAAGGGTTATACCCGGCAGAATTTTGTTTCTGACGCAATCGCCGGGGTGATCGTGGCCATCGTGGCTCTGCCTCTTGCCATGGCCTTTGGAATTGCCTCCGGTGTCACACCTTCTGCTGGGATCATTACATCCATCATCGCCGGACTAATTGTCAGTTTTCTGGGGGGATCGAGAGTTCAAATTGGAGGACCCACCGGAGCATTTGTGGGGATCGTGGTGGGAATCATCACAGTTTATGGACTGGAAAATCTTTACATTTGCACCATTCTCGCCGGAATAATTCTGGTGATCCTGGGAGTGACGCGAATGGGATCGTTGATCAAGTTCATCCCTTATCCTGTGACGATGGGATTCACCTCCGGAATCGCAGTTATTATCTTCAGCACCCAGGTGAAGGATTTTTTTGGCCTGCAAGTGGATAAAGTTCCGGCAGATTTTGTGGGTAAACTTCGGGTTTTATTTGAAAATCTGGGGGCGATCAATTGGATCAACCTTGCCTTAGCCATAGCTTCGATTGCCGTGATTAAGACTTGGCCGGCAAAGTGGGGCAAGAAAGTTCCCGGTTCCATCGTGGCTCTGGTGGCGGGAACATTGATTGTCACTTTGCTTAAATTGCAGGTTGAGACCATTGGTTCCCGGTTTGGCGGAATTCCGACCTCCTTTCCACCGATACATTTCCCGAAACTGGAATGGCAAAATATTCAGCACCTGTTTGCGCCTGCGTTCACCATCGCCATGCTGGCTGCCATTGAATCCCTGCTTTCAGCGGTTGTCTCAGACGGAATGATTGACGATCGACACGACTCCAATCAGGAATTGATTGCTCATGGTTTTGCCAACATTGTTTGTCCTCTTTTTGGAGGGATTCCCGCCACGGGAGCCATTGCTCGCACCGCCACGAATGTTCGCAGTGGGGGGCGCACGCCGGTGGCAGGAATCGTCAAGAGCCTGACCGTGCTGGCCATTGTAATGCTTGCTGGAAAACTGGCCAAATACGTTCCCTTGGCGGTGTTGAGTGCCATTCTGGTGGTGGTGGCTTTTAACATGGGCGAATGGGGCCAATTCCGTCGTCTGAACCGTTGGCCGAAGGGTGATTCCCTGGTGTTTTTGACCGTTTTTGCATTGACCGTCCTGGCCGATTTGCGACAGGCGGTGGAGATCGGCATGGTGCTGGCTGCCGGACTTTTTGTTCATAGAATTTCCGAGACCACGCAGGTGGAAGCCTTAAGGGAGAATAATGACGCGGAAGATTTGAACAATTCCCTCGCAGGAAAGCACATTCCTGCTGGGGTTCTGGTTTACCGTCTCTTCGGAGCCTTTCTTTTCGGTGCAGCAGATAAGTTGGAATCCACCTTGAATCGGTCCAACCAGGAACCCGAGGTGTTAATTTTGAAAATGCAAAATGTCCTGGCGATGGATGCCACCGGTTTGAATGCTTTGGAGGATATTTACGAAAAACTCCACCAACGCCGGAGCCAGCTTATCTTGAGCGGACCTCACACCCAACCGCTGGCCATGATGGTTAAGACCGGGTTTGTGGATCGAATCGGGGAGGAAAATGTTTGTGCTCACCTGGATGCTTCGCTGGAGCGAGCGCGGCAGATCATCGCTGCCAAGAGTGCGGGTGCCAAAAGTCCAGACCCCACTGCAGGGCAATGACTCAAACGAACTGAGGTATTTTCATCAACTCACCGTCCTTTAAGGCGGATTGATGTGCCACGATGCCCGCGACGGTGAGGTTGAGGGCCATCCTAATATTCACCAAGGGTTCACGGTCTTGAAGGATCGCGGTGACAAATTCATCCATCAAATAGCCGTGTGAACCTCCATGTCCTCCCGGTTGAACGCCGGGGGGCAGGGCAGGGCGGAGGGTGTTGGGAAGCGATTTTTCGAGTCCGTCATACTTTCCATAATACGACCCTTTTTGACCGCGGATCCGGCCCGTTTCACCGCCCTCGCCGGGAGTATCCCAACTGACCGCCATTCGTGACATGCCACCCTCGCTTGTCCGGAAAAGGGCCACCTCGGTTCCGAAATTATTTTTATAACGATTGTTGGCGGATTGAAGGTGTCCCACCAGGCTGCGCATTCCGGTGCAGGATACCTCGGTGAAACTTTCACCCGTGACACATGCGTAATAGGCATTGGAATGCGTTGGATACCACTGAGGGGGGAGCCCCACCCGCCAATCATGGAAACTGGGGATGGGCTGTTCCATGTAATGATAATATTCGCCCTCGGAATAAACGAGTTTACCCAAGGCCCCCGCTCGATACAACTGACGCATGGCGCAAAGATCCTCGTGGAAACTGGAGGTCTCAAACATCATGTATTTGCGACCGCTTTTTTTCACTTCGTCAAAAAGTTTGTGGGCATCCTCCAGGGATCCGAAGACCGCAGGAACCGCTGACGCGACGTGTTTGCCGTGCTTCAAGACCTCGATGCAATGGCGGGCATGACTGGGGGCATCGGTTGCGACAAATACGGCTTCGATGGCGGGATCTTTGACCAATTCTTCCAAGGAAGGATATGTTTTGGTGCAGCGACAATCCATGGCCAGCGCCGCACAACGATCAGCGATCAGATCGCTCACAGCCACGACCTCCACGTTGGGATGATCTTGAAATCCAAACTGCGCTCCGAACTGGCATACACCATACCCGACAATACCCACCTTGATTTTGCGATCCGAAACGGGTTTCCATGCTTTTGATGCTGCGGGGTCGAATGGGGCTTTCTCAAAGCCCTGAATGACCTTGGGATCCCCTTTTGCCAGGGAGGGAAGTCCAAGGGTGATGGCACCAGCGGCAAGCATTCCCGACTGTTGTAAAAAATCCCGCCGGGAAAATGGATTGGAAGCATGGGTGGACATTTTTAAATATTAAAGAAAACCACCGCGAGAGTCAGCAACAAACGCGATCCATAACCCGAGTCCGACAGCGAACTATTCGCCGTCCTGAATGAAGTAACTGAGGTTCTCCAACTCAATGGCCAGGTTGACGTTGTTGACCATGACATCCTCCGGGACGTGCAGAACAATGGGGGCGAAATTGAGAATGCCAGTGATGCCACATTCCACCAGACTGTTGGTTACCTCTTGCGCCACCTCGGCGCCGACAGTGAGGATGGCCATGCGCACATTGTTCTTTTGAATCACATCGGGCATTTGCTGCATCGCCTGGATTTCCATGGGCAGGCGTTTGTCGCGTTTGCGCTTGGGGTCGGCGTCGAATGCCGCCGTGATGGCGAAGCCTTCCTTTTCGAACCCGCGATACGAAAGAAGGGCTGAACCCAGATTGCCAACACCCACCAGGATGACGGGTTGCAACCCTTTGGTACCGAGGGTGCCGGTGATCATTTTGGCCAGTTCCTCGACATCATAGCCCAGTCCGCGGGTGCCGAATTGACCGAAATAAGTCAAATCCTTGCGGAGTTGGGTGGATTTGACACCAGCCACTTTCGCCAGAGTTTCGCTGGAAACCGTACGGATGCCATTTTCCTTCAGCCGTGCCAGACAGCGAAGGTAGATGGAAAGACGGTAAACCGTCTTGCGTGGAATTTCAGGGCGTTCTGATTTTTTCAAGCGCGCCTAGTGATAGTTCAAAGTGTCAAGGCATGCAAGCCCGCCTTATTGCGGCATTCTTGCACTCGCCATATTCAGAATCAGCCGAGCAGCCCGACCCGCGGCGCCGGGTTGACCTAGTGTTTCCATCAAGGAGGCGAGTTTGGCTCTGATGAGTTCCAAACGTTTGGGGTTTTGAAGCAAAGAAAGTGCAGCCTCGGCGATATTCTCCGGCGTGGCCTGATGCTGGATGAATTCCGGAAACAAGGTTTCATCTGCCAGCAGATTCGGCATGGTGAGTGATTTGACCCGGATCAAGCGCTTGCCGACTTGATAGGTTAAACCGGATGTCTTGTAGAGGGTGACCGACGGAACGCCAAAATAGGCGCATTCCATGGTGACAGTGCCCGTGGATGCAATGGCGAGGTGGGACTTTCCTAATGTCTGCGCAAGTCCCCCCACCTGACGTTCGATGCCCTCGGTTTGCCGTGAGGATTGCATGAGTTGAACCGCAAGTCCGGATAGCTGTGAGTTTGGAAGCACCAGTTTAGCCGTGGCTGTGGGAAGTATCGACCTGATTTTCCCAAAAGCTTTCAACACCACGGGAAGATGAAGTCGTAGCTCACTGCGGCGACTTCCCGGGAGCAAAACAATCCTGGGCGGCTGAGCGTCGGTGGGTGTCCATCCATTGCTTAACGGAAGACCTTGATGTCGATCCTTTAAAGGATGTCCGACGAATTCCACTTTTAATTGGGGAACTCTTTGTGCGTACCATTCTTTTTCGAAGGGAAAAATGCTCAGGACCATGTCGTAATCACGGGCCATCTGGTACACCCGATCCTCACGGGATGCCCATACTTGCGGTGAAATATATTGAATGATTCCGGGAGACCAATTGTGGAATTCGCCTTTTTGGCTGCGCACGAGATTTTTGACGGCAGCGGCAAAACGACGGTTGAACCCTGAAAAATCCACGCAGATGATCACCTCGGGTTGTTCATCGACGGCCAATTGGACAAGTCGATCCATGAACTTCTTGAACGTGAAGTATTTTTTGATGACCTCGGACAAGCCCACCACCGAATGTTGAGTCAGGTCAAACTCCAGCTTCACGCCGGCGCCCGCCATGTGGGGTCCACCTGCTCCGAAAAAGATGGGTGCCATGTGGGTTTCGAAATTATTCGAAGCAGAAGACTCCTCGTCCATCACACAAATCTGCCGGCGCAGTTCACGCACCAATTCCGCTGCAAGCATGTCGCCGCTGGTTTCCCCTGCGATGATCATGAATCGACGGGGTATCATGGCCTGGTTTCCGGATTGGCAGTTGTGTTTGAGATCTTGGATCGGTGTTGCTGGAGGAACGCAAAGCCAGCCAGGGGACCCAAGCAAACAAGAACTCCATAAAGCACATCCGTGACTTGCGCTGTGATCTTTAATGAAGCGGGAATGGTGGAAGTAAGCCAGGGATCATCGGGGGTTGCGCGATTGCTCATTGAAACAGGAATGGGGAAGCCCTCAATTCTGGCGTTGGCCACGCTATAATGAACCACCAAGGCAAAGATCATTCCTAATAAAGCACCAATCATCGTGACAATGCGGAAGCTTTTCATCCACCGTCCTGCGTCCGGTATGCTGACCAGCCAGCGACGTATGGAGAGGATGGTGTAACCAGCCAGGCAAGTGAAAGGTAGAACGATGAGAAAGCCCATGATATTGGAAATTCAATACACTGTGTTTTTATTCAACGGGGCCCGGATTGTTGGCCAGAATCTGGCGCGTGATTTCAAATGCCAGGTCCAAGGCCATTTTGGCGGATTCACCGCTGACCACCGGAGTTTGACGGGCACGAACACAATCAATGAAGCTTTGCAACTCGACACGCAGTGGTTCTGCTTTTTCGATGGGAACCGGCTCGCGGACGATGCGTTTTCCAGCGAACTCACTGACGATGGTGCTGTCCTTGGAACTTAGGAGCTTTTTCAAAAGGGAGGATTCCTGTTCGCCATCTTTAGCGATTCGATAGATGAAACCTTCCTGGGCCCGGTAATCCAGCGAAACATAGCTGGTCATTTTTCCACCGCTAAACACGCGGATTTTGCGCATTTTTTCGGGGCTAACACGGCTCACCGTGAGGTTGGCCACACAACCATTTTTGAACCGCAG
>Ga0214192_1002111_pt1 | contig 10531 bp, 26 predicted proteins | sample TroBogEpilimnion_44_FD_153030 | JGI IMG/M metagenome (GOLD analysis project Ga0214192, IMG submission 153030) | Freshwater microbial communities from Trout Bog Lake, WI - 29JUL2008 epilimnion | ecosystem: Environmental > Aquatic > Freshwater > Lake > Epilimnion/Euphotic zone | place: Trout Bog... | reverse complement strand
GTGAGTCTGTTTCCGCATTCACAGGTATAGCAGCGCTGACTCAAGGCGCAAAGCGCTGTGATGAGGCTGACGCAACTTTCTTTCGTTTGACCGGCGGCGAGGGTATCAGCTTATTGCGCGCCAAGGTGGCACCACGTAATAATCTTGCGCCATGGCTAAACCAACCCTCCCGCGCCATGGGCGATCCACGGTCAAATCATGGTCCAGCCATGGCGAAACCAGCTCCGAGCCACCTTTTGAGCGCTTGGGACCGCGTGAGACCGTCGAAATTCCAGCCCGCACGCGCCGCGCGACCAACTCCAGCCGGCCGCCACGGTCCAACCATGGCTAAAGGCTGTCGGTCCATGGCTTTTATAGGCGCCGATCGTGGATGTGGATCGGTTTTAGCGCTTTTAGGTCTGGCGCCCATGGCTGGGAGGTGGTCAAATCGTGGTCAAACGGCCTCCACGCAAGATTGTTGCGCTGGAATCCCGGCGCCGGTTATCTTTAATTGCGTGGAAGGCGGGTCTCCGCGTAATTTTATTGCGCGGGCTGGATTGGAGGTTGGTGGTAGATTGTGAAGTTTTGTCAAGTTGGTGTGCGTTTGAAGGGTCAAAATGGCCTTCTTCTCCTCCCTCAACACACTCAAACTCCCAAAATCCACGAAATAGCTCTCCTGGAGCTTCTCCCCACCTCTCCATCTATCTCTCATACCCATCATCTACCCTTATGTAGGTGGGTATGAGGCTCGTTCAGTGAAGAGTGTCTGAGCGCTCTAGTGCTAGGTCATACGGGGTGTTGTGGTGATCGGCAGATCGTAGACGTCGAATGGCAGCATCAGTTGGATATACCGTTTGCGGCAGATTTGCTGGGGCTGTGAGGGGTTAGGTGTGTTGGCAGGGGTTGCGGTAGCTTGAGAGTCGAGGGGCTGTGAGGGGCATGGGTTAGAGACGGCGATCGTATATGGAATTTTGCTGGGTTGGTGTGGTTTGTGAACCATGGAATTTAGGATGAGATTTATGGTTTGATCCGGAGTGATGAGATAGCTCCTTTGTTTGAGTTGGAAATTAGGTTTGGTCTGAGAGGGTAGGCAGGAATCTGGCAGGAAAGTCTGCCAATAGGTTTTGAATAGGTCGTTGATCGGGTAAAGCTAGGTTTTGCTGGGAATTTTGTGTTTGGTTTAATAATTTAGGGCTAGGAAATTCGGCGAAGTCTTGCGAAAGGTGGTCATTATTGCTGTAAGTTATTGGAAACGTTGGAGAAAAGCTGCCAGAGGGTCGGCGTAGAGCTCAGCCTTGAGGCGCTTTACCTCCAAGGCGAGCGCCTCCTCCCACGTCATCGGATCTTTGTTGGTGCGGGCGTGAATGCGAGTGACGACGTGAGCCACCATTGCGTCGATTGAGGGCAGTGGTGCCGGCTGCTCGGTTTCGGCGGGCAGCCTGGCTCGCAGCTCTGCATTGATGCTGCGAGCCAGCGAAAATTCACGCTGGAACTTCAGGATCAAAGAGCGAGCCTTAAGTAGATCATCGTCAGTCTCACACAGTTTATCCTTCAGCTTGTCGATAAATTCGCCTCGTTTACTGACGACGGAGTTAACCTCCTCCAGAGCAGCCTTCAGCTTGCTCATATCAATCTTCTGGCTCTTGACCAGCGTCTCCATCTCCTTGCGCTCTTTGCGGGCGAAATCACGCTCGACGATGGCTATTTCGCCCGCCCGACGTGCCATCGCGAGAGCGGTCTGCAATCCGGCGACATCAAAGCTCAAACGAGTAGCCGCATCGCGGTATCCTTCTTCAGTGATCGCGCCATTGGCCGTCAGCGGCGGATTGTGCTTTTTCTTGCTGGCGACCGGCGATGCCACCTCGGCAGCAACTCCGGCTTTCGGCTTTTTGCGCGACGGCTTTTCGGCGCGCAGCTTCTGCATCCCAACCGGGGCCACGCGATTGCGGTGCACGCCGTTGACCTGTTCAGTCTTGCGGACGCTCATATTAAATCTCCTCGGGAATGAGTTTTGGAAGCGAGGTGAAGGTGAAGACGGGGCGCTTCGGCGCGACGAATGGTTTGCCGTCACGCTCGACAATGGCGCTCAACCCCCAACGGCGATCGATCGTGACAGGCACTGCCCAACACTTCTCGCCGTTGATCGTCATGTAGCCGGTGATGTGGAACCTATCGTCTCCACGACGGCCGCGCATGTTGTTCAGCGAGATGCGCTCGATGCGGGCGAAGATGCTGGACACGCCGGAGAAGGTGGCGATGTCCAGTCGCACGACATCGCCGACGCGATAGCGGCACTGCATCGCCTTCAAATTCTCCTCGCGCTCACGCACGGCTTTGAAGGCGATGTTCGCCTGAGTCTGCATCTCCTGGGCGTCGCGTTTCAGCTTCGCCAGGCTGACGAGCTTGGTCATTCCACCCACTCCGCGCTGCCGACGATGAGATCCTCAATCTCGAAAAACGCATTACCCGGACTTGCCGGTCGTGCATCGCCGCCCATCTCCAAACCCACGAGATAGTCGCGCACCGTGCTCATGATCGATTCAGGAGTCGCGCTGCCGATCAGCGAATTGGCGGTGTAGCCGTCCACATCGAGGGTCATCATGACCGCAAGGCGTCGTTTCATATCCGCTACTCCTTGGAGGCAGGGGTGAACTCGGGCTTACCCGAGCCGTCGAAACAGAACTTGCCGATCTTGATCAGCGCCAAGTCCGGGCTGAAGATCGACAGCCATCCGAACCAGAAGTTGATTCGATCGACCCGACGCTCCAGCCGGCGCAGCACATTCATGTCGGCCTGGGTGAGCAGGCTCTGACCACAGATCGGACACGGGTAGCCGATCAGCAGATCGTAGTCCTGACGGGTGATGTGCTCGTCGGCGTAGAAGCAGGTCGGGTTGTCGCACTTCAACCCGCGCGGCTCCGTGATGTAGATGATCTTCATGACGCCAGCGCCGTTCTCAGCACGGCGAGAAGCCTACCCTTCATGCGCCGCCGGTTTTGGTAGAGCGTCTCCGATTCGCCCTTGACCGGGGTATAATCGGTCGTCATTTCGGCGATGAACTCGGCCTCGCCGCGAGTGAGCTTCACCTCGATCTGATCGAGCTTGGCGAGATCGTCTTCGATCGGCTGCTCGGTGATGACAACCTTCCGCCAGCGGCCGGCGCCGATCACAATCGCACCCATGAACAGATCGTTCGCGGTGATCATGCGATCGATATCGGTCACGATGATGTCGTTGACGGTCGCGCCGTTGCTGAGAATCAATCGGCGAGCTTCCGCTCGCGTCGCCGTCACGCCAGTGACGGTCAGCAATTGAACCAGCTCGCATTTCCCGTCAGGGAAAGCCAGACTCGGCATCGTATAGGCGGTGAACGAGGGTGCCGCGATCATGCCACAGTCTCCAAACCGAGATGTTCGTTGAGGGTCTTTTGCAGAATCACCAGCGCCTCGCGATCGATGCGGACGCTCTGCATCTTGCCGGAGCTGTCCACGGGACGAATGGCCACGAAGTATTCGTTGGTGCCGTCGAACACGACGGTCAGCTGCTTGCCGAGGATGCGATCGGTGATCTTCAGCACCAGATCGACGTCGCCGGGGATGTCACCGCCGTTGATGGTGACGTCGCACAGCTCGGTGCGACGATTGAACAGCCCGACGATCTTGCGGGCGTTGCTGGCGATCGCGGTGATGGCGTTCATGCCCGCAGCCCTCCCTTCAAGGTTCGCAGATCGCAGGAGACGAGCATCAGCTGGTGCTCACGAATGCGCTTGCCGGCGGCGCGTGTCGCCTCACGAGCACGCTCGGTGCTCTTACGGGCCAAGCGAGTGGCGAGCTTCTCAACGTCGCGGGTCTTCACTCGGATCTTCATGGTTTTGTTCCTTGTTGCCTTGCAAGTCTTGCCTGCATTCAGAAGATACTCAGCGCTGAGTGAACCTACAAGCGCTTTGTTGTGGTGTCAGTCAGTGCTTCCGACTCAGCTTGATCTGATGCACCGCGCGCTGATGGTGGGAGTGGTGCCCGCCAGTGCGCCCATAGCTGACGTGGCGGGCGCTGGCGTCGGTCACGCTCAACAGCAACAGCGTGGCGGCGAGAATGATGCGGATCATGAATGGCGATCCGTGAAGTCGATCGGCAGATTGTGCCGGTCGCAGAACGCCTTGAAGTCGCTCTGATGCGTGGCGATTTCAGCGAGATTGCCATCGCGGATCGAGCGGAGACACGCCGATTGCAACAGTTGAACCTCTGTCACCAGGTCTTCGATATGCAGCATCATGGCGATCCTTCAATAGACGCCGAACTGGAAGTCGAGCCAACGCACGACGCTTCCGAGGAAGCGCCGCGCACGCTGGCGGCTCATTTGCACCCGTGCGGCAACACGGTGCGGTAGGCGTTGACGATCTCGGTCAAGCGACGGAACGGGGCCAGGTTCTTGTCGAGCCACGAGTCAGCGGGACGGCGGCGCGTCTTCTTGATGCGATCGGCGATGGTCTGCTGGCGGCTCTTCTCGATGCCGCCGATGATCGCGGTCATGAAGTGACCCAAGTGCGCGCAGTCGGTGCTGCTTTCCAGCACGTCAAGTCGGACGTTGCGAAACACATTGGTGTCGTCGCTGCGTTGGATCATCTGCTCGATGGCGTTGAGAGCGGTCGCGCGAGTGAAGTATGCGATTGCCATTGTCTGCTGCCTTGCTTGTGTTCCGCGTTGCTGCGGTAGACACAACATGGCAGCGCGAAAATAGGCGCGCAATTACTATAGAGAGGTGATGCGTTACTGTGTTTCGGCGTGATCGAAATTCAAATACTGTTCATCCCATTCCCCTGGCGGCATCCGCAAAGGCCAGTTTTCAACGCCACCTTCTTGGTCCGGCAACTGCGACCGCATCTTCATCCACCAGACGGCGAAGCCGTCGAGCCGGCGCTTCTCCTCTTCGACGAAGGTCGTCAGCATGATCTGTTTGGGCTTCTTGCTCACTTGCATTCCTTTCTGTCTGTTATGCTGCCGTCAAGGAGACGGCAAACGGGGCTCTACGATGCCGCTGGAAGCGCTTGGCGCGTCAGGGGTGGCAGTGTGCCACACTGGCAGCGTGCGCCCCTGTAGCGGCAACGTCGCGTCGGCGACTACCATTCGGTCGCGACCGAGGTGCCAAGCGCTTCAAGCTCCTTTTGGAGCGACAGCTGGCTCTCGATCTGCATCATGCGGACCTCATTGGCGGAATTGATGCGCATCACCGCGGCCGTGCCATCCAAGGCGTGAGCGACGGTAAGCTCCATCGCGGAGATTTTCCCACGAAGCTCCTCCTCGACGCTCTTGGCCGTCTCCATCTCCTCGCGATGAGCCTTCTGTTCGGCCATCAAGATGGAAATGCTGGTGCGATCCGCTTGCGCCTCGCGCGTCAATTCCTGGATGCGTGTGGCGAAGGTCGAGATTTTCGCCGAGGCGTCACGCATCGCCTGTAGCATTTGAGCTGTGGCGCTATCGCAGAACTCATTGCGCAGCCGATGCTGATCGTCGGAAATGCGGGCTACGTCGCGCGAGAGGTTCCACAGCAAATCGCGGGTCTGAAGCTCCTTCGGGTTCGACCGAATCTCTTCATCGTAGAAGAAATCCTCACGCGCTCGATCCAGGTCGTCGGCATCCTGATTCAGCTCACCCCACGACTTCACCATCCGCCTGCACCAGCGTGCATGAGTTGCTCCTGCAACTGCAAACGGCTCTCCAGCTTTTCAAGGCGCTCGCGGAAGTCGCGAACAGAAAAATCCTCGAAAGTCTGCAAACGCTGCTGGAGATCGCTCATGTTGCGCGCCAGGAAGTCATTGCGCGCCTTCTCCTCACGAAGCTCGAAGTCCAGCTTGCGTATCTGGTTCCCAAGCGCATCAACTTCAGTCATGGTGACTTTGATATTTTCCAGCGGATGAACCAGCAGATGATCGCTCATCCCAAAGCCGCTGCGTCGCGCTTGCTCCCAAGTCACCACATATCCTCCGAGAAGAGAACGTCGTGCGGCGCCAGCTTATCTGCGACCTGGTTCGCACGCAGCGCCACCTTCAGCGCCGCCTTGCGCATGACGAACAAGCCCATGTTCGTCATGAAGCCTTGGGTGGCGCCGGCGATCTGCTCGGGCGTTTTCCCAATGGTTCGCATGTGAGCGATGATGTCGTTGTGGCGCGCCGGCACAGGCAGCGTGTAGGTGTGCCCATCGAGGCGAATGGCAGCGCAGGCGATGTGCTCGCTATGCGCTATCGTCAACGCCGCGCTCACGATTGATCTCCATCTCGTTCAATGCGGTAGAGCGCCCAGCCCTTCTGTTGAAGATTCAGGCGATGCGCCAGCAGTTCCTCTGCCATCGCTCGCAGATCAGCGCGATCGCAGCCGAAGAACACCACCTCGTAGGTGTCTGGCGCTGCATCGATGTCGCGGATCAGATGCTCCAGCTCTTCGTCGTCAACGTAGGTGGTCGTTACCATACGGGCTCCTCCATTACGTCAATGTCGGTGATTACCAAAGGCGTCAGCACTTCGATCTGTTCGCGGGCCTTCTGCAACTCGGCTTTCAGCCGTTCGATCTCCAGCTGCGCGGCGTCAGATTCAATCTGCGCCATCAGCAATTTGATCTTCTCCTCCGCCGCCGTCAGCGATTTGCTGGTGGCGTTAAATCTTATCTCTTCTCTTGCGAGAGTCACCCTTGCGGCATTGCGCTCCTTATGCAGCTCGGCGTTCAAGTCCACCCACTCGCCGTGAACCTTCGAGAACTTCTCCTTCGCCACGCGCGCCTGCTGTTGCAGCAGCTGCACCAGCGCGTCCGTTTTGTCGCCAAGCGAAGCGCCAGGATCGAGCACGGCAACGTCGAGGCGCTCACTCATCACCGTTGTGAGCCTGAGCGCCTGCGCCTTGCTGAGCGTGATCGCGCCGTTGACGCCAAACGGGCCGCCGATGAAGAACTCCTGCGAGTTAGTCCAGCCGGCGAAATTGCCGCCGCCGAGCTCGGTTTTGGTGGTGTTCTTCGTCGTGGACATTAGTTATGACCGATACGCTGATACAGCCAGTAGAAGAAATCCGCCATGATGTAGGCGGAGATGAGCATCGAGAAGATGCCCACCCAAGCGTAGTCATCCTTGGAGCGTTCCGGCGTGCCGTTCATGCTGGCAATCCTTTCAGGAAGTCGTCGGCCTCGAACACCGTGAAATCACCGACGACCGACAGATCATCCAGACGGAAGACGGTGCGCCGGCCGGTGTTGATGGTGTTGGCGTTGATGCGATGACCGAAGCCGGCCGCCGCCAGCATATCCGAGGTCGAGTCCTCGGTGTTGTAGTGCGGATAGCTCATGCCGCCGGTTCCTTGAGCCCGCCTTCCAGCGCCTTGAAACGCATCGGCGCCGAGGGCTTGGGTTTAAGGTGAGCGGTGCGCAACGCTGCCGCCTCCTGCTCGACGCGCTGCATGTGCGCACAGGCGAATTGGTAGCCCATGCTCAGCAGCGCTTCGGCGAAGCTGATCGGCCTCATCACGGGCGCGCTCACGCCACCTTCCCCTGATCGACCTTCATGATCTGCTCCAGGTGCGCGATGCGGCGCAGAATGTTGGCGTCGAGGGTCTCGACAGCGGGCTTCGATCCTGTCCAACCCGTCTGACTGCGCGTTGCCACGTCGTCGGTGCGCGGATCGCACATGCCGAGACGCTGCGCCGTCAGGTCGATCCAATGGGGATTGGACGAGTGTTGATACTTCGGATCGTAAATTCGCGGCTGGACGATCTTCTCCTGCTCGCGCAGGCGATCGACGATCAAGAACGCCTTCTTGGAATTGGCGCTCCAATAGCTCGCGGCGTATTGGTGATACAGGCCGAGCCAGTCAGTGTGGCAGCGCGCGCAGGTATTGGTGACGAGCGCTGCCACATCGGTTTCTCGAACGACGCCTTTGATGATGTCCTTGATGCACATGGACAGGGACAAACCGATCTTCATGATTTCGATCCACTTCTTGATGTGTTCTTGTTGCCTGCTATCGGTATAGTCAACGCTGACTGACAACGCAAGCAGTATTACACGGCGCTGCGACTTATAGTTCGACCATCGCAGAGGCCACCATCGAGCAGCGCACGTAGGTCGGGTTGCGATTGGTGTCCTCGGGATCGAGGATGGCGACCACGCCATTGACGGGTTGCAGCGCCGGGCCGCGAACGACAGAGCCGCCGTCCAGCATCAGCACCAGGAAGAAGCCAGCGTTCTCGCGCGCCGCGCTGTTGCCATCGTTCCAGGCCGCCTGCACCGGGCAGCCGCCACCGTTGGCGGAAAGACGATCGGCAAAAAGTGCGTCCTGCTCAGCTATGGAGTAGCGCCTTTTGATCGGCGCCGGCTCCTTGCCGTCGTTTTTGAGACCTTCCATGTTCGCAAATTTGAAGCCGATCATGACGCCGACACCTCCACGCCTGAATCGATGGTGTGCTCGTAGACGACCCAGCTTTCCAAGGTGCTGCCGTGTTTCGCGCTCTTCAGCTTAACCCACGGCCTGCCGTTCAACATGCCGCCCCACATCATCACCTTATTGGCGATCTCTTCGGTGCTGTAGACGCCCTCGCACGAGCTCTCACCGTTCTGGTCGTTGTAATCGATGACGAAGACCTTCATGACGCCAGCTCCGCGAGATAGACGTCGGGCGCGACGATGGGCATGACCTCCCACGCCTGATCGTGCTTCTCGCACCAATCGATCGCCTCCGTCCCGTCGCCGAACGGCCCGACCGTCTGAAAGCCAGTGGCGATGCTGCCCAACAGCACGACGCACAAACCATACGATTCCATTCTCACTCTCCTTGCTCAGCGGTGACTTACCATGCCTCGAAATCGGCGGCAACAGCCTGTGGCGCTTGCACTTGCGGCACAGGCACGGGCGCTGCCGGCGTTTGAACCTTTGGCGCCGGAGCACCCGCAGGGATGATGGCCACCAGCTGCTTCCAGTAGCGGCCCAGGCGGCAGAACCCCTGCTTGTTGGTCTTGCGGCAGATCGCCAATTGCCGCTCGCTCAGACTGTAGCCGCGCTTCACGGCTTCGGCCAGGCTGCTCATGATCTCGGCGTCGAACGCCCCAAAACCAACGCCGTTCGCTTCGGTCGTCGTCTTCGACGACCGCTCAGCGTTGGTCTGCAAGTCGTGCAGCGCTACAAGGGCGCGCTCGACGGCGCGATTATTGCGAAGCAGGAGATCGTTGATGGAGTCCCGATCCCAAGATACCGTGGCGCTCATGTCTGCCGTCCCGCGTTGTTTGCCTGCGATCTTTATCGCACAAAGCAACGAGGTGACGAAGCGCTGACTTATGGTGCGTGCAAGTTTGAAGAGGCGACGCGAATGACGACGGTCTTGGTGCCTGCGTGCCGAATGCCGAGGCGTGTTGCGGCGCGCTCGGACAGATCGATCACGCGATTGCCGACATACGGGCCGCGGTCGTTGATGCGCACGAGCACCGAGCGCGACGTCTCGGGGTCGGTCACGCGCACGATGGTGCCGATGGGCAGCGTGCGATGGGCTGCCGTCATGGCGTTGGGATCGAAGCGCTCGCCATTTGCGGTGCGGCGGCCGGCGAACTGGCGGCCATACCAGGAGGCTTGGCCTGTCTGCGTGTGCTGGGTGTGATGCGGGCTGTCGTAGATCGCGTAGGCGTGCGCCGGGGTGCTGCAAAACCACGCTAGACTGCCGGCGAGCAGAAGCTGTGTGAGTTTCAAGGTTGAATATCCTTAGCTGTGAAACAGAAAGGGCGGGAGATCGCTCTCCCGCCCTTGAGGCACGTCGAAGGCGGTAGGCTTAGCTGAACGTGACGCCGCTGTTGACCAGCGCCACCCAAAAGCCGCCCATCCACTTGAACAAGACGTAGTTGGTCGTGGCGGAGAAGGTGGCCGTCGAGTAGACGGTGCCGCCGGAGATGAAGCTCGCGCCGGAGGCGCAGGTCAGCGCGATGTTGCCGCCGTTCTTGGCGTAGAAGTAGATCGTCTTGGACTGGCCTTCCTCACCGTCGTTGAGCACGAGCCCAACCACGTTCGTGTTGCCAGCCGGGCTCATGATGCCCACGGTCTCGGCCGCGTCCTGGAGGGACTGCACATCGCCGGAGACGCCACCCGTCAACTGCGAGCCGCTCACGACGCAGTTGGCGTCGCCAGTGCGCTTGCTGATGTAGATCGCGTTGCCAGTGCCGTCCTTGGCTTTAGCCGTGATGGTCAGCACCGTGCTGGTGGCCGTGGCAGTGACGAGCGCCGAGACGGCGCTCAGCGCCGTGATGGCGGCGACGATTGCGGTCAGCGTGGCAGACAGCGAGCCGCCGATGTTGAACTGCAAGCTGGTCGCGCCGGAGGCGACGGCGGTGAGCGTCGTGTTGTTGATGGTCACGAGATCACCCGCCGAGAGGTTGGCGGTGTATGTGAAGGTGCCGAACGCCTGGCGAGCGGCGGAGATGATGGCGGCGTTGTGATGGCCTGCCGCCAAATCCTGAGCGGCCTGCGGAGCGGCGTTCGCCGTCGTCGCCTGACGGGTCCATTTGATGCCAGCGGTCATGGTATTCTCCTATTGTGAC
>Ga0214192_1002109_pt1 | contig 10538 bp, 11 predicted proteins | sample TroBogEpilimnion_44_FD_153030 | JGI IMG/M metagenome (GOLD analysis project Ga0214192, IMG submission 153030) | Freshwater microbial communities from Trout Bog Lake, WI - 29JUL2008 epilimnion | ecosystem: Environmental > Aquatic > Freshwater > Lake > Epilimnion/Euphotic zone | place: Trout Bog... | reverse complement strand
TGCTGCTGAAAGTGGAGTCAACTTGAATGTTAGTACTCAAAATGTCGGTTCCGCATTATTTGGTTCTAATGGTGGCTTTTTTATTTGTGAAGCCAGTGGTGTCGGTAAATTAGCGGTGTCTGGTTTTGGTTCTAGTTTTGTACTTGATGTTGAGCCGGGAAAAGACGTTATTATTGATAATGCGCATGTAGTTGCTTGGGATAGCCAGTTACATCATGAAATTTCACTAACAACTCAAAAAAGTGGCTTATTGGGGCAATTAGTTAACAGTGTGACCAGCGGGGAAGGAATGGTGCTTAAATTTTCTGGACGTGGGAAAGTGGTTATATGTTCGCGCAATCGGGAGAATTTTGTCTCTTGGTTACTTAAGTTGATACCCGGTAACAATTAAAAATTTGTATTTAAAAGTTAAGGTGTGTCGATTTAACTTTTTGCTGCTTAATGTCATATTAGAATTAGGGGCTTAGGGTTTTTATAAAAACCTAGTGCTTTACTATGTAATTAAATAGTACTAAAATAGTCCTAAATATTAAGGGCAGGTTATGTTGCGACTCAGTAAATTAACAGATTATGGTACGGTTATTTTAAGCGTTATGGCTAAAGATAAGCGTCGTCTGTTTGCAGCGATGGAAATTGCCATGATGACCGGCATTGCTTTACCGACTGTGAGTAAAATTCTTAAGGCATTAGTGAATGCAAAAGTATTGTTATCCACTCGGGGCGCAAAAGGTGGCTACACCTTAGCATGTGATCCTCATAAAATTTCCGTGGCGGCTATTATTACGGCTTTGGAAGGACCCATAGCGTTGACTGAATGCAGTATTTCTAAGCAAGGCTGTGAGCAAGCCAGTGGTTGTGGTATTGGTGCCAACTGGCATTTGATTAATCAAACCATTCATAATGCATTGGAATCTATTACCTTAGCTGATTTAATTATACCTGCTGCTATTCCCGAAGAAGTTTGTATTCCGGTTGCCAGTTTATACCAATAAAATTGTAGAGAGCTTTATATGTCAGTTAGTAGTGAAGAAATTAATCAGCTTATTAATCAGGATTACAAACAAGGTTTTGTGACCATTCTGGAAACGGATACCTTTACGCCCGGATTAAATGAAGAGATTATTCATCAGCTCTCGAAAGTTAAAAACGAGCCAGAATTTATGCTTGAGTATCGCCTGAAAGCATTTCGCCATTGGCAGACTCTGAGTTCGCCTGAATGGGCTTTTGTTAAGTTCGATCCGATTGATTATCAGGCGATCAGTTATTACTCTGCTCCCAAGCGTAAAGAAGATGGTCCTAAAAGTCTGGATGAAATTGACCCACAAGTTTTGGATGCCTATAAAAAATTAGGTATTCCACTTGATGAGCAAGAGCGTTTAGCGGGTATTGCAGTTGATGCTGTTTTTGACAGTGTTTCTGTAGCAACAACATTCAAAGGTAAATTAAAGGAAGCGGGCGTTATTTTTTGCCCTATTTCCGAAGCGTTGCGTGATTATCCAGAGCTGATTAAAACGTATCTGGGATCAGTTGTTCCTTATACTGATAATTATTTTGCTGCTCTGAATGCCGCTGTTTTTACCGATGGTTCTTTTGTTTATATTCCGAAGAATGTTCGTTGTCCGATGGAGTTATCGACCTATTTTAGAATCAATGCGGCTAATACCGGACAATTTGAACGCACACTGATTATTGCTGATGAAGGTAGTCATGTCAGTTATTTGGAAGGTTGTACAGCGCCGATGCGTGATGAAAATCAGTTACATGCAGCTGTAGTTGAATTAGTGGCGATGGAAAACGCCACGATAAAATATTCAACCGTGCAAAACTGGTATCCGGGTGATAAAGAAGGTAAGGGTGGCATTTATAATTTTGTTACTAAACGCGCGGAATGTCGTGGTGATTATGCCAAAGTTTCTTGGACTCAAGTGGAAACAGGTTCAGCGATTACTTGGAAATATCCTAGCGTTGTTTTAACGGGCGATTATTCGGTCGGTGAGTTTTACTCGGTTGCTGTGACTAATAATTATCAGCAGGCTGATACCGGAACCAAGATGATTCATATTGGTAAAAATACCAGTAGTACGATTGTATCTAAGGGGATTTCGGCAGGTAAGGCGCAGAATACTTATCGTGGTTTGGTGAAAATTTTAAAATCTGCTGAAAATGCCCGTAATCATACCCAGTGTGATTCGTTGTTGGTAGGTGATCAGTGTGGTGCGCATACTTTTCCGTATATTGAAGTGAAGCAGCCTTCGGCACAAGTTGAGCATGAAGCAACAACCTCTAAAATTGGTGAAGATCAGCTATTCTTCTGTCAGCAAAGAGGGTTATCGGCAGAAGATGCAGTCTCTATGATTGTCAACGGTTTTTGTAAGGAAGTGTTCAAGGAATTACCCATGGAATTTGCAGTTGAAGCACAAGCTTTGTTGGGTTTAAGTTTGGAAGGATCGGTTGGTTAAGCGGTTATTTGCTTAATCGGTACAATATTTATAGTAATAAAATTTAGCGAACAGTAATCATTGGAAAAAACATGCTCAGTATTAAAGATTTAACCGTCAGTGTGAACGATAAACCGATACTTAAAGGGATTAATCTGCAAATTAATGCCGGTGAAGTTCATGCCATTATGGGACCCAATGGATCGGGTAAAAGTACTTTGTCACATGTTCTGTCGGGTAAAAGTGGTTATGAGGTAACGGGCGGCTCAGTTAATTTTCAGGGTAAAGATTTACTGGAAATGCCAGCTGAAATTAGAGCGCGGGAAGGGGTATTTTTAGCGTTTCAATATCCGGTAGAAATTCCGGGTGTCAGTAATGTGTATTTATTAAAAGCCGCCTTGAATGCAGTCCGAAAATATCACGGATTGGATGAAGTCGATGCAATGGATTTTTTGACGCTGGTGAAGAATAAAGTGCGTGGTTTGGATATGGATGAGAAATTTTTATATCGGGCTGTGAACGAAGGATTTTCGGGTGGCGAGAAGAAACGTAACGAGATTTTACAAATGGCTATTCTTGAACCCAAACTGTGTATTTTGGATGAAACGGATTCAGGTTTGGATATTGATGCCTTAAAAATTGTCGCAGAAGGGGTTAATTCATTACGTTCTGAGCAACGCGCTTTTATTATGGTGACGCATTACCAACGGTTGCTAGATTATATTAAGCCAGATTTCGTGCATGTGTTGGCAAATGGGCAAATTATTACTTCAGGTGGTCCGGAGTTGGCATTAGAACTGGAAGAAAAAGGCTATGGTTGGCTCGAAGATGGGCGGGTAACGGCGTGATGAATACATTTGATTATTCTTCGTTATTGCCGGTATTGCCCGGACAATCGTTAGACTGGTTACAACAGTTTAGGGCGGAGGCAATGGGCCAATATGTCGCTGTTGGTTTGCCTTCAAATCGTGATGAAGATTGGCGTTATACCGCTATTGCGGCGATTGAAAAAAAAGGCTTTATCCCTATATTATCGGTTATTGACTCTATTGATGCCGATAGGTTAGCACCCTATCGATTGTCTAATGCTTGGTCTGTTGTTTTAGTGGATGGTCATTTTTCTGCTGACTTGTCAGTATTAGAGGGGTTACCTGCTGAGGCTCAAGTAATGAGTATGGCAACGGCTTTACAGTCACATGCGGAATTATTAGCTGCTTATTTGGGGCAGGCGGTCAATTCGTTCGAACATGGTTTTATTGCGTTCAACAATGCCTGTTTTAGCGATGGTGTTTTTATTAATATTCCCGCCCATCTGGTTTTAAGCCAGCCATTGCAATGTATTCATGTAAGTACGACAGAGGCTAGTTTTTCTGCTACCCGCAATGTCGTTATGCTGGGCGAACATGCTTCTTTGCAATTCGTTGAGACCTTTGTTGGCTTCGATGCCAGCTATCTGTCTGTCGATGTTAGCGAAGTCTTTTTGGCTGAAAACGCACAATTAACCAGTTATAAAGTTCAGATTGAATCTGAAAAAGCTTATCACTTCGGTGGTACTTATATCAAACAAGCTGATAATGCTAGGTTTAGCCATCATAATTTTGCATTGGGTGGTTTATTAGCGCGGTCTGATGTGCATACTGACTTACAACAGGCGGCTGAATGTGAATTGAACGGGCTGTCATTAGGCAACCGTCGCCAGCATATTGATAATCATACTCGTATCAATCACTCTAAACCGTATGGTATGAGTCGGCAAGTATATAAAGGTGTGTTTGATGATCGGGCTAGAGGTGTTTTTCAGGGACGCGTAGTCGTTGCAGAAAATGCGCAGAAAACCGATTCGGCTATGAATAATCGCAATCTGCTATTGTCAGCGGATGCCGAAGCAGACAGTAAACCGCAACTGGAAATTTATGCCGATGATGTAAAATGTAGTCATGGAGTAACCGTTGGTCAATTGAATGAACAATCGGTCTTTTATTTACAATCACGGGGCATTGATGCAGAAAGTGCCCGAAATATGCTGACGTTCGCTTTTGCCAATGAAATGTTGGATAAAATTCAGCTGAAAAATTTGCGCGATTTAGTTTTGGCGCAATTGCTACAACGTTTTCCTCAACAAGGTGTTGATAGTGGTTGGCTATAAAGCATAGTTAGCGTTGTTATCATCTTCTGTAACTTTTATAAATCTGAACCAAGCAGCTAATGACTCAGTTTCCCATAGCAAAAATTCGCGCTGATTTTCCTATTCTGGCGCAAACCATTCGTAATAAACCGTTAGTTTATTTGGATAATGCCGCCAGTTGTCAAAAGCCTAATGCGGTTATTGATAGTATTTCTCATGTTTATCGACATGATTATGCCAATATTCATCGGGGCGTTCATACCTTAAGTATGCGTGCAACCGATTTATTTGAAGCCGCACGCGAAAAAGTACAGACATTTATTAATGCGGCGAGTAGTAAAGAAATTATTTTTGTTAGAGGTGCTACAGAAGCGGTCAATTTGCTTGCCCAAACGTATGGTAAAGCGAATATAAAAGCGGGTGATGAAATCATTATTTCAGCCATGGAGCATCATTCCAATATTGTGCCTTGGCAATTGCTTTGTGAACAAACAGGTGCGCTATTAAAAGTTGCGCCGATGAATTTTCAGGGCGAATTGATTATTGATGACTTTGCCGCGCTTCTGAATGATAAAACCCGTCTGGTTGCTATTGTGCAAATGTCTAATGCACTCGGTACTATTAATCCGGTCAAGCAAATCATTGAACTGGCACATGCCAAAAATATTCCGGTTATGCTGGATGGTGCTCAAGCTATTCCGCATATGTCGGTTGATGTACAAGCACTGGATTGTGATTTTTATGTTTTTTCTGGTCATAAACTGTACGGACCTTCAGGTATTGGTGTGCTGTATGGTAAGCAGGCGTTACTGGAAGCCATGCCACCGTATCAGGGTGGTGGGGATATGATTAGGACGGTAACGTTTGAAAAGAGTACCTATGCGGCGTTACCTTATAAATTTGAAGCCGGTACGCCCAATATTGTCGATGTGATTGGCTTAGGCGCGGCAATTGATTATTTAAATGAAATAGGTATGTCGGCCATTAGTGCCTATGAAGCCGAATTGCTCGACTATGCAACCGCTAAAGCCCAACGGATTAAAGGTTTAAGAATTATTGGTGAAGCGGCAGATAAGGGGGCTATCTTGTCTTTTGTGCTGGATAAAATTCATCCGCATGATATTGGTACCATGCTGGATAGTCTAGGTATTGCTATTCGCGCCGGTCATCATTGTGCTATGCCAGTCATGGATTTTTATCAGGTGCCGGCAACCGCCCGAGCTTCTTTTGCTATGTATAATACTTTTGAAGAAATCGATGTATTAATGCAGGGTATTGAGTCTTTGATAGAGATGTTTGGTTAGGGTGGTTTTTTGGTTAAAGGGATACGGGGTTTTTGTTTCATGTTTACCTTGATATTTTTAAAACTGCTTTTGCGTATGTCTGTTGTTATAGTTAGGTGTTAAAATCAGACTTAGCCACAGTAGCTAATATTTTTAAAAGAGCTTAAATCCATGACAGCAATTTTTTTTGATACCCATGACTTTGTAAAAAAGTTAAAAAGCGCAGGTTTTAGCGAAGAGCAAGCAGAAATTTTAACCGAGCTACAAAAAGCAACCGTATCCAATACATTGGAACAAGCTAAACATGATTATCAACTGGATGATTTAACGACTAAAAGAGATTTAAAAGAACTGGAGTTAAGACTCCAAAAAGAGATTGCTGAAACTAAAGCCGATTTGGTACGTTGGGTTGTTGGTGTCGGTATTCTGCAAAGTGTTTTGATTACTGGATTAATGCTGAAAATAGCAGGACATTTTTAATTTAGTTACGCTTTACTCGATTTGAAAAATCTTTACTTATAAAAATTAAATAATTGATAAACAATATATTATTTAAATAATTCTGCATGTGTTCCATATCGAACAAAGATTATTTTGTCTTTATTATTCTCATCGATTTTGTAAATTAATAAGAAATCGCCTCCAATGTGACATTCTCTATAACTTCCCCATTGCCCTGTTAATGGATGGTCTAACCATTCAGCTGATAAAGGCGCAGAATTTTCGATTAGCAATAACATAAGTTCTTTGAGTTTGTTCATATCATACCGACCGCTATGCGTTAAACGCTGCCAATCCTTTGTAAATTCTTTAGTACGAGTGAATTCCCTAGGCGAATGAGTACGTTTATTTTTCGCTGATTTTTTCGAGGTCATCAAACAAATCCTGAACCGATCCAAAATGTGGGAGATTTGCTGAATTCGCTTCTTCCATAGCAGCTTGGGTAATGGTATTGGATGATTTTATCTCAAACGGTAAACCATTTTGCGCAACAACTTGATGTAAAAACAGTCTGACTGCATCAGAAAGATTCAAACCACAAGACTGTAAAATTCGAGTGGCATTTTCTTTTAAATCAGGTTCAATACGTGAACGTATTTCAGCAGTTTTTAAAGGCGATGAAAGATTGGTAGGCATGATATACACTCCGTCATTGTAGCTACATGAGATGAGTATACTTCATTAAACTAAACACGCAATTTTAAATTTTTTTAAAAAAGTGTTTTGGTTGTTGGATTAATGCTGAAAATAGCAGGACATTTTTTATACGTTAAATCTTGCTATTTAGCAGGTGTGGCTTATCTGTGTGGATAAGTGCGTTTGTTTTTCGCTTATTGACTGTTATCAGTAAAATCTGATCGACCATAATATTATCTACTTTTTAGCAGGTCAATAATTCCTTGGTAACTAAATGTGCAGTGAATAAATGATAATTCCCGCCAATTTATTGACTATTTAGCGAGAATTATCAAATGAAAATATTATTTTTTTCTAACAAACAATTCAGGCCATACAGCAACCGTAGAGCCATTACTATCTTTAACTCGGAGACTAGTAGTAAATACACCCGCGTTTTGAGTTTTATAAGTTGCCGTCCAAATGCCATTGCCATCTGGATCGCTTAAATTAATATGTGAACCACAGAAATTAAATACTACTGATCCTATTTTAGCGGGATCAGCAGAAATTTTTGCGGATACAGTAATAGAATCACCTTTTTTGACTTGTGTCGGATTCACATTAACAGTTATCAACTGTAACGACAGAATTATCAGTGATTGTAAATACTGTATTAGTATTACCCCACCCATAATTTTGACCTACATAAGCATCAACCCAATCCCCTTGATTCAATTTTACGTAATTAAGTGTCCATGATTTTGTATTTGTATCGCTATTAATAGTAGTAGGTTCCTGATCTAAGCCATTAATTTTTAAACCAGCTAGATGAACATTATGATTTTCAAAAGATCCTCCTATTACAACATTAATTTTGTAAAAAGATGTGGCTGGTGCAACCCAACGGGCAACTGGAGTTTCATTATCAGAATCCAATGAAACATTATGTGGCAGAATACCATAACTATAACTGTCAGAGGTATTGAGCATTATCACTCCATTATTTTTATCATCAAACCAACCTGATGAATATTGGTTCGTAACAGTAAACTGGGTAAATTCAGTACCATTTGTATACATACCAAGTAACCAAGGGCTAGAACCATGATTAGCTAAGGTGAAATCTGTTGCTAAATCCCATGTTTGGGCATCAGCAGCGGAATTATAATTTAACGCTAAAAGTAAAACTAAAAATCTGAAATTTTTCATTCTATAACACCTGTAAAAACATAGGAGATTGAATTTAAATACATTTGATGTTGAAAGTAGGCAATTGCCACTGGCAATATATATATATTGTTTCAATAAATTTTTTGAATAAATTGATTGAGTAACCGAAAAATAATTCCCTGCTGAGTTAAGCAATGCCGTTAGCAACAGTATCAGCTACTGTTTACCCTCGATATAGAGGAGCAGTTGCAGTTGGTGGGCGTAAACTAGGCAATAGTACATTTGATGTAAGTCTGAGCTATATAGATTTTGGTAAGTGATTTTGAATACAATTCGCAATAAATTTCTGTATTCGTTAGCAAATGACACAGACAGTCACTTGAACCCAGTATCAGACAATGCCATGATAAACATTGCCTTAAGCTATCACCTGAGTTCTAACCATGCGTTTTCTGGATGTTAAAACTGATTTTGCTTTCAAGAAAGTTTTTGGTAGTGAGAACAGTGCTGAAATTCTGATCGACTTTTTAATATCCCACTGAAATCTTCTAAAAACTTAGTAACGATAATTAGCAAGGAAAATAACATGGTTTTGTCGTAAATTTTCCCGTTGTTAAATAGTGCCATTTGGGCTGGACAGGTTCAATATGCTTATATTAGATATTTTAATATCCAGTTGATTTGTCGTATTCGTTTAATATAGAGTGACTACATTAAAAGGGTTAGATATTTTTCTATGATGATTAAAATACATCCCCATCCAATCAACCTGTTATTTAAAGATTATTCGCTTGAAAATTAATAAACATAGTCTAATCATTGCCGTTATTATTTTGTCGGGGTGTGCAATGGAATCAGTAAAAACGCCTGAACAAACTTCAATTGCTGATCAAGTCAGCAAGCTTTTGGCGCAAATGACGCTGGAAGAAAAAGTAGGACAGATGACTCAGATTGATTTTTCTGTCATTGGATTGCCGGACAGTCAACCTAATCATTGTCCGGTTGATCCGGTCAAGCTGGACGATGCTATTGTTAAGCATCATGTCGGGTCTATCTTAAATACGCCAATGACACCGAGCAATAAGGCGCAATCGGTTGCTACTTGGTGCAAAATTAATCAGTTAATTCAGCAGGCGACGACTAAAAGCCGTTTAAATATTCCTGTTATGTACGGTATTGATGCCATTCATGGGGCTACGTATACCAAAAATGCGACGCTATTTCCGCAAGCTATCAGTATGGCGGCTACTTTTAATCCTGAACTCAGTTTTAAAGAGGGTGAGATTACCGCGCGTGAAGTGCGTGTAACGGGTGTTTCTTGGAATTTTTCGCCGGTCATGGATATTGGCCGCAATCCGTTATGGCCTAGATTATGGGAAACCTATGGCGAAGATGTGCATTTAGCATCGGTATTGGGTGAATCTTTTATTAAAGGTCATCAGGGCGATGATTTTTCTGCACCCGATAAAGCGGCTACTTGCTTAAAACATTTTGTCGGTTACAGTTTTCCTATTAATGGTAAAGACCGCACACCTGCGTGGATTAGTGAGCGCATGTTGCGTGAGTATTTTTTGCCGACTTTTGAGGCGGGTATTAAAGCGGGTTCACCAACTATCATGATTAATTCGGCAGAAGTTGACGGTATTCCGGGTCATGCGAATTATCATTATTTAACCACCATTTTACGTGATGAAATGGGTTTTAAAGGTTTTACTGTCTCTGATTGGGAAGACATTATTCGTCTTTACAGTCGTGACCAGTTGGCTGCTTCGCCTCGTGAAGCGGTAAAAATGGCAGTCATGGCGGGTGTGGACATGAGTATGGTGCCACTTAATTTTTCTTTTTATGATTTATTAGTGGACTTGGTTAAATCGGGTGAAGTGCCAGAAGCACGCATCAATGAGGCGGTCACACGAATATTGACGGTTAAATACCAACTCGGTCTGTTTAAGAATCCACAACCCTTGTCGCCGACTGAAAGCTATCTTGCTACCCCTGAAGCGCAAGCGATTAATCGTCAGGCGGCTCGTGAATCGGTGGTTTTGGCAAAAAACAGTCAGGCTGTATTGCCATTAAAAAAATCAGCTTCGGTTTTAGTGACGGGTCCAACAGCTAATTTGCTTAGTGCATTAAATGGTGGTTGGACGATTACTTGGCAGGGTGATGATGAAAGTTTATATCCGCAAGAAAAGCTGACGGTTCTGAAAGCCATGCAGCAAAAAATGACCGGTAAGGTTAGTTATGTTGCAGGCAGTTCATTTGATGCCGAGCTGGATATAGATAAAGCAGTCGCAGAAGCTAAACATAATGACTATATTTTGTTATGTCTGGGTGAAAAACCTTATACAGAAACATTTGGCAATATTGAATCGTTGTATTTGCCAGATGCGCAAATTAAGTTGG
>Ga0214192_1002104_pt1 | contig 10557 bp, 9 predicted proteins | sample TroBogEpilimnion_44_FD_153030 | JGI IMG/M metagenome (GOLD analysis project Ga0214192, IMG submission 153030) | Freshwater microbial communities from Trout Bog Lake, WI - 29JUL2008 epilimnion | ecosystem: Environmental > Aquatic > Freshwater > Lake > Epilimnion/Euphotic zone | place: Trout Bog... | reverse complement strand
ATAGCCGGGAAGATATGTCCTCCGGTACCGCCTCCTGCAATAATGATTCTTGGAGCGCCTCGTGATAATATGTTATTCGTATTACTCATTTATAGTATTCGTATTTACTGTAGGAACCACCACCGTCGGTTCCAATGGCTTACTCTCTGCCTGTTCTACATTCCTTGCTACACTCAATATAATTCCTATTGCTGCACAGGTAAACAAAAACGAACTACCTCCCATACTAATCAATGGAAGTGTAACCCCCGTTACCGGAACTATATTTACATTCACCGCCATGTTTGCAATAGCTTGTATAGTTAATGTAAAACTTAATGCCAATGCCAGAAATGCGCCAAATGCATAAGGGCATTTTCTGAATATTCTAATCCCTCTAAACAGGAACAGCATATATATAAACATGATGAATGCTCCTCCAAATAATCCGTACTCCTCTATTATTATCGCAAAAATAAAATCATTATAAGCCTGTGGCAGATAGTTGCGCGCTATACTATTACCTGGACCTTTACCAAACAATATTCCCCCATTGGCGATAGCCATTTTAGCTTGTTGTACCTGATAAGGAATATCCTGATTGCTGCCATATATAAAGTCCTGTGTTCTTTTTACCCAGGTACCCAAACGCCCCATTCCTGTCAGTTTCTCCGACATGGCTTCTTTCTTACTTTCTTCATCAGCCACTTTAGGCTTGTAAGTAATTACTGCCAGACTAATTATCAATGCTATTGGTATCATAGCAAGTGCTATGGTTAATATTATGTGTTTCAGGCTCACCCGGCCTATAAACATTAATAACAACGAAGTAGCTCCCGTTAGTAAAGCATTGGATAAGTTTGCAGGCATAATTAACGCACAGACAATTACTACCGGAATTATGGTTGGCAAGAACCCCTTTTTAAAATCTTTTATATCTTCCTGTTTTTTACTCAGTACCCTTGACAGGTACATGAATAAAGCAATCTTGGCAAAATCGCTCGTTTGAAAAGTCATATTAATAATAGGTACTTTTATCCATCGGGTACCTTCATTAATCTTAGCTCCAAAAGCTAATGTGTATATCAGTAATGGTATTGATATTACTAATAAAATGGATGCCATCCTGGAGAATACGGTGTAATTTACTTTATGCAGAAAATAGATAATCAACATACCCACAAACATGAACGCGAGCTGCTTGAATAAATACAATTCTACATTACCATGATTCTTCTTATAAGCCAATGATCCTGTAGCACTATATACAACCAGTACGGAAGTAAGTGCCAGAATAATCACAATACCCCAGATATACTTATCCCCGCGTGTTTTTTCCAGCACGCTACCCTTCACTCCTTCAAAAGAAGGAATCTGGGTGAAAAGCCTATCTACCGTATTGTTACTTATCATCTACAATTCTTTTACTGCATCTTTAAACTGATTGCCTCTATCTTCATAATTCTTAAAAAGATCGAAACTGGCACATGCTGGACTTAGCAATACAACATCACCTTTTGTAGATAATTCAAAAGCACTCTGAACTGCATTCTTTGCATTCTTCGTTTCAATGATAATAGGAACTCTTCCTTTAAAGGCAGCAATAATTTTCTTATTATCCTGACCCAGACAAACAATAGCCTTCACTTTTGTTTTTACCAAGTCGGCAATAAGAGAATAATCATTCCCTTTGTCGGTACCACCCAAAATAAGTACACAAGGTTTTGTCATGCTTTCCAGAGCATACCATGTACTGTTAATGTTAGTAGCCTTACTGTCATTAATAAAGTCAACACCTCTTACAGTTGCAACTTGTTCCATGCGATGTTCCAGACCTTTAAAGTCCTGAACTGCTTCCCTGATCTTCTCCTTCCGGATACCAATTACGGAAGTTGCAATACATGCTGCCATAGTGTTGTAATTGTTATGATTGCCTTTTAAAGCAAAATCATTAATGCTCATGGATACGCGTTCTTCTTGAATCCTTAGCATCATCTGGTCGCCCTTAATGTATGCGCCTTTTTTAATCTCATGTTTCATGGAAAAAAATAATGGGTGAATATGTGTGTGTGTAGTAAGTAATCTCAATTTATTGGTAATAACTTCATCATCTTCGCAACAGATAAAGCAATCCTGCTCCGTCTGATTTTCGATGATTTTAAATTTGCTGTCTATATAATTTTCAAACTTATAATCGTATCTATCCAGATGATCTTCTGTAATATTCAACAGAATAGCTACATCGGGACGGAAGTATTTAATATCATCCAACTGGAAAGAACTAATCTCGGCAACATACCATGCTACTGGTTGTTCTGCAATCTGTTTAGCAATAGAATAACCGATGTTTCCTACCAGTGCACAATCCAATCCAGCCTTCTTGCAGATATGGTATATCAATGAGGTAGTAGTACTCTTTCCATTGCTTCCAGTGATGGCAATAATCTTGCTATCTCCTTTATATCTGTATGCAAGTTCTATCTCGCTAATCAGTTCAATTCCTGCAGCTTTAATTTGTTTTACCAATGTATTCTTATCAGGAATGCCAGGGCTCTTTACAACTAAAGCAGCATTCAGAATTTTATCTGTTGTGTTACCCCCTTCTTCAAAGGCAATACCAGCAATAATCAATTCATTTTTATAGTTCGCTTTAAGTATGCCTGCATCGCTAAGGAATACATCGTAGCCTACTTTCTTACCTAGCAATGCTGCCCCTACGCCACTTTCTCCTCCACCCAATATCACAAGCCTCTTCCCTTCACCTCCTGCAAAGGAGATGTTGGCGTTTGCTGTATAATATTTATGGATAAAAGTGTTCATTGTATTATTTACTTATCTTATTTTTAAGGTTACAATACTGGCTACCACCAACAGGACAGTTACAATCCAGAATCTTATTACAATCTTATTTTCATGAAATCCTTTCTTCTGATAGTGGTGATGCAAAGGGCTCATCAAGAACACCCGCTTACCTTCACCATATTTCTTTTTGGTATACTTAAAATAACCCACCTGAATCATTACACTTAGATTTTCTACTAAGAATATTCCACAGAAAATAGGAATCAGTAATTCTTTTCTAACGATGATAGCTAAGGAAGCAATGATACCTCCTATAGCAAGGCTACCAGTATCTCCCATAAATACTTGTGCAGGAAATGCATTGTACCAGAGGAAGCCAATACAGGCTCCAACAAATGCTCCAACAAATATGGATAACTCTCCGAGATTAGGGATATACATGATATCCAGATAGTCGGCCATTTTATAGTTACCACTTACATATACAAAGATTCCTATAGCAGCACCTATCAATGCACTGGTACCTGCGGCAAGTCCATCAAGACCATCGGTCATATTGGCTCCATTGGAAACTGCTACAATAATGAATGTAACAATTAGTATATAAATAATCCAGGTATATTTTTCAGCACCCGCTCCCATCCAGGAGATTAGCTTACTATAATTAAACTCATGGTTCTTTACAAATGGAATAGTAGTAATAGGTGTTTTTACTCTGACAAATTTTCTATCTACTCCATCAATTTTTTTAATCACTATATCCTGATTCTTCACCAGCTTTTCCCCTTGTTGCAATGAAGATTTTACATCGGTAATTACTTCTCTTTCTACCGTAACTGCATTACTGAAATATAAGGTAGCACCAATGATTAATCCTAATCCTAGCTGACCAATAATTTTTGCAGTACCAGCCAACCCATCACTGTCTTTTTTCTTATAGGTCTCCCCCTTAGCTTGTGCTTTTTGTTTTGACTTAATCTTTATATAATCATCTATAAAACCAATAGCACCAAGCCATACCGTACAAAGAATCATCAGGCGGATATATACTTTATCTAAATTGGCAAATAATAAAGTTGGCAAAAGGATACCCAATATAATAATAATACCGCCCATAGTAGGAGTACCCTTCTTTTGTATTTGTCCTTCCAGTCCAAGATCTCTTACAGATTCTCCAATTTGTTTCTTTTGTAAGAACAGGATAATTTTTTTACCATAAATAGTTGTAATCAACAGGGAGAACAGAATAGCCATTGCAATACGGAAAGTGAGGTACTGAAATAGTCCAGCCCCAGGCATATTATAGCTTTGTTTTAACCATGAAAATAATTGATACAACATATCTATTCCTTTAAACCGTTATTTATTAAACATTTCAAACATCTCTTCCAATACCTGCTTATCATCAAAAGGATGCTTCACTCCTTTTATATCCTGATACTTTTCGTGCCCCTTTCCAGCTACCAGTATTATATCATCTTTATCCGCCATACTTACCGCCAGTTTGATAGCTTCTTTTCTATCTTCAATAGCAATATATTTCTTCTTAGATGCTGAATCCAGATCAACAATCATATCGTTGATAATATCAGCAGCAACCTCATTTCTTGGGTTGTCGCTGGTAATAATTACTTTGTCACTTTTATCGCAGGCAACCTTTGCCATCACTGGTCTTTTTGTCTTATCTCTGTTACCACCACAACCTACTACGGTGATTACTTTCTCGTTTCCTTTTCTAAGCTTATTAATAGTACTCAATACATTCTCCAATGCATCAGGAGTATGCGCATAATCAACTATTCCGGTAATCTGGTTTGTACTTACAGTATAATCGAATCTACCTTCAGCACCTGTTAAACTGCTTAATACGGTAAGCACCTCCTGCGGCTTCTTGCCCAGACAAACAGCAGCGCCATAAACAGCTAATAAATTATAAGCATTAAACTCGCCAATCATTCTGAAATGAACTTCCAGATTATTTACCATCATATGTAAACCCAACAAGCTGTTTTCTATAATCCTACCCTTGTATTCTGCATCAGACTTAAGGCTATATAAATGTTTCTTTGCCTTAGTATTCTGCAACATCACTTCACCTCTTTTGTCATCTTTATTAGAGATTGCAAAAGCGTTAGAAGAGAGATTATCGAAGAAGGTTTTCTTAACCTTTATATATTCATCAAATGTCTTATGATAGTCCAGATGATCATGGGTTATATTACTAAATAAAGCACCCGTAAATTCCAGACCGAATATTCTTTTCTGGTGTATAGCATGACTACTACATTCCATGAAAACATATACACAACCTTCGTTCACCATCTGTCTTAGCAATGCATTCAATGCAATAGCATCAGGTGTTGTATGAGTGGAAGGAATAATAGTATCGCCAATCTGATTCTGAACAGTACTGATTAAACCGCAGGTAAAATTGAATTCCGTGAACAGCTTAAATAATAATGTTGCAATAGTTGTTTTACCATTGGTACCAGTAACTCCTACCAACTTAACTTCTCTGGATGGATTATCGTAAAAATTAACGGCAACAATAGCAATTGCTTCCTGTGCATCAGCCACCAAAACATAGGTTACAGATGGATTAATATTTTCAGGAATCACTTCACAGATAATTGCTGTAGCACCTGCTGCAATGGCAGTATCAATAAATGTATGACCATCCACCTGAGTACCTTTAGTAGCAATAAATAATGTATTGGCCGATACCTTTCTGGAATCAGTCTGCACAGCATCAACAGTAATAAAAGTAGTTCCAATTACCTGTTTCAGTTGAACCTTATACAATATTTCGCTTAGTACCTTCATGTTATATTAATTAAGAAAAAGTTCTACCGATTTATTTTTATCTACCGGACTATTCGGACTGATAGATTGCGCTGTCACTTTTCCCTTTCCTTTTATATTTACTTTAATGCCTTTTACATCGCACAAATACACCGCATCCTTTGCACTCATGCCTTTCAACTGAGGCATCAGATTGTTCTCATTGCTAGTTACTGCATATTCCTGTGACTTATTATTTTTATTGACCTCAAACCACTCTGCAGTAGTAGTTGCATTGAATCCTATACCAGCTAATGGAGCAAGCTGTCTGATATCTTCTCTATGCAAAATGGAATGATACCTGCTACTATCTCTTTTAGCTATTACATAATTGTTGGTAGCTACATCTTTTACATAAGTAGTATATAGTCTGTCGGCTATTTCTTTAAATACTGGACCCGCAACTGCAGCTCCAAAATATTTCTTAGCACCCTTCTTATTTTTAATTACCACACAGATAGTGTATTGAGGATTATCAGCAGGGAAATAACCCACAAAGGATGATTGATAAACCTTGTCTACATAGCTCGTTGTTCTGTCCTGCACCAAAGATGTACCTGTTTTACCAGCTACTTTATATGGACTACCTTTAAACAAAGTATACCCTGTTGCACCAGGCTCTGAACATACTCCTTTTAAGCAATCAGACAGTTGATTTAATGTCTGATCCGAACAGATCTTTTCATTCAACACTACTGGTTCAATTTCTTTTACGTCTATACCTTCTTCCTTTACAGAACTTACTAAGTAAGGCTTCATCATTTTACCTTTATTAGCAATCGCATTATATAAGGTCAATGTTCTTAATGGTGTTACTTGCAGCGAATAACCAAAGGCCATCCACGGAAGCATCGATCTGTTGTTCCAGCCTTTTTCCGATGGTTTATGTATTACAGGATTTCTCTCCCCTACCAGATCTACACCCGTGAGCATATCCAGATTTAGCTGATGTAATCTGTTGGTAAACTGCGATGGATTGTTCTGATAATTGAACCATGCTAGCTTAGCCATTCCTACATTGGAACTCAATTCAAATGCCTCTTTTACTGATACCTGATTCTTGCCATGTTCTTCTGCATCATACACAGTCAGTTTATCATTCAGCACCCACTTCCCTCCCTGAAGATCTACAGTAGAATTAAGATTTACTTTCTTATCTTCCAACAGTGCAAACATGGTAGCCAGCTTAAAAGTAGAACCCGGCTCAGTTGCATATAATGCATAATTATTATCTTCCCAGTAACCCCCATTTTTAGCATTCGAAGTATCTTTACCTCTACCCAGATTCGCTATTGCTTTAATTTTACCAGTAGCGGTTTCCATCACTATCGCACAACCATGTTCAGCTTCATTTTCCCGCATCATTCTTAGCAAAGCCTGCTCGGTTACTTCCTGTATAAATACATTAATAGTAGATACTATATCTTTCCCATTCTGAGCATCTTCCTGTTCGTCTTCATCAATCGGCATGCTGATGCCACCACCAACATATCTTACCACACGCGATCCATTCTTTCCTTTCAATAAAGTATCGTAAGCAAGTTCCAACCCTACTTTATTGGAATCTCTTGCCAGTCCAATAGTTCTAAAAGCAAGCATCTGATAAGGATTCAATCTAAGACTTCTACTATCCGTAATAAAGCCGCTCTTATTCTTTCCCAATCTTACCAGAGGAAGTTTCTTCATCTCCAGATACTGAGAATAATTAATGCTCTTCTTCAAGGAGAAATATCTGTTTTCCTCTTTGTATCCCTGCTTCAATATTCTTTTATATTCCTCCGATGTTTTGTCTTTAAACAAGTTAGCCAGACCAATACTCAGCGAGTCTACATTATCTTTAAACAGCTTACCTTTTTTATCTCTAAGGCCATCTGCGTTAAAATCTATGTATACATCAAAGTATGGAATGCTGGTGCTGAGCATTTCGCCATCTTCACTATAAATGGTACCTCTTTCTGCTTCTATTTCCTGTGTACGCTGATGGAGTGTATCGCCCAGGTTACGCCACTTGGCGCCCTCTACCTGCTGGATGTAGACTGCTTTGGAAAATATCAATATACATACGCCAATAATGACGATGTATATCATATAAACCCTCCACAATATGTCTTTCTTAATATCCATGGGTACAGATTACTATTCCGTTATTTTTACTCTAACAGGAAGTTCTTTGTTTGTTTTCAATCCAGATTTCTCTACTGCCTTTATAATTTGAGACTCCTCACTTTTCAGCATCACTTCACTCTTCACGGTCTTATATTCGTATTGCAGTTCTTTAATCTCGTTCTCCAGCTTACTAATGTCTCTGATGGTTCTATCGGAGGTATGGCCGTTGGCTATATATATTACACCAATCAATGCCAGAAATAAAAAGAAAGCAAGATTTTTCGTAATCCATTTATACTTAAAGAACTCTTTAAAGTAATTTCTGGATACGCTTGCTTCTTCCGTTTTCACCGTTTTGTTTTCATCATTCATAAGCAGGTACGAATCATTATTTTCTTTCCGCCACACGCAACTTTGCACTGCGACTTCTTCTATTCTTCTTCAACTCTTCTTCCTTTGCCTCTATAGCCTTCTTCGCTATTATCGTCAACTTCTTTTCTTTCACATCTCTCGAGAATGGGTTATACACCTCTTCTTCAAAAGTTTCATCCCGCATAAACACTTTCACTATTCTATCTTCTATAGAATGAAAAGTAATTACCGCCAGTCTACCTCCTTCCTTCAATAAATCGGGCGTTTGCAATAGCATGTCTTTCAACGCACCCATCTCATCGTTCACTTCCATCCTGATAGCCTGAAACACCTGAGAGAAATACTTGTTAGGATTTCCCTTTACCATCGGCGCCAGCATTTCTTTCAATTGAAAGGTGGTTGTCAGCGGCATTTTATTTCTATTCGCTACAATATGTTTAGCCAGTGTTTTAGAGTTGGTTACTTCACCATACTGCTCAAACATTTTATGTAGCTGCTGTTCAGAATAAGTTAGTAACAGTTGTTCTGCTGTCAGTGCCGATCCAGTATCCATCCGCATATCCAATGGCCCTTCAAATCGGGTAGAAAAACCTTTCTCTGCTGTATCAAACTGATAACTGCTTACCCCCAGATCCGCCAGTATGCCATCCACTTTACTAATCCCGTTCAGTTTCAGAAATCTTTGCAGATGTCTGAAATTGTAGGGCAGAAAAGTGATTCTATCATCTGCTGGCACATTTGCTTTAGCATCATCATCCTAATCAAATGCAAACAACTTACCTTCTTTTCCCAGTTGCGCCAGTATTGCCTTGCTATGTCCACCACCACCAAACGTGCAATCCACATAAATACCTTCAGGCTTTATCTGCAATGCATCTATCGATTCCTGCAGCAATACCGAAATATGATAAGAACTAACTTCCCCCTGGGTTCTTTCCACCGCATCCTTCATACACTATAAATTATTGTTTGAAGAAAAGCTACTCATCACCTGCGTACCCAGCGCGCTATATTCATCAGCGTCCAGCTGATTAATGTATTGTTTGTATTCCGCCTCATCCCATATCTCAAACTTATTGATGTCGGCAGTCAGTACTATATCCTTTTGCAATCCACCATGATCTTTAAGAGACTGTGGTATCAGCATTCTGCCTGCACTATCCAGTTCAATCTCTGTTGCACCACCCATAAAAAGTCTTCTGAACTTACGCGCATTTGCATCAAACTCGTTCAATTGACTCATCTTTGCAATAACAAGTTCCCATTCTTTTATGGTATATAACGTAAGACATTTTTCGAAGCCTCGACTAACAATAAAACGGGTATCGCCTTCAGGCAATTGCTTCCTTAGGCCCGCTGGTAAAAGGAAGCGGCCCTTGGTGTCAATTGTAGAATCGTATTGTCCGTGAAAGTTCATTGTTAATAACAGAAATGTATTTCTCCCATTTCTTAACACAAAATAACACCTTTTGACACAAACAGCCCAATTTTAATGCGTTTGTATTTATCCACAAAAAGCCTTATTAGCTGTATCCCTTACTACAAAAGGGTTTCGACCCAAATAAGTGGATAATTCCAATACTCACCTGTGCATAACTGTGCGAAACTGTGGATAAACCCCTAGTTTAAGCTCAATTATTTAAACAATTCAGTGGAAAATTAAATAATGATGGAAAATTAAACCGTTTTATAGGTGGATAATTGTGTAATTACCTCGGAATGATTTCCTTAATATAATTTTTTCGTGGTTAGACAAATTTAAAATTAGCACTTTAAATTAGGATTTGGTGTTTAAAAATGGGTGTTTAGCAGAAGATTCTTGAGTAAATTGTTTAAATGTGTTAACTGACCTATTTTGAAAGATAATGAGATCAATATTGTGGCAAGGGTTTTATTTCTTCTCTTTTACTTTATATATATTTACTCTAATTGCTTATTCAGGTATTTTAATCCGGCATTTATTGCTTTGAATCTTTGGTTTAGTATGATAGCGACGTTTTTTTCTTTGTAGTGGATAATTTATAACAGTGGGACATTAATGTAGCATGGTAACGGATAGTTTTTTCTGGTAGAACCTTTTTTATTGAAGCACGGGTGTTACCCTGCCTTGTAACGGAGGATTTAATGCCTTGGGATATCAATTTAGTCTCCGTAAAATTTGATTTAGTCTTGTAGATTTCGATTCAGTCTATCTTTTTTCTGTTTTAGTCTCTCTTATGAGGCGAGAAATGTTCCTTTTTAGTAATCTAGTCTCTCTGTGAGTGAAGTAGTTTCTCTAGTGTGTGATGAGATGTATCTGACAAGGTTTTAGTGTAGGTGAGTGACGGTTTTATTGTTGAATACCAATACTGTCCTAAATATTTAATTCAACAAAAAAGAACCTTAGCAATATTGAGCTACAGAGCGATATTGTTCATTTTTTAGAATAGAACCCCTTGTATTACTATTTCATCTGGT
>Ga0214192_1002103_pt1 | contig 10558 bp, 20 predicted proteins | sample TroBogEpilimnion_44_FD_153030 | JGI IMG/M metagenome (GOLD analysis project Ga0214192, IMG submission 153030) | Freshwater microbial communities from Trout Bog Lake, WI - 29JUL2008 epilimnion | ecosystem: Environmental > Aquatic > Freshwater > Lake > Epilimnion/Euphotic zone | place: Trout Bog... | reverse complement strand
AGAAAAGTGGGATGAGCCTTATACTTTCAATATGACTGGAATCAGGGGATTTCCGACACGAAATATTTCTTTACAGCATGTTATCAAGATGGACATTCTTGGTGGCAAGGCAAAGAGAGCAGTAAAGTCTGATATTCGCGTCTTTAAGGTAGAGTCAAAGTCTAACGTGTATACTGTGACAAAAGATGGAGCTAAGTATAGCTGTACGTGCGTGGGTTTTCAATATCACCGCACATGTAAGCATTCCAAGGCAGTACACGCAAAGGTTGGTTAATGAAAAATTTGGATTTACTTATTAATGGTGATGTGAATTCGATCTATAACGAATTGTTAAAGATTAATCTATCTCCTATTTCCAGACACATAAGCTATTCCGATTATCGAGAGTATCTTCGTTCTGGAGCACCAGGAGTTGAGCATTATCTTCTTCTGGCTTATATTTCACTTGCTTTTAGTGGCAAGAAGATATATGATATTGGAACGTATTATGGAAACTCTTCTATTGCCTTGACTTATAATCCAAAGGTACATGTGGTTTCTTATGATATTGTTGACCTCAAGAGAGTTGCTTCACTTCCTCATAATGTTGAGTATAGAATTGGAGACTTTCGTGAAGATCCAGATGTGTTGAAGTCTCCTTTTATCTTGATTGATGTTGATCCTCATGATGGAATTCAGGAAAAAGAATTTCATGAATTCTTTTTGAAAAATAAGTACAGAGGTCTTGTTGCTTGGGATGATATTCATCTTCCATTAATGAATCCTTGGTGGAATTCCATCAATGAACCTAATGTCAAGAAGGTTGACTTGACCAGAGTTGGTCATCATTCTGGAACTGGTTTGTTAATCTATACTTGATGGGTAATTATTATGAGTTTGATGGATATTCTATTCGGTTCTTGTAGTAAGAGCGAATGTTCTGATGAAAGAAACGAATCTTCGCATAAGTTCAATTCAACAAGGGATATTGGAATATCGCGAGAGGGTGACAAGGTGAAGATTTGTATTCATTTGGTTGCTTTTGGAGAAACTGTTATTCTCAATCTAGATAATAAGGCAACTCAAGAGTTAGTTGATCGTTTACAGAATGTTTTGAGGGATTGATCTAAATATATTTCTGGCCCTGTAGCTCAGTTGGAATTAGAGCACGAAGCTTCTACCTTCGGTGTCGGGAGTTCGAATCTCTCCAGGGTCGCCATTTTTTTGTTAGGAGTTAATATGAAGAAGCCAAAGTTTGATCCAAGAAGTTTGCTGGGTAAGGATTTCATTCAGGAATCTGGTAACGCATTTATGCTACAGACTCATGCTCTGCGTGTTGTGAAGCAGGATGGAAAGGAAATTGAACTTGATGAAGAAGATCTTGCCATCAAGGACCCAAAGTGCTATGATGTTGAAGTGACTAAGGGTAAGATCACTTTTGTTCATGTTCGTGAATATAACGAACACAAGGTTCAGAAGTAAAAAGGTAAACGTGCTGTAATTTAATCTATACGACTTCCAATTTGTATAAATAGAATATTGGGGGTGTAGTCCAATTGGCAGAGACAACAGGCTTAAGACTTGTTAAGTGTGGGTTCGAATCCCACCACCCCTACCACCTACAAATAAGGGAATCGTATGGCGAGAAATTACAGAAAATATACGGACGATGATATCCGTAGATATTCAAAAGAGGTGAAATCTTTATCTGGTCTTGTGAGAAAATGTGGCTTAAAGCCTGTTGGTGGAAACTTTGCTAACATGAAGAGAACCATCCAAAATCTCAACATAGATACAACACACTGGACGGGTAGAGCTTGGAATAGAGGTGAGCAGTTAAAAGACTGGAATCTATACACTAAAGTTGCTAGACTAAAACCACATTTAATTAAAAAACGTGGGCATAAATGTGAGATATGTTATAATGAGTCATGGTTAGATAATCCAATAGTTTTAGAAGTACACCATATAGATGGTGACAGAACTAACAATGAGTACGATAATCTTCAATTACTCTGTTGTAATTGTCATGCAACAACAGATACGTGGAGGAATAAGAAATCATCATGATAATTTCAATGTTATCTCTATGAAAATGGCTACATGTACTATTCGGTAGATTTGGACGATTAAAATTAATGAGAATTATTAACGCATTTCCGTTTTTCAATGAATTAGAGATGCTTGAGGATCGTCTCAAGTATCTCTATGATCATGTTGATTACTTTCTGATTGTTGAATGTGATCATACATATTCAGGAATGCCAAAGCCTTTACATTTTCTAGAGAACATTGATAGATATAAATGCTTCAATGACAAAATCATATATTATCCTTATTACGCCAAGAACGTACATGAGAGATATGATTTTAGCATAAAGCCTTCTCCTGGGAGTGTAATGGATCTCAGTATGCCTCAGTGGCAGTTTGAGATTGAACAAAGAAACAATATTGGAATGGTTGCTCAGTCTCTTCAAGACGATGATATGATCATCTTTAATGATCTTGATGAGATTCCTAATTTCGAGATCTTTGATGATCTAAAGAATATTGTTGCTCAGGAAGTGGCTGTGGTTCTTGAACAGCAGGACTTCTACTATAACCTAAGATCCAGATTTAAAAATCCTCTTAGAGTTGGATCTGCTTCACTCAAGAAACATTTCTGTAGTATGACTACAGTTGCTCTTAGAGCAGAAGCTGTTGCTCAAAAGTATCGTATAGTTCCAAATGCTGGTTGGCATCTTTCATACTTCATGTCTAAAGACAAGATGGCATATAAGCTAGAGAGTTTTGCTCATCAGGAATTTAATTTTGAATATTGGAAGAATCCTGATAGAATACAGAAGTGTATTGATAATAAGATTGATCTTTTTGAGCGTCCTTATGAATTAGAGGATACCAAACGTGAAGAATTTCCAGAGTCCTTCATGAAGGTATTCGGTAAATATTACGATTATGCTTAATATATCAATTCCACATTCTTTGATTGGAATGTCTGAGGCAGCAGCCAAAAAGGCTGTTTCAGACAATGATTTCTTTTTTCAAGTTATTGAAAGAGACGGTGTTAGAGTTCCTCATGGAAGAAACACAAGACTGGATCGTGTGAATCTGATCATTGAAGATGAAACCGTCATGAGAGCATATATTGGTTAGGTAAAGCACTCAACTCCAAAGTTTACTATATACACGTATAGGTTAATTTTGGAGAGTTTTATGTTCGACTGTAAGTTCTGCGGAAAAGAATGTAAAAGTAAGTATAGCGTAGTAGCACACGAAGGATTATGTAAATCTAATCCTAATAAAAGGACACCTTCACGCGGGATGCTTGGAAAGAAAGGTGGAAATCAGTGGACAAAGGCTAAAGAAAGTGGTAGAATACACACTCTTAATGAGGAAACCAGAAAGAAACTATCTGTTTCAAGTTCCAAGATTATTTGGTCAGATGAAAGAAAAGAGAAACATTCTAAAGTTATGAGGAAGGTTGTGGATGATAACCCATCATCTTATAACGGAAATTTCGGAAAAGCTAAGAAAATAGAATATGATGGTATAGTGTTTCATGGAAAATGGGAACTTACATTCTATCAGTGGTGTAAAGAAAAAGGTCTGGGAATAGAGAAATGTCAAGAAAGGTTTGATTATTTCTATGAAAAAGATAGAAAATATAACCCAGATTTTTATTTACCAGAAACAGAAATATATGTGGAAGTAAAAGGTCTTATGACTGAAAAGGATGTTGCTAAATGGAATCAGTTTCCAAAAACTTTAAGAGTAATAAAGAAGCAACACATTCAGATGATAAAGAAAAACACTTTTACTATTGAACATCTAAATGCGGCTGTAGCTCAGTGGTAAGTAGCAAGCGCCTCATAAGCGTTAGGTCGTTGGTTCAAATCCAACCAGTCGCACCACCATTTTGAGTATAAGGGAAATTAAATGTCTAATGTATTATTAATAGGTGACTCTATTGTAGATTATTATATCTACGGCAATATTAATAGAAAAAATCCAGAATCAGATGTTCCTCTTGTTACTATTGAAAAAACAGAAATTAAGGAAGGTGGAGCTGCCAATGTCCTTCGTAATTTACAAAGTCTTGGAATCTCTACTGACTTCTTTACAGTAGTGGGGCCGTGCTGTATAAAAAATCGTGTTGTTGTCGATGGTAAAGTCATTTTGCGCTTTGATGAGGAACGAAAAGCAGATAACACTGATCTTAGAAAAAGATTGGCAAAGAAAGATATTTCAACTTATAATATCGCAGTTATTAGTGATTATGATAAGGGTGCTATTGATCGAATAGAAGATCTAATTTTCGATCTTAACAGAGCTAATTGCTGGACCATTGTTGATCCAAAGAAAGAAAATCTTTCTAGATACAGAGACGCTGACATTATCAAGCCAAATCTGTTAGAGTTTGAGAGATATGCTGGTCCCGCAACGGATGAGAACATTCGTAAATATGCCGAAGAACATAACCATAAGCTTGTTGTTGTAACAAGAGGAGCGGATGGTGTAACTTATTATAGTAGATCAACAGATAAAGTTTATCATCTAAAAAGCAGAGCAAGAAACGTAGTTGATGTAACTGGCGCTGGTGATTCATTCCTAGCTGGAATGGTCTATGGAATGATTAAATGTTGCGATGATCATGATATTGTTTCTCTAGGTAATAAAGCTGCTGCTGCTTGTGTGGAGAAATTTGGTACTTATCATGTAACCGAAGAGGATCTTATTAGAAAAACTATATTTACAAATGGATGTTTCGATGTTCTTCATCGTGGTCATATTGAACTCTTGAAAAATTCAAAGGAATTAGGAAATCATTTAATCGTGGGTCTTAATTCAGATAACAGTGTTCGTAAGTTGAAAGGCGCGAATCGTCCAATCAACAACCAAGAGGATCGAAAGGCTGCTCTTGAAGCTATTAAATACGTTGATAAAGTAATTATTTTTGATGAAGAAACTCCTTATGAATTGATTAAGCAAATCAATCCAGCTATAATTACCAAAAGCAGCCAGTATCATACATATGATGTGGTTGGTAAAGATGTGGCTGAGGTTGTCATTCTTCCACACTTAGATGGATACTCTACAACGGAAATTTTAGATGGGATATGTAGAAAAGATTAAGAAAGGCTGGGGACATGAAATTATCTTTGCCAACGAAAAAGAATATTGTGGTAAACTGTTATGCTTTCCAAAAGCAGGTGCCAAGTTCAGTCTACATTTTCATGCCATAAAGAAAGAAACATGGTATGTTCTGAGCGGTTCTTTTACTCTTGTCACTATTAATACTCAGAATGCCAGCAAAAATAACTATGTTCTCATGACAGGTGATAGTTGGACTAATTATCCAAACGAAATCCACCAGCTTATAGCAAAAGAAGATGGATCACTTATTGTTGAAGTATCTACAATGGACATTAAACACGATAACTATAGAGTCCTTCCAGGAGATTCTCAGAAATGATTTACATGGTCGATATTGATGACACGATATGTCGTTCACCAAGGGGTTCCGATGGTAAGATTGATTATACCAAGGCAGAACCAATCAAAGAAAGAATAGCGTACATCAATAATATTTACGATAAGGGTCATGAAGTTCATTACTGGACTTCAAGAGGAATGATCACTGGGCTTGATTGGAAAGTGCTTACATATGAGCAACTAACTAAATGGGGTTGTAGATATTCTTCTCTTAAGATGAAGAAACCCATGTATGATATTTGGATTGATGATAAAAGTATTAATGCTGATACGTTCTTTGATAAAGTTTTAGGGGAAAAGCATGAAGAATCTGTCGGAGAAACTGCGTAGAGAGAAGCGCATCCAGCAAAAGGAAAATAATCTCAACAAGTGGATGGATAGAATCAAGGATAAGAATTATAGTAATTTTAGCCATCTTTCGAATGAGGATAAGAGTATAGAAGCTCATATCGCAGCCAATCATGGAAAGCGTTGTTCGTGTCCTGCCTGTGGAAATCCTCGTAGAAATCCTTGGGCTAAGAAGAGAGAACAGCAGACTCTTCAAGAACGAAGAATGTCAGAATATGAAGAGGAAGATGAATAATGGAAGATCGTAAGAAAGAGCTACTACAGATTCTCTCCGAAGAATGTTCGGAGGTGTCTCAGGCGGTGTCTAAGATCCTCCGTTTCGGAGAAGAAAGTTTCAATCCAAAAGATCGTAAGAAAGTACCTAATATCAGAAATCTAGAGGCTGAGTTGGGTGATATTTTGGGTGTTTTCAAGCTTCTATTTGAAGAAGGTCATCTTGATGGCGAAAATGTAATGAAATGCGCCGAAGATAAGATCAAAAAGCTTGAAAAATACATGACGAATAAAAATACCTAAAGCCTAAATAAGTAGATCGTACTATAGATCTACTTTAAAGGCTTTAGAATGTCATACACACCATCCGATTTTCCAGTACCAAATGTATTAGGTATTTTAAGCGGTCAAATTCCATTATTAGATATAGATGATAATTTTATTGCTGTTGCCGATAATATATCAACTGTAGCCAATCTGGTTTCAACAGGATCTGGATCACAGGGTGCTCAAGGTATCTCTGGATCTGATGGAGCACAGGGAACACAGGGTGCTCAAGGATATACTGGATCTGATGGAGCACAAGGTGTTCAGGGATTATATGGAATACAAGGTCCGTATGGCTCTGGATCACAAGGAATTCAAGGTATCTCTGGATCTGATGCAGCGCAAGGATCTCAAGGAACACAGGGATCTCAAGGATACACTGGTTCTGGTTCTGATGGAACACAGGGAACACAAGGTGTTCAGGGTATTCAAGGATACTTTGGAAATCAAGGAACTCAAGGCATTCAGGGTCTAGGAAATGTAGGTACTCAAGGTACTCAAGGCATTCAGGGTCTAGGAAATGTAGGTACTCAAGGTGTACAGGGAATTCAAGGAACTTCTGGAGGAGGAAGTTCAACATTCAATGTAGACTCTGATACACATCCATCATCACCAAACGTGTTTGATGATGAATTCGAATACGGATCATCAATAGACACTTCTGGTGCTAGAGCTTCTGGTGCTGTTGCCTGGACAGCATTCAATTTAGGCACTGGAAGTACGGCTATAAGTCATGGATCATTAGTTTTTTCTCCAGCATTAACCGCTTCTAGAACAAATGGTGGTTATTCTCAACCAGTATCGGGTACATGGACAATTACAGCAAAATTATCCTATTTGATGAATAATTCCGATTGTGGTGGAGGACTTGCTTTATGGGATAATTCTGGTGCTTCTGGAGAAATGATTGTGTTTGGTGGTGCTGGAAATTCAAGTTTATATGCCTTAGTACAAAGACTAACAAATAATAGTACATTCAGCGCAAATCAGTTGTTAACTACCAATGGATTTTTGAGTGCTTATGGCAGTGGAGTCGCTGGACCAACAGGAACAATTCCAGTGTATCAAAGAATTCAAAATGATGGAACTAATTTGAAATTCTCTATAAGTTACACTGGCATAGAAGGTTCATTTAAACAGTTATATACAGAAACAATCGCGGCATTCATAGGAACAGTCGGATATGCTGGAATAACATATGACAACCAAGATGCGACAAATCAGAGTCTTCTAATTTGTGATTGGATTAGAAAAACCTAAGATCTTTTATTTCAGAGATAGTTCTTTTGTTAGAGCTTGTTGAGCTTTCTTCTTAAGACGCTCAACATAGCCTCTGCGTCTTAGATCTTTGAATGCTACGTTGCCAACATCGAATTCGCCACCCTTCTTCAATCTGGCAGAACGATAGTCTTTTAGCTTGTCTCTTAGACCTTCCATTTCATCATAGGTGGCTGATGGATCTTTCATCTTGGCTACCATCTTCTTCTTCCACTTGTCTGAAATAGCCTGAGCCTTTTCCTTATCGTATTCAGGTGGATCATATTTTGGTTCTCTTACCCACTTTCCTTTTGTGACTGAATAGATGCCACCAGAAACAAAGTGATGAGTCTCATCTTCTACTGTTACTTCCACGCTCTTTCCATAAAGCTTGATTGGAAATACTTCCTTGAATCTCTTGTTCTTAACATCAAAGAAGTCATGAGCAAAGTCATGACAGTCAGTCTGAAACTTCTTTAGATCAATTAGAATATGAAGATCAATATCAGAATCACTGTCCCAGTTATAGTTTACATTGCTGCCAACGAAAACAATGTCCTTGATCTTCATTTCGGGAGCATCACACCATTCAATGAACTTCTTTGCTACCATACGCAAATGCTCTAGGACTTCTGGTTTTAGCCTGTCGCCATTCCAGATAAGAGGATTTAAGTGATCGTGGTACTCAACAGCGAGATTTGCCATAGTTCAGATCCTGAAAAAGTGTAATACTTTACCTATTTATGAATCCTTGTTCCTAAGTGCTTGATTATTAAAGTATTAAGATATTTGGCTTTTCTATAATATTGCTTTATAATGGTCATATATGGCTTATTTTAGGATTAAAAATGAACGAACGAATTAAAGAACTTGCTGAACAGGCAGTTAAAGATGTCGATGTTGTTTATGAAGACAACCCCTTCAATGAAGAATTGGCTAAGATGTATATTCCGAATGTCTTCGTTGAACGTTTTGCTGAACTGATCATTGAGGAATGTATTCAATGTATCAACAATCGAACAGAAGATTGGGATGCGAAGTTGCGTTGGATTTTCAATGATGATTCTGGTTATATGGAAGTCAATGTTGATAGTGTATTGAAAGACCATTTTAATGGAGTCATAGATTAATGAACAAACGAATTCAAGAACTTGCCGAACGGGCTGGGATTGATTTCATTAGTTCACATAACTTTCCCGAAAAGGAGTTCTGTGAGGCATGGCCTGAACAGTTGGAAAAGTTCGCTGAGTTGATCATCAAAGATATTCTAGATATTTGTGAAGAAGGTGATAAGACGCAAACCACATGCGGTGGTATTGCCATTCTTATTCGTGAAAAGTTTGGAGTTAAGTAATGATTCTACAAAATCAAATTCGATGTAATAAGTGTGGTGATGAACCATTTTCAAAGTATCGTCATGATTACGTGCCATGTAAGTGTGGATCAGTTGCCGTAGACGGTGGTATGGATTATTTCCGTCGCACTGGTAACAAGAATGATTATGTGGAAATGAGTTATAGCATGAATGATGCGGTTATTAACGATTGCGTCGAAGCCGTTAAGTGGGCAAGAGATACTAATCGTAATGATCTTGGTGTTGTTCTTGCTGTTATTCGTGCTCTCAAGGCACATGATACTGTGAAGGTGGATGAATTGGGGGCCGCAACATGAGTGAGCCAAAAGATATCCAGATGATCCGTGAGGAAGCTAGCCGCTTTCCACCGAACGTTGCCCTGACTAGGGATGGTCAACGGATTGTGCGACTGCTGTATCACTACGACGCCCTCACGGCGCAGTTGGACGGGGCGTCAGCCGAGGTAGAGCGCCTGATGCGCAAATATAAAGCTGCGCAGGATGAATTGGACGAACAGAAGCGTGCCGACAGCGAGACGATTGCGCACCTCAACGATCTGGTTGAGGAGGCGCGGGCGGAGTTGCGCCCGCCCACTAACGAGGTGAAGAAGTGAGTCCCGCATTCTGGCGTGGTTTCTGGCACGGACTTGGCTGGCCCATTGGCATATTCCTGCCGTGGTGGCGTAAGGAGTGGAAACGTATGTGGTCCGCTCAATCATCTAATGAAGGAGACAGGAAGTGAATTCTTACTGTAAGGGTTGCCGCAACCACCACAGTGCGGGGCATCCGAAGGATTCGCCATTAGCGAAGAAATACAACGACTGGTGCTGCCACCACAGTAGAAACGCATCTAAGGCTGTTGGGCACTGTAAGATACATGGCGGTCGCGTTACCCAGCCATATAACGAAGGAGACAAAAAGTGAAAATAGGAAGCATTGTATTTGGACCTACTACATGTGGAGGAAACGCTCCTATGCCTAAAGCAGCAACGCTACTAAATGCCGAGATTGAGGCACTTCGCGCCGAGAACGAGCGGCTGCGGGCCTTCGTGGAGCGACTGACGCGATTCAATCCGACGTACAGCGAGGAAATGCGGAACTTGCAGGACGCAGCCCGAGCCGCCCTCGCGGGAGCAGCGCCATGACCAAGCAGCTAGACCACGAAACCGAACTGGCGCTTACCGACTTCTACAACGCGATAGGCGACGCGCTCAATGCGCTCATGGCGAAGGTTGACGCCCGCGCTAGGTCGGAGGAGCGCGAGGCGTGCGCGAAGGTGTGCGAGGACTACAGCGCAGACCGTTGGGCCGCGTACAAGGGGCGAGCGCCGTATGAGCCCATGAACCCTCGCAGGGCAGACTGCCACACGCAGGGGGAATCCAGCGGAGCCGACGACTGCGCCGCCGCCATCCGTGCGCGAGCAGGGGACCAGCCATGACCCGCGACCAGATCGACGTTCTATGGCACAAGGCCATGCAGATCGCCGTCAGCAAGGGTGACGACTTCACCCGCTACGAGTTCGCCTCCCTCGTCGTCGCCGCAGAGCGCGAGGCGTGCGCGAAGGTGTGCGACGAGTTAGCCGACTATT
>Ga0214192_1002102_pt1 | contig 10559 bp, 10 predicted proteins | sample TroBogEpilimnion_44_FD_153030 | JGI IMG/M metagenome (GOLD analysis project Ga0214192, IMG submission 153030) | Freshwater microbial communities from Trout Bog Lake, WI - 29JUL2008 epilimnion | ecosystem: Environmental > Aquatic > Freshwater > Lake > Epilimnion/Euphotic zone | place: Trout Bog... | reverse complement strand
ATTTTAGTAAAATATAATACATTCAAAAACATAAATAATTTTAAATAAAGGAAAAATAATATATTTAAAATTAAAAATATATTATATATGTAAATAGGTCTAAAAATGCTTATTTCTCAGGGATTAATTTTATTCATTATAAAAATAATAATTATTCATATCTACTTCGTTTTTTTCTTAGTAGTTTTTACTTTAACTTCTGGTTCAGGTTCTTCTTCTACAACCTCAGGCTCGGGTTCAGGTTCAGGTTCTTTTTTAGTAGTTTTTACGGCAGGTTTCTTTGCTTTTGAAGCAACAACTTTTACTTTTTCTTCGACAGGTTCTGCTTCATGTTCTGCCTCCGGTTCCGGTTCTACTTCAGGTTCAACTTCTACTTTTTTCGTCGTCTTTGTAGTCTTCTTAACGACCACTTGAGCTGGAACTGGAGCAGCGGCTTTTTTAGTTTTTACGACTGGTTGTTCCTCAACAGTTTTTTCTACTTCAACAACTTGCTCGGGTTCTTCCGCCAATTTTGTGGATTTTTTAGTTTCTTTCCCAGCTTCTTTTACGGTCTCTTTCACAGTTGTCTTTGATTTCATTTTTGGAATATTTTCTAAATCAACATCGTTGTCTTCAGTATTGTCATGTAAAACTTCTGTATTTTCCGATGATTGTGCAACCTGTTTATTTTCTTTGCTCACATTTGCAGATTCCTTGACTTCCACTTTTTTACGTCCTCTTTTATCTGGAACTTTTTCTTCTTGAACATTAGATTTTTCATGTTCTTCATCATCATTCACATCTGTTACTGGTTTAATTTCCCCATGTCCCAACAGACGTTTATATTCTTGTTGTGCAGATTTAATTTTATCGAGTAGTTCAGAACGAACTTCATTAATTTGATAAATTTCTTTTGAAAGGGTGATATATTTTTCATTAAATTGATTAAACATATCTTTGAATGTTTGTTCTTTAGGGGCTGATTCCTCGAGATATTTGAGAAAAGCAGGATGAGTACATGTTAGGATATCCACAGTATTAGCCATTTTATTGTTTAATAATAGTTATAGTTTAAACTTTAAATATTTATTAATAAAATCAATTTTTTTTAATAATAAAAATGACGTAATTATTGATATTATGTTATCTATAAAAATAAATATCAATAATTACATCATTTTTGTATATACAATATAATTATTTTATGAGCTGTTATGCTTCATTTTTTAACAATCCTACACGTTTTGGAGTTTTAGTTTGAGTCTGAGTCTGAGTCTAAGTTCGAGTATTTTGGATCTGGGTTGGGACGTGCATATGAAGTTACAAATTTTGATTTGTATTCAGATTGTAAATTTTTAATTTGTTTGAGTAATTCATATCTTTCTTGATTAAGTCTATTAATTTTATCGAGTAGTTCAGAACGAGCTTTATTAATTTGATAAATTTCGTTTGAAATAGTGATATATTTTTTATTGAGTTCACTAAACGTGTTAGCAAAAAAATCATTATTGTCTGAATCACCGTACATACTTAAAATAAAAAGCGTAGTGTTGAAAATGTTATTGTTGAAGTGCCCATATTATAAAAAAATCATTTTTTTAATATATAGTGTATGGATTGATGATTCTTTCATTATCAATATTATAAATGTTTGTTTGTTGAATATCGTTGTAATATTGAATGGGAATAATATAATCAGTGTAGTCCTCGTTGAGAGGTTGGATATCAAAAGGATTAGAAAATTCTGGTACTGGTGTTACAGGTAAATCGTTAATATTGTAAGCCTGTGGTTTTTTTGCAGGAACTGTTTTGACCGGTACACAATATTTATTATCGCTTGAATTGATTGTGGAATAATAATTTGCCAAATACTCTTTAGTATCGGAAATAATATTATTGCCAAACAAGTCATAATAATAATTTTTTTGATTATTACAATTAAGAAATTTTGTATTTTCGCAATTTAAGTTATAAAACTCTTCTTCTTTCGTTTTGAGATTATTTAATATAGTGTCATATTCTATATTATTTAATATATTGTACTTAACTTGTTGCAGTTCTTCAGGACTAAGTTTATAATTGTTTGTTAATGTATTTAGCTCATTTTTGCAGTTCGACATTAAAAGTTTAGTAATGTTTTGAATATCGTTATTTGTTATATTGTATATTTGAAATTTGTTTTTTAAAATTTTTAATTCGTCATCTGTAAATATGTATCTTTTTTCATTAATTAAGTTGTTTATTAATTTTTGGTATTCTGGTTCTCTTTTAATAATATGTAATTTATCAATATCAAAATTTTCTAAATTACAGGTTTTATCAAGCTGATTAATTTTATAGTCGTAGGATTTGATCAAGTTAAACATAATAATTAATACAAGTATCAATATTGCTATTATAAATAAATTTGTCATTATATAATTAATCTATTAAAAAAATATTGTTTAATATTAATTGGACAATGAGCAATGAGCAATAATAAATTTATGTGTACAAACTTTTCCAGTCGACCGTACTATCATGTTTATTTTTTCGTCTATTTTTAAATTTGTCGAACGCGGTAACAATATCTTTTTTTGTTATTATTCTAAAATCGATTGGGTGAGAACAAACTACGCGTCTAGAGTGACTATATTTAATGTCTTGAATAAAAGTGTCAATGTCTCCTCCAAAAAATTTAAAATATTGTATGTTATTTTCAAAAAAATCTTCAATTTTTAAAGTATTTTCAAGTTTCCATTCAAGTCTATTGATTTTATTAATGAAAATATCGCATAGTTCAGATGCCGTATAATCAGTAATTTTGAATCTAAAAGGGAATCTTCTAGTTAAACCAGGATTTGAAGAAAAGAAATAATTTTCCAATTCTTCAGGATATCCGGCAATAATACAAATGAATTTCTTTTTGTTATCTGACAAATTTTGGTTTAATATATCTAAACATTCTTTTGAATATATATCTTTTTTTGAACTACCGAGCGAATATGCCTCGTCAATGAACAATACGCCACCCAATGCAGAATTTATTACTTGCTGAGTCTTAGGACCAGTTTGTCCCAAGTATTGACCGATCATGTCTGTACGTCTGGCATAAACTACTTTATTATTATCTAATATTCCCATTGCACCCAACAATTTAGATATAATTTTTGCCAATTTAGTTTTTCCACAACCAGGTGATCCTTCTAGTGTCATGTGTAACATATTATTATTTTTTTTTTCAAATTCCATCAAATAATATAAAATCATATCGATTATCTCATTTTTTATATTGTCAAGTCCTATCATTTTTTTTAATTTGATTAAATGACCCCTCATATTATAAACTTTTTCTAAATTAATTGTGTAATATACATCACCGATTTTATATAATTCCATAATATTTTTTTCACCAATGTCTTTTTCATTTATTTTGTCAGTTTTTATGGGAGAAGATAACACTTTTTTTTTACTCTTATTATTTATTACAATGTTCGTCGTCGGTGTAATAGGAATGCCCAGACCTCTAATTATTGACTCCATCATTCTAAATTCTTCAGCAGCATCTGAAGTTTTTTCATCATCATTTTCCTCAGTTTCATCTCTATCGTCTTTTTCATCTTTATTGTCTTTTTCATCTTTATCGTCTTTTTCAATATTGACATTGTTTTTTGTTGTCGTTACAAAATTTTTTTCATAATAATTTCCAATTGTAATTAAATCATCGATTGAAGCGATGTTGTCTTTTTCCATGATTTCTTTTAAAGAAACTATTTTAATATTTTTAAACATTTCTTCCTTTTTATTTTTAAAATCTTCGTTGCATTTTACATCTTCCAATGTCACTAAGTTATCGTTTTCGTCATCTGAATCCTCTAAATAATTTACAGATTCTTTTTTGACATTATCATCTTCATTGCCAAATAAATTATGTAACATTGATCCAAGATCATTAGACTCTGATCTATTGTCTCCTTTATTAATTTTACGAATGATTAAAATTGGTTTTTTTTCATCAGATAGAGTAGATTTTAGTTTAGTACTTTCATTAATATCATTTATATCATTTATTTTTTGTTTATGCGAATCTTGTTTGATATTATTTTTTTGTTTATCTTTTGGATTTTTCCTATTTTTTTTATTTTTGTGTTGTTCTCGTTTGTTTTTGTTATTTTCTTGTTTAATGTTTGTCGAAGAGCATAATTGCGTATTTTTGTTGGGGTTATATGTATTAACCAAATTAACTGCATCAATATATTTTTTTATTCCACAGTCATAGCCGGAAGCATAACCATTTGTATAATCACCCAATACTTCATTATTAGAATTATGTGTGTGCGGAGTAGAACTAATGTTTTTTTTTTCAATATTACGTGTCGGAGTCAATAAATTATATTTTGACCGTGAAAATTGTGAACTTTGCGAATGGTTTTCACCTTGTAAAAATTTTGGTGTTTCGACAAATTCCATGTGAGTAGTTAAACACTTTACATATCCACTTGAATATCCATTATCAAATCCATTGTTATAACCTTTAGAATACCAATCGACAAACACATCAGTTGAATCAAAATTGTTATTATTAGGCGCATTTTTAATATTTTCTTGATCACCCAACTTACAGAAAGATGTCGTGTTGAAATATGGCATAATTGGATACGGGACAATTGTGTATGGTAATAAGGGTTGTTGTGTGGCAGGATACATCGTACTAAAACATGGCGTACCAGTATAGGAAATGTTAGAATATGGTGCGTAAGGTTGTTGTTGCATATAAGGTTGTTGTTGCATATATGGTTGTTGTTGCATATATGGTTGTTGTTGTTGGACATACGGTTGTTGTTGCATATATGGTTGTTGTTGGACATATGGTTGTTGTTGCATATATGGTTGTTGTTGTTGCATATATGGTTGTTGTTGGACATACGGTTGTTGCATATATGGTTGTTGTTGTTGGACATACGGTTGTAGTTGCATATAAGGTTGTTGCTGCATATATGGTTGTTGTTGTGTAAAAGGTTGTTGTTGTGTAAAAGGTTGTTGTGTACGAGGAAATGGCGTTGTGGCATTTTGTATAGTTGAGAATGGTAAATGTTGTCCAAATGTATAACTGTCATTATTATAGATTATTTTATCATTATCATGATTTTGATTAGTTGTAAAAGTTGATACATGTGGTAAATTTCCTCTTGTCAGGTTGAATTGATTTGGAGAGGAAAAATTTTTTGCCGATAATTCATTAACATCAGTCATATTTGGATATTGTCCCATGGAGTCAAATTTTACATCTTTGTTATTTTCTGCATCATTAGGTAAATTAGGTTTTTTTCCATCAGAAGGTACTTTTGAAGAACCAAACATATTAAACCCTGAAGTATTCATTTATATTATAGGCTATAATAAATATAGTTTTATATGTAATTTAATTCAATTTTTATCATGTTGCACAGTATTTTTAAGTTACTTTTCTGTACAAAGTGACTATAAAATAACCACGCGATTCAAAAAAATCATATAAAATTACACGCTGTTTTAGATATTGCGATAAAATACGACATGAGACATCGTAGTACATTATAAAAAGTACACATAGATAGTTCAAATTAAGAGAAAAATTAATTTAAACGTTTATAACAATATATAAAATTATACATATGACTTTTACCTTTGTAAATAAAAATTTTTTAATTCCACAGACAGAGACATATCAAGATTTTAATACTTCTATACAAAAACTGCTTGATGCGACTCACAATGCTAACAAAACGTATTGTTCAAATTCATATGTAGTATCAAAGGATTGTGTATATTTTACGGATGGACATGATTTATACATTGTATCTGACTCAAATTTGGTGAAAAAAATAGATATAAAAATACCCAATAGAACTTATTTGAATACGTTAGATTCCTTTTTAAAAACGGAAAATAGTAATGATTTAATTAATGATGACAATAGCGATTTGAAAGATGAAATGAACATAGAATTCAACATTAATAATTCTTCAGGTAAAAATAAAATTACGGTTAAAAACGATTTGGTTAAGAATTTAAACAACAAAAAATCAGAAAAATCAGAGGTCAAGAATGAGCCCAAGCCAAAATCCAAGGAGGAACTCGAATTATTGAAGTTGTGCGAAGAAACGATGGAAATATATCAAAACGAGGTAAGAAAAATGAAAGAAATAGAACAAAAAATTAAACTTTTGGAAAATAACAGGAAAACTTTATTAAAAAAACAAAAAGAAAAATTATTTGGAAACTTTTCTAAATTTAAAAATGATTACAACACATTTAAAATGATAAATAAAAAACTAGAAAAAAAACCAGACATGGACATTCCGTCATTGTTTGCATTGAAATACATTTATTTTGAACAACTTTTAAACACGCCGGATAATCTAAAAATGTTTAAATTAGTGGATGATTTAAATTTAGACGAAGTTCTTAATACAGATTGTGAGTTAGACGACGAATTGAAAATATTCGTAAATAACTATGGAGAATATTCAAAAAAATTGAATGTTAAATTTGACCATTCCTGGGAAGATTTAGAATTAGAAACAGATGCATCCGAAATGAATAATTCTAGATTGGGGGGTATATAAAAAAATTTTGTTTAAACATGTTTTATAAAAAGTATATTTTTATAAATTAATTTGCAGGGATTCAATATCATAATTAAGAAAGGTTGAGGATTCTTCATACATTTTATTTAACACATACGAAATTACATCAAAACATTTAAATACGACATTTTTATCAATGAAATATACGTTTGGAATTTCAATATTTACGTTTTCCATTGTATTTAGTTCTTTTATTTCATAACTTGAATCTTCATTGACAGTAATGTTTATCCATTTGTCAGAAAAAATCCAATTTAAATAATCTAAATTATTTTGTGAAACAACTTTTAACGATTCTATTAGTTTGTCTATATCGGCCAAAACCATATCGAAAACAAAATGATTTTTATCACAAGTTTTATTTTTATTTTTATGTATTGAACAAGAATTTTTATAATTGCAAAATTTGTAACTAGATGTTTTGAAAGGTTTAAATACAACATCATTAACACTATCTCTTTTTTTACTACATATAAAATATGTTTTAACTTTATCGCATGCGTTTCTCAACCATGTTAAATATTTCATTAAATTATTAAAATTATCTTGGTCAAATCCGCTGACTAGATTTTTATTTCGTATGATTGTTCTCACATTATTTGAAACAAAGGATAAATAATTTAATATTTCCAGTACATCTAATTTGTCAGTACTATCCAAATTTAAATTAAAACACTCACTTGCATCCAACTTTTTTTTATGTTTATTCTGTAAAATTGCGTTTTGTGGGGAATTTTTGCATTTGTTAGAACTTTTTTCAGATGTTTTGTATTTAATGACGGAATTATCGTTAAATAATTGAAACCCGCTAATTTTATCTTCAGTGCACCAATCCAAATCCATAATATAATATAAATATATAAATATTTATATAAATATTTATATTTAATTTCAATTTTTAATAATGCCGAATAATAAATTATTAAGTATGGGGGAAGAAATTAAGAAAAATCATGCCAAAAAATTACTGGATTTTACCTATATATGTCCCGATGATAGACATTATATCGTATCAGGGAATATAATAAAATATATAAATATACATGATTCTAAAGAAAAAATAAAAACGGGTATAGTCATGAATTTAACGAATAATAAAATATTATTAAAATCGTTAAATTCATCTTTGACATGGACAATAAAAATGACAGACTGTCATATTTTTTATAAATTTATAAAAAATGATTTAATTGATGCAATTAACGATTTATTGGAAAAAAATGAAATTAGTAATAAATAATAAATAAGTTTATAAATAAAAATATACAAATTATTATATAAATGGACAAATCAAAAAACAAATCCGCCACAAAAACAAAAAATTTTACAGTGGTTGATGAACCAAATATTAATAATTTGGTAGGAGCCAAAAGAGGTAAAAAAAAATCCGTAGCAGATGAATTTGCGGATATTACAGTACCAACCACATCGATCGAACAAAATTTGCCTAAAAAAACAACAAAGGTTGCTTCAAAAAAACAAGTTGAAGATAATAGTTCTGAAGAACAATTATATACTAAAAATGGATATACTCGACCAGATGTTACATTTACAGATCAGTTATCCAAAGAACAAATACAGGAAAAATTGGAAGATTATAAAAAAGTGGATGATATGTTTAAGGTTCCGCTGGGAGTTCATATAAGATATTTTTCAAATATAAACGGGAAAATGGTTTTTAGAATGGGAGGGCAACTGCACAATAATACTGGTTTGCCAGAATATGTTATTTTAAATAGTGGAAAGGTTCAGTGGTCGGTACAAGTTAAAAACACTACTTTTTATCGTAAAATGACATTAACAGAAATCAAAAACGAATATCAGAATATAATAGAGGATTTGGTACAAAAAAATAAAAAACTAAAAGATGAAAATAAAAAATTGACAGAGAAAATCAATGAAAAATCCGTGAAAAAATAAAAATAAAATATTTTGTATAATTAAATAAGTTAAAAATTATTATTTATTATTTAATAAATAACAATTACTTTATGAATTCCAATATATTATACGATGGTGAAAATGACAATTTATATGTTTTAATATACAGACTTGGTAAGGGAGCATGCGCTACAGTATGGTTTGCAGTTGAATTTGCAAAATTTATGAGTAGCATAAAAAATCGCAAACTAAACGTACTGTATAAAGCCCTAAAAATTCATAATTCTGGAGATTTTGACGAAGGAATGTTAGAAACTAAAATTAATGAATTATTACCAAAGACGGAACAAGACTCAATATATATAAATTATCCTGTTAGTCATTTTATTCATGATGATAATATTGTCATAGTAGTTTATGAGGTAGCAATAGGTTCGCTATATGACATATCCAAAATGTATGATAAAAATTTGCCGAGTGAGTTTGTGAATAAAATTATATTTCAAATGAGTAGGTCAATTCAATTTTTACACAAAAACAACTATATCCATACAGATATTAAACCAGAAAATTTTTTATTGGTTGGCATAAGTAAATATCAACATGACATTGTACAATTCGTTAAAAAATATGACTTATTTTCAAAGTTTAAATTAACGAAAAAAAAAACAATTAATGTAAAAAATATGATTGAAATTATTCATGATCCAATATATCAAATGTTAAATGATCTTTCTGTTGAGTTTGACATTTTTGACGGTTTAGTACAATCAGACGAAAATAGTGATGATGACAATGAGAATGATAGTGATGATGACAATGATAACGAAGAAAATGAAAACGAAGAAAATGAAGACGAAGAAAATGAAGATAACGAAGAAAATGAAGAGGAAAATAGTGAAGATGACAATGAAAATGAAGAGGAAAATAAGGATGAATCAGTAAAATCTCAAACGGAGGAAACTGTGTATGAATCTGACATTAGTTCAAAAGCGGATACGGATTTATCATCGTATGATTCGAACAAAAAGGAATATTTTTATAAATACGACAGATTCAACATAGATAAAATATCAAAAATTAAGAACCGAGAAGATTTTTCCACAGAAAAAGAAAATTCATTAATTAAAAATAAGATAGAAGAAAATAAAAAATTTATTCGAATATACATAGAGAATCCAAAAATATTATTGACGGATTTCGGATTATTACAAAAAAAAAATACGGTGACAAGAACTGTACAAACAAGATACTATAGAAGTCCAGAAATTGTGTTAGGATTAAAATACGATGAAATGATAGATTTGTGGGCATTGGGATGTTCGTTGTATGAATTGTTGACGGGTACGATTATGATAAATGTGGTAAAATCGGAATATTCGTTAAAATACGATAAAGATTTGATAAACATTAAATTATTGATTGAAAAAATCGAAAACGTCGGATATGAAAATATAAAAAATATGTGTGATTTATCCACAAGAAAAGAATATATTTTTAACGATGATTATACATTAAAATATTTTAAAGACCTAACTTACGATAATTGGAAAAATAATCAAGTTATGTCAAAAAGCGATATAAAAATCATTAATTTTATCGATAACTTATTAAAAATTAATCCCAAACATAGACTCATAACTATAAATTAATGACTTTATGTACTATGGAAACCGGTAAGATTTACACCAATTGAGCCTCCATGAGTTCCGGTCGGTGTAATATTTATATGGCCTCTATTTAAAGATTGACTGTTTGATCTGTAAGAATTATTTGGGTTAAAGCGAGCTCCATAATTCTCAGGATTTAAACTACTTTGTCCTCTGGCATAATATTCTTTGTATTCTTCTGCGTCTTTACCACCTTCTGAACAGGCAATACATCGTTTAAGTATTTTTGCGGCTAATTCAGTGCTCATATTTGAAATGTGTGGTTATTGTTAATTATGTTGAATACTTATAATAAAGTAATCCAGAATATTGAATATTTCAATTTTTTTTCAATCTATGAGAAATAAGTAAAAAAGTATATAAGAAGCCTTATTATACTTAATTATACTCTATTATAACAATGATTACTTAATGTTATTAC
>Ga0214192_1002096_pt1 | contig 10584 bp, 11 predicted proteins | sample TroBogEpilimnion_44_FD_153030 | JGI IMG/M metagenome (GOLD analysis project Ga0214192, IMG submission 153030) | Freshwater microbial communities from Trout Bog Lake, WI - 29JUL2008 epilimnion | ecosystem: Environmental > Aquatic > Freshwater > Lake > Epilimnion/Euphotic zone | place: Trout Bog... | reverse complement strand
ATCATAATAAAAATTAATATATTTTATTAGCTTAACAGACTGTTTTATATCATTAATTTGAAGTAAACTTATATTATTTACAAAATGTGTATAAGAATCTTTTCCAGTTACTAAATTTAGATTTGAATAACAAAGTTCATAATTTCCTGTTAATTTAACATTTTTAATTGAAGAAGTTGTATCTATTAAATTATTATTATTGGCTAATATATCTGTATTAATATCGGAAACAGAAGTAAAGTTATATTTACTAGGAACATAAGCAATATTTTTAATTTCTTGTATAATTGTGCTTTTATTTTTATAAGATTGATTATTATAATCAGATAAATCATTAGTATTAATATTATTGGTTAAAGCATTATAAAAACCATCACCATCATTATCAGTTAATAATAAATTAAGTTTTGTATTTGCTACACTAATATCACTTTTATATTGTGCCATAGGTTCATAAATTATATATTTATTCAAATAAGTATTATAATATACAACACAATTCATTAATGTAATAATAATTACAACACAAACTAAATAAATTAAACAATTATAATTAATTTTTTCATTTTGATAATAATAATCTAAATAAAATACAACAATTATTGAGAAATTTAAATATAAAATAAATTTATCATTAAATCCCATCATTCCATAAGGAACATCAATAATACTTAATTTTTGTGGTAATTTTACTTTTGATTGTTTATAAATATTATATTTTTCATTATAAATTTCCATTGATTGATCATATATTTTCATTTGAGCATAATAATCATCAACCATTTGTTTCTTTTTAAGATAATTGCGATCACCTGTTTCACCTGATGAATATGTAAAAGTTTTTAATAAATCTTCGCCATTTAATTTAGGTTTATCTATTGGTTTTGGTTTAACAGGCTCAATTTGTTTATATATATCATAAAATGATGTTTCATCAAATGTAGTCATTAAATTAGAATCAGCATATTTATCATAAACATAATTATAGATACTTCTTGAGCTTATAAATAATATTGTGAATACTAAGTAATTAATCATTCTTTGAATTTTTACAGAATTTGATAATTCAGTAGCATCATTTGATAATTCCATAAATAATTTAAATGTATAATAAACTGTTAATAATAAATAAACAATAATATATAAATAATTAATAATTGAAGATTTAACATCATAATTAAACAATAATTTTATTATATAAGTTATTGGAACAATCAATGTAATAAATAATAATACTATATAATTTAATGTACAATTTGGTATGTATTGGTTTAAAGGTTTTAAAAAATTTAAACAATAAACAATTCTTTTTATTATAGACATTTGAGGATAATGATTTGGTTCATAAAAAGGATAACATTCGGCTTTATCTAGAATAAAAGTTTCATAAAAATATAAACCATATGAAACAACAAATAGTAATGTTATTAATGTTATAGAAATTACTACTAAATAATTTAAATAACTTTTATTATAAATATCTTTTTTTAAAACATATTTATCAATATTATTATAAATATTAAATCTTCGTGTTTCTATTTCAATAGTTTTATCTTTGTTAAATTTTTCAGTATAAGCACCATAATTATATAAATATGTATAATTAAAAGAAAATCTTATTATATTATATAATTCATCAATTATCAATATAATACAAAAGACAAATGTAATTAACAGACAAATATTAATCAATATATTTAATTTTTGTTCAAAATTAAATTCCGTCATTTTTCTATATAATGATTATACATTAATATAAATTTAATATGTCCGTATGGATTAATTTTAAAAATAATTTTAATAATATTATTAGTAATTTTCATGAATATGACTTAATTTTAAAATCATATTCTAAATATGAATATAATTTATTATTTTATTCATGTATTGGTTTTCCTATTGATTTATTAATTGATGAATTTTTAAAAGTAAAATTTAATAATAATATTAATAAAAAAGAACATATTTGGAATAAAAATATTATTTATTATGAAAATCAAAATTTTTTTGAAATAGATTTAAACAATCCTAATATTTCAAATGATTATTCTTTTTTGACTGAAATGTTGTTATTTATCATTAAAAATAAATCAGTTAGTAATAAAAAACATTTAATAATTCTTAAAAATATTGATAAGTTAAATGAATATTCATATATATTTAGAATTATTCTTGAAAAATATTATAATAATGTTTATTTTATTTGTACCACGAATAAAATATGTAAGATAGAATCTCCAATTAAAAGCAGATTTTCATTGATTCGTCTAAGATTATTTACAATAGATGGAATAAAAATTATTTTTAATAATTATATTAAAGAAAATTTATTAATTGAAAATAGAAATATTATTTTCTGTATTTTCTTAGCACAAGTTAATATAAATGAACCATTACTTATTACTAATGATTTTTGTAATTTTAACTATCCTCCTATTCAAGCCTTTGTAAATTCTAAATTTGATATTTATGATATAAGGCAGTTATCTTATAAGTTATCTCAATATAATCTCAGTATTTTTAATATAACTATGGATTTAATTAAGATTTATAAAAAGAAATCAGTTGAAATTATAAAAGCAGCAGCAGAAATAGATTATTTACTTACTATTTCTAATAAAGGCAGAGAGCCTATTTATATTGAAAATTTCTTATGTCAAGTTTTATTATAAAAATAAAAAAATGAATATAAAATATTAATATAGTTTATTATTAAAGATGAATTTCTGTGAAATATGCCATAATATGATTTATATTAAAACTAATGATGCTAAACGACTTGTTTATTATTGTAAGCATTGTTCTTTTGAAAAAGATGAAGAAAGTAATACGGCTATTAAAATTTCAGAAACTATTTATACAGAAGACGAGCTTTTATATAATCAACATATTAATAATTATATTCGTTTCGATCCTTCTTTAAGAAGAATTAAGGATGATAATATTAAATGTACTAATTGTGATATTCCTGATAGCGAAAGACAAATAATTCCAATTAAATATCATCCTTCAAACATGAAATATTTCTATGTTTGTGATAATTGTGGTTTTACATGGAGAGAAAATAAAAAATAATTTTTCTGAAAATTAAAATGCTTAATAATAGTGAAATTGAACAACTTTTGAATCTAATTAAAGTAAAAGGTGTAAAACGAAAGTAAAATGATAAAAAAATGATTGACTTTTTGTTGATTAATAGCAAGATTAAAAGATGCTTCTAAGAAGGAATTTGAGAATCAGGTTGAGATGTTTCAATAATTTGGATAAGATCAAGATCAAAAAGTTTAATATCAATGAACGCAAAAATAAGACAGTTGTTTTTCACTACAATAAAAACGAGATTCTCGAATATTTCAAAGAAATGAAAGAGATTTGTAGAGAAAACATCAAAAATCGTCGTCAGATCAAGATGGAAATGTTAGTGGAAAAAATTAAGGAAAAGAGAGCAGCAATTAAAAAAGACTGAGATAAATGATAGATATAAGGAGTCAATTTTGGCTCTTTATTCTAAATTATATCAATTTCATTTGTATTTAAGGAACTTAATTTATCTTTATTTGTTTTATAAAATAAATTTTTTTGTATTTCATTATTTATTCTTATTAATATAATATATTTCAATTGTCTGATTGTCATATCTTTATTATAATAATCAACATAAATACATTTTGAATATGGACTTGAATTACAATAAGAACAAGACACCTTGATCTTTTCTTTTTTTTTGAAGTTACAACATTTAAAAAACATTTACTTACTCTATTTTTTTATTATTTAATTCATTAAACAATTATCTATATCAAAAATAAAAATATATGGAAGTTTTGTCATTTATTTATATTTAAGAAAAAATAAAAAATGATTATTAATATAAGAATATATATTTAGTATGACTTCAAATGATTTTAAACAACCTTTTGATGAGTGTAATAAGGTTTTAGCCTCTCTTGGCAATCAAAAGATAAGTAAGATGATTATGACCAAATATGAATTCAATTTAGTTATTAGTCAAAGAACTATTCAATTATCAACTGGACATATTCCATTTGTAACAATTGATAAACCTATTAAATCTAATATGGATTTACGTTTAATTGCTCTTGAAGAATTAAAACAAGGCAAGATACCTTTTATTATTAAAAGACCACTTCCAAATGAAAAATATGAATTTGTTAGAGTTAAAGATCTTGATCTAAGTGCTGTTAAATATATGATTGATTTGTAAATATATATAAACTTATTCTGGTTTATAATAATTAAAAATGTTATATTCAATCATTTTAGCATGTACATTAGATGGTGGTATTGGTTATAGTAATAATTTGCCATGGGATATCAAAAATGAATTAAAAATTTTTAAAAAAGTTACTGAAAGCACAATAGGATATAAGCAAAATGTTATAATTATGGGACGTAAGACTTTTTTTTCATTAAATGAAAGACCACTTAGAAATAGAAAAAATATTGTTATCAGTTCTACTTATGAATTAAAACATAATTTTACAAATTTACTCATTTTTTCTTCGATTGATATGGCTTTAAATTATTGTGAATATAGAAATGAACATATAAATAAAGTTTTTGTTATTGGAGGCAAATCAATTTATGATCTTTGTTTAAATAATGCCAAATATTATAATAAAATTGAAAAAATTTATCTATCAATTATCTATAAAAAGTATTTATGTGATACTTTTATTGATATTAAAAAAATATTAAAAGATTTTAAACCAACAATTGAAAATTCTGTTTTTGATCCTCAATTTCTTCATATTATTATGAAGAATAAATACCTTCCTTCTGAAAACAATCTTTTATGTCATCCTGATAATGCTGATATATATTAATAGCATTATTTAAAAGTTCATTATTTTGAATCATATATCCCTCAGCATTTTTATAATTAACTATTGCGGTTTTTAATGTTTCTACTGCTTCTTTAAACTTATTATTTTTAAAATAAATAAGTCCTAATATATGTTGAAAATCAGGATTATCTTTACCAAAAGAATTATAATGATCTTCTATTTTTTTTATATCAGTTTCATTATTATTAAGCATCTCAATAAATCGAATGAAATTAATATTTTGTAATAAAAAATTATTTGAATTTATTGAAGTTGTAAATATTCCTAATTTTGAACCTTCTAAGATAGTATGTTTATTTAAAATGTAAGCACAAATATCTGATTTATTATCAGATATATATTTTGATAATGTAAGTTTTAATGGGAATCGAATAACTTCTAAATTATCATATAATTTTTGTCCCATCGAAGAAGATATAAAATAAGCACATTTTGATATCAAAACTTTGAAATATAATGTAGACATTACAATGTCCATAGGCATTTTTTCATCATTATTTGAAATACATGCTAATAATATATCATATTCATAAGTTGATAGTTTTTTCATAAATTCAGTAAAATTTGGCACATATTCAGGTAATAAAATAATATCATCTTCAATAATTAAATTATGTTTCGTTTTACTGTCTTTTATTAGTTCATATGCTTTTTTATGCTTATGAAGATTAGATAGTTGAGCCAAATTAAATCTTGTTTGTAATTTTTTAAATTCTTCATCAGCTATTTCATCAGGATTTAAATTTATACTCTTATTATATTCGACAATATTTGTTTCAATATCTTGAATAGTAGGATTCAATATATTAACAATATTAACATCATAACCACTTTTTTTCATAATTTCAATGACCGTATTTAAAGTATTGCTTAGTAGCATATTTCTTTTTTTTAAATGGTCGCTTTTTATAACATAAATATCTATATTCATAATAATTATATAAAAATAATTAAGTCTTAAATCATATATTTCAATTTATTTTTAATTCATTAACAGTGGTTTCTAAGGTTGCTAATGATGCTTCAAGTGATTTTAGTTCAGCATTTACATCTGTTAAATCTACTTCTGGCTTTGCTTCAAGAGCAGCAATATGATTATTAACCTCTGTTAAACTTAAATCAAGTTTTTCTTGAAGAGAATATATACGTTCATTAACATCAGTAAAATCTACTGATGGTGGTTCTGGTTTTCCTTCAAGCGCTGCTAAACGATTAGTAACATTAGTTAGATCTAATGATGAAGCTTCTGGTTTTGCTTCGAGTGCTGCTAAACGATTATTGACATCTGTTAGATCTACTGATGAAGCTTCTGGTTTTGCTTCGAGTGCTGCTAAACGATTAGTAACATCAGTTAGATCTACTGATGAAGCTTCTGGTTTTGCTTCGAGTGCTGCTAAACGATTAGTAACATCAGTTAGATCAATAGATGATGATGAACTAGTGCTGCCAGAAGTTTCAAAACGTCGTAAACGTTCATCAAATTGGGCTATTAATCGTTGAATATGTATACTGTTCATTTATATTATAGTTATATAAAAAAAATGACAATTATATTTATATATATTTATATTAAATGATAATTCCCATTCGTTGTTTTACATGTTCTAAGGTTATTGCTGATAAGTATGATTATTATCATCAAGAAAAAAATAAATTAAAATCATCTGATAAAAAAGATGATCCTAATCTTAAATTTTATAGCGATATTCATACAAAAGAAATTCTTGATAGATTAGGATTAATTCGTTATTGTTGTAGAAGAAGTTTAATGTCTTCGGTTGATTTAATGGATGTAATTTAATTTTTTATAATTAAATATAAATATGAATTTAATAGATTTAAGTATTGGTAAATTATATAAAAATTCGATTCAAACAGTTATTGATATTATTAATGAAATAGTTTATTTAATTGATAATAATAATTATTACAAATCAGATTATTATAATCAATACATAAAGATACTTACAAAAAATGATAGATTATTTTATATTGGTATAATTTTAATAATATTATCTTTTGTTATATATTTTATAGACGGAGCTTCGATTTAAATGTGGTATTATAATTATTATATAGCATGTTTATTATTGGCAATAGTATTTTATTTAATTTCAACAAAAAATGTTAATGTTTTGATTTCTATTATTATTATATTTATAATTGGTTATTTTTATTTTAATAAAATTAATCAATATAATGATATTAATATATCTAATAAAGCTAATATAATAAAAAATTTAAATAGCGATATTAATGATCGAAAGTTTATTAGCGATGATATTTATTATTTAAAGAAAATTCCAAATAAAATTTTATATCTTGACAAAGACGAAACATTATTAAATATTATTTTAAATATCCGATTTGTTAAACAATATGATTATGAAAAATATACAAATCTCATAAATTATTTTGAAAAATTTTATAAAATATATATTTTTATATTGGCAGATCGTTATGATATTAAACATTTTTTTACAATTTTTATTTCTCTGCGAAATGCTATAATTAAAGAAATGTATTCAATGTATATTATTTTACCTCAAAAAATGAAATATAATTTTGGATTTGATTCATTTGAAGAATTAAATAAATCTATAAAAGATTTTATTATTTATTCTAGAAAAATGATAACCATATTAGAAAGATTTGGTTATTATGAAAAAAAAGTATACTATTTAGAAGATACTAAAATTAAACCTTATGATTATAATAATAGTGAAATATATTAATAAGTATCTCTTTCAGGAAATTGATTTATAGGAAAATTATAATTATCAAATTTTAAATCACCCATATAATAAGCATTTGAATATGTATCATTTAAATCACCACCTCTTTTAACTTTCTTTTTATAATCAGTCTTTAATAATTTTATTAATATTAAGATTAATTTTAAGATATTAACGCGATTTTTAGAAAGATTTATAGGTTTGCCACCTCCTTTCATAACTCCTAAATTAAAATTTGTTAAATTTACTTGATTATTTAATAAATCAGTCAAAGAATCTATCGCAGATATTGTAGCCATTATTCTAATATATATATTTTTTTTAATATTATAACTTATTAAATAATAGTGTAAGTAGTAATGTCGATTATTTATCCTAAAATAGAAATAACAGGAAATACGACCGATATCCCATTTATTCATTTTGTTCAAAGTAACGCATGGACGACAAAAAACCATTGTCTAAGTATTGAAGGAGGATATACAAACTTAAATGGACTTCTTATTAATGGTAGTAATTATAATAATAATACAATTTCATCATCGAGTAATATTGGTATAAATGTTACTGGTAATGGAAATATTATTTTTAGCACTAATAATATTCAACGATTAATAATATCAAGTAATGGCAATATTGGCGTTGGAACAAATTTTAATACAAATTATTTAATTAATATTAATGGTAATATTAATACTAATTTAATTTATAAAAATAATGTTGAACTTGATAATATTTATTTAAAAAGTGTTGATAATGTTTGGGTTACAAATAATAATTATATTTATAATAAAAATCAAAATGCGAATGTTGGTATAAATAATTCTTTACCATTGGGAACTTTACATATTGGAAATTCATCTAATATTAGCGATGGAACATTTATAATTTCTAAATCAAATGTTCAAGGTAATCGTAATTTTAAATTTGGTTATGATGATAATTTAAATTTTATTATGGGAGATTATGGTTCTTCAAATACATTAAAATGGATACCACAAATAATAATTAACTCTAATGCTTCTTCTAATGTTATTAATATCAATTCTAATAGTTTTATCGGAATTAATAATAGTAATCCTCAATATACACTAGATGTTAATGGAACCATAAATGCTAGTAATTTTATTGGAACAGGCTCAAATATTAATAACTTAGATTATAATAATATTACTTTAAATGTTCCTTCATTCTCCAATTTAAATAATTGGATTATACAAAATAATACTAATTTATATACATTATCATCTAGTGTCAGTATTAATACACCAACAAATATTAGTAATTATAATTTAAATGTAAATGGTACTGTTAATGCTTTTGATTATTTCTATGGTAATATTAATATTAAAAATATATATTTAGCTCAAAATGATGCAAATAATATTTATTTATCAAAACAAAACGCATTATCTTTATATGGCACTTGGGTTAATACTGGTATTATAGATGGTAATAGTGCTACTATATATACATCTAATTTAGCAAATTATACTGTTGGTATAAATACATCAACTACAAAAGGGTTTTTATTATATGTAAATGGCTCTTCTTTTATTACTAATATGTATGGTGATGGTTTCAATATTACTAATATTAATTTTGCAAATATAAAAACTTCTACATTGCCAAATTATATTAGTTCAAACTCTGTTTATAATTTATTTTATGATAAAATTTATATTGATAATAATTATTCAAATAGTATTACAACAAATACTATAAGATCTGTTTTTACAGATCAAAGATTTACATCTATTTCTAATATTTGTCAAACTTTACTTGGTAATGGTACAAATAATGATGTTATTAATACTGTTGCCCAACAAATTGCTACAAATGCCAATTTTATTAATTATTTCAGTTTTGCTTCTTTACAATCAAATCCATTTAACTATCAAATTAATTCAACTACAAGTAAATCATATATTGGTATTAATACTTCATATAATTTAAGCGATTCTTTAACAGTAAATGGATCAATACGTATTTCAAGTAATATTTACTCTTCAAATACAATTTTTGAAAGTAATTTACCTCTTAATAATGTTTATGTTTCATCAAATGTTTTAAACAGCTATTTAACATTATATCAAACTAAGTATATTGATGCTATAAGTCGTTTAAGTCCCTTAAATCAATATCCTCCCTTAAATAATATTTTTGATAACAATAATTTAAATATTATAAGAACATCTAAATATGGTAATGCGACATATATTTGTAATTTTTCTGATACAATTCCAAATTCTATTAATAATATTTTTAATTTTAATACAAGTAATTGGACTCCAACAAATCCAGCATTCAAATATACATCAAATTTATATTATTTTACACAAACAAGTGTAGACAATTATAATTATATTACACAAACAATAAATACTATAACTTATTATGGTGAATATTTTCAATTATATACAACTAATTCATTTATATTAAATTCAATTAGCATTATTGTTAAGTCATTAACAAATGGCACGTTAGCACTTGGTGCTCCTGATGGTGTTGTGGTATTTGGAACAAATGATAGAAGTGTTTTAACAACTTCAATTAGTACATTTAATAATTGGACATTAATTTATTTACAAAATAATATTTCAAATTTATATACTTCAAATCTTGTTACAAATTCTTATGAAATTAATAATTTAAATATTAATAACAGTAATCTAAATTCATATTCTTGTTATCGCATTGTTATACCTAAACTTGTTGGCGATATTAATATCGCAATTTGTCAATTAAAATTATTTGGTTATGAAAATCAATTAAACTGGTTGAATTCTGGATCAAACTTATATTATACATATGGTAATGTAGGTATTAATGTAATCGATGATCTATCTCCTTATGCTTTAAATGTTAATGGTGCTATTTTTACTAATTCTAATTTAATTGTTACTTCTAATATTGGCATCAGTAATATTAATCCTCTTGGATATTTACATGTTGGTAATGTCTCGAATGTTAGTGATGGG